>Ga0209187_1002035_pt1 | contig 20613 bp, 14 predicted proteins | sample BantaG_FD_187430 | JGI IMG/M metagenome (GOLD analysis project Ga0209187, IMG submission 187430) | Marine algal microbial communities from Bantry Bay, Ireland - BantryBay_4 metaG (SPAdes) (version 2) | ecosystem: Host-associated > Algae > Red algae > Unclassified | place: Bantry Bay, Ireland...
GTGCGATTATCCTGGCCGATCCAACTATTGCATTAGCAACTTTAGATTGTGATGATGGTGGAGTTGATAACGCGACCGAATGCGCCAATGGAGGTGATCCACTAGATGCAGCAGATGAATGTACATCTGTGATAGCAGCTGGTCTTGATGTATGTGCCATCATAAATGGAGATGCTTCTCACCCACTAGCAACATTAGATTGCGACAATGGAGGGGTCGACAACTTGACGGAATGCAACTTTGGAGGAGATCCTACGGGAGACCCAGCAGATGACTGTAGTGTCGCAATTACTGCGAATGTAGATATTTGCGCACTGATCATGGGCGATCCAAACCATCCATTAGCGACAGCAGATTGTGATGGTGGAGGTATTGATAACCTAACAGAATGCAACAACGGAGCAGATCCAAGTAACCCAGCAGATGACTGTAGTGCAGCCATCGCAGCGGGAATAGACATCTGTGAACTGATCATGAACGATCCAACTAACGCATTAGCGACAGCAGATTGTGATGGTGGAGGTATTGACAATATGACGGAATGTGATAATGGAAATGACCCAGCAAATCCATCAGACGATGTAGCGGGTATCACAGGTCAGTTATGGGTAGATGCAAACGGTGACGGTGTCCTAGATCCAGGTGAGCCAGGATTAGAAGGGGTTACAGTAACGCTTTATGATGCCGTTACTGGAGATGTGATAGCAACAACTACAACCGATGCAAATGGCAACTACGAGTTCCCTGTTGTCAGTAGCGGCGATTACCAAATCGGATTTGATCCAAGTACAAGTACATATGAAGACTCTACGGACTTTACTACCCAGGATAACGGACCAGAAGGTTTTGACAGTGATGTGAATTTCGGAGGACTTTCCGATGTATTTACGTTTGACGCTGGATTAGGAGACCAAGACATTATAGACGGTGGTGTAGTATTGATCCCAGAGATCGGAAACGTGAAGTGGATTATGAGCACGACTACATTACCAAACGGTCAACTGGAAGTTGTCTTTGGTTTAGGTGTTAAAAATATCGGTACGGTAGATCTTAGTAACTTATCTCTAGAGGATGATTTAGCATCTCAATTGGGTGTCGGTTTTATAGGTATGCTAGGTGTACCAAGTCTGATAAACAGTGATGCAACGAGCATGCCTGCCGTGAATACAAATTTTGATGGCGTATCCGATATAGATGTTTTCATCGGAACTAATATGGATTTGTTAGAACCAGACCAAGAGATCAGACTTTCGATCACAGTCCTAATCGAGCCAAGCATAGCAGATTTCCCACTGATGAATCAGACGGACGCCTCTGCCTACGCAAGAGACAAGAACGGTAACTTACAAACAGATCCGGTAGGAAATCCTATTACCGCTAGAGATGCCTCCGATTCAGGTGAGATGTTTGAAGATATGAATCCAGGTGAACCTGGTGATGCAGGTACTTCAGATGATCCTACTTTGATAGAGTGCTTCCCAGCCAATATCATAGTAACTGGAGATGAAGACCCAATTTGTTTTGGAGCATCAGCCGACATAGTAGTGACTAGCGATTTTGACAATGTTCAATATCAGTGGAGAGAAGTAGGAGATGCCACGGTATTATCTACTTCAGAAACACCGAGCTTTTCCCCTGTTACTACAACAGATTATGAAGTGACACTTGTAGTATTTGATGAGACCTGTGTATACGATTTGATGGATACAGTGACGATCACCGTATTAGATGAGATCAACATAGATATTGTATCAAGTTATACAGCAAACCAGGATTGCTCACCAAGTGATCTAAGTTTTGAAGTATTGGATAATGGAAGTACAAGCGCATTTGCAGCATACGCATGGAGTGGGCCGAACGGATTTAGTTCTACAGAAGCTACCCCAGTTATCGCGAATGCAGGTGCTGAAAATAATGGATCTTATACTGTGACAATTACTGACTCAGATGGATGTACAGCAAGTGCAACCATACAAGTAGAAGATGTAGTTGATCAATTGGTATCAGATCCGATAATTACGAGTTCAGGGCCGGCGTGTGAAGGCGGATCTATTACGCTAAGTACAGCGATCCAAAATGGAACAAATGTATCATATGTATGGACGATGCCAAGCACGATAGATGTGAGTGGACAAGGCACGAATGAAATTGTGATCTTCCCGCTTGATGAATCTGTTCATGCAGGAGACTATACGGTAACGGTAAATGTAGATGGCTGTGAAGTCACTTCTGATATCTTTACAGTAGAAGCATTAATGGAATCGATGGCAGCACCAAGTGCTACGAGCACTGCGATATGTGAAGGAGACAACTTGTTCTTGGAGGCGAACTCACCGACTGGTGTAAGCTTTGCTTGGAGCGGACCAAACGGTTTCACATCAGATCAGAGAAATCCAGTAGTGACCAATGTGTCTGAGGCGAACAATGGAACCTACACTTTGACGGTAAGCAACGCTGCTGGATGTATAAGTGTAACTGAAGTAGATGTGACTAGCATCTTACCTCCAGCAGAAGTACCAACGATAGCAGTGGACGGACCGAACTGTGCAGGCGAGCCAATAGAATTGAGCACGAGCACAAGTGGAACGATGTTCGAATGGATAGGCCCATTAGGTGCGTCACAGACGACCTTGATGATGCCAGGTTTGACAACAACCACACCGAATACATCTATAGACGAGAATAATGCTTCGTACTTATCAGGAGACTGGAGAGTACAGGTGACAGATGCGAATGGCTGTACCTCTATTTCAGAAGCAATTAGTGTAGGCATCAACGATGTACCACAAGCGATGATCATCAACAACGGAGATGTATGTGAAGGAGAAGTAGTGCAGCTATCAGCTAATACAGTAGCAGGGGCGACTTATGCATGGTACGATGCAGATCCAGCAATGGGTGGAATGCAAATCAGCCAAGAGCAACAAATCGAATTTTTCGATGCAGCACCAGGTACATATACTTACTTCTTACAAGTAGATTCAGAAGGCTGTCCATCAGAGGTATCAAGTTCATCGATTACGGTGAATACGCTACCAACGACTATGGCTGACTTTAGCTATATGAGCAATACGAACTGTGCAGTATCTGATTTAACATTGACAGCGAATGCAGCTGGAGCAGGCCCATTCACTTACTTGTGGACAGGACCGAACGGATTTACGTCAACGCAAGAAAACCCAGTGATTCCAGGAGCAGCCTCACAGACGAATGGTTCTTATACCCTTCAGGTGACCGATGCCAATGGATGTACGTCAGAGTTGATGTCATTGGAGGTAGACGGCGTAGAAGATGCAGTAGCGGAACCAGTGATCACCTCAAGTGGACCAGCGTGTAACGGAGAGACGATCACCTTGAGTGTATCCGCATACGCAGGAAGTCAGGTAAGCTACACTTGGACGGCACCAAATGGATTTACCAATATCACAGGACAGAATAGTAATGTATTGGTCATCTCTCCAGTAGATGATGCGATCCATACAGGAAACTATACCGTGACAGTAGAAGTAGATGGATGTACCGTAATATCAGATGCATTTAATGTAGAAATATTCGATTCCACCAGTTCAATGATTACGGCGACGACGTCTAATATCTGTCCAGGAGGAACATTAGAATTGTTTGCTAACGCGACCAATGCGGTGAGCTACCAATGGAGTGGACCGAACGGTTTCACATCCAATGCAGCAGATGTAGTATTACCGAATGTGACCCTAGCGAACAATGGCACTTATACTTTGACGGTTACTTCACAGAGTGGATGTAGTGCAACGGAAAGTTTTTTGGTAGACAATATCAATGAGCAAGGCACCACGCCTACCATAGTACTGACAACAGACATATGTGAAGGTGAGGATATAGAATTATCCACAACTGCAGTAGGCACACAATACGAATGGATATCACCACTAGGAGATGGTCCAACGAATATAACAACAAGTACAGGGTCATTGACCGTGGTCATTGACGATGCAGCTTACCTATCAGGTAACTGGTCAGTAAGAGTAAGCGATGGCGATGGATGTGATGTAACTTCAGATGAAGTTACCTTGACGATCCATGACATCCCAGTATCTCTAGCTAGAAATGACGGCCCGATTTGTGAAGATGGTGGCGATATCCAATTGATCGGAAACGAAGTACCAGATGCGACTTACGCATGGTATGATGGAGATCCAGATGCTGGAGGAACACTGTTTAGTACAGATATGTCTCCAACACTATTCGCTCCAGAAGTAGGAACGCAACAGTACTTCTTAATTGTAACTCAAGATGGGTGTAACTCACAATCATCTATGACAGAAGTAGAAGTGACGGCGAGACCAGAAAGCACGCCAACGGCAGAATACGATCTAGCTCCAGACTGTTCACTGCAAGATCTAACCTTAGTATCTAATGCAGTGGGTAACGGACCATTTACCTACCAATGGACTGGACCAAATAACTTCACTTCAACGGAAGAGAATCCATCGATACTCAATATCACTGAAGCAGGAAACGGTTCCTATACTTTAGTATTGGTTGATGCGAATGGATGCGAGAGCACATCTACAGTAGAGTTGAGTAACATTAGTAATCCACAATCACAACCAGTAATATCAACTACAGGAGTAAGCTGTGAAGACGGAGCGATTGTTCTGTCAACTCAGTCCTACTTTGGAACGAATGTAACATACACATGGACTACACCAAACGGGACGGTACAAGATATCTCAGGTCTACAAACTAACGAGATTACGATCTCACCGGTGGATGTAGATGCACACGATGGAGACTATACTTTGACCGTAGTAGTAGATGACTGTACTTTAACTTCAGCACCATTTAATCTGGAAGTATTAGAAGAGCCGATAGCAGCACAACCAACTGCAGTAAGCGATGGCGTATGTGTGGGCGAGGATATTTTACTACAAAGTGAGGTGGCGGCAAACTACTTGTGGAGTGGACCAAATGGATTTACTTCTGACTTACAGTTCCCAGTAGTGAGTGATCCAAGCTTAGCAGCGGCAGGTACTTACTTCTTGACCGTATTCAATGAGCAAGGTTGTCAATCTGATCCAGAGAGCATAGATATCACAGTAGATGTACAACCTGAGCAACCTACCTTAGTGGTAACTGATCAGGTGATTTGTGATACTGAAGATATTCAGCTAAGGACATCAAGTCAGTGTGATGAATACCAATGGATAGGTCCAGGTGGATCAAGTGTAACAACGCTATCGAATCCACTATTGACAACGACATCGAATAACACCACGATACCAGTAGGTGACGAAGCTTATGCTGAGGGAATGTGGTCATTGATTTGTATCAATGGCAATGGATGTGCCTCAGATGCATCGGCAGCTTTGATGGTCGAGGTGATAGATGTTGAAGATCCGCAACCAGCGACAAGTTCTTTTGTCGGATGTGCGGGAGATGACATTACACTGTTTGTAGGTGTGGGATATGCAGCAGGTACGGAGTACTTGTGGTATGATTCAGATCCAACAGATGGTACAGCAGTCTTATTAAGCAATCAGCCAAATCCAGTATTAGCTGGCCAGTTTGCAGGAGGAGATTACACATACTACTTACAGATCGAACAAAATGGGTGTTTGTCAGAAGTAGCGTCCGTGACAATCACGATACCAGAAGCACCAGTTGCGTTTGCTGATAACAACACAGGAGATACAAATCCAGCATGTGAAGGTGGTACAGTATTATTATCAACTCCATTGACGCCTGGCGCAACTTACACCTGGTTCGGACCAAATGGCTTTACATCCAATATACCAAGTCCATCGATTTCTGAGGCAGGTATGTCAGATGTAGGGGTATACACATTGATCGTAGAGATAGATGGATGTACTTCAGAGCCAGTGACTACAGAAGTATTTGTGGAGCAGACACCTCATACCCCAGTAGCCAGTAATGATGGTGCCACGTGTGAAGAAATGGATGCTGTACTTCGAGTCATCAATCCTGACCCAGAGACTTTATACACATGGTTCAGAGTATCAGATAACTTCGAAATGGGTGAAGGCGTAACCCTTATTATCCCATCAGTGAGTGTAAACGATGCAGGAGGATATTACGTAACTGGAACTTCTGAAAATGAGTGTATCTCTGAAGCTTCAAATATTACAGATGTGGTGATCAACACGATGCCAGAAACGAGTGCTTATGCAGGAGAGGATGACATAGTATGTGAACCGAACTATCTGATAGAAGGAAACAGTATCATAGGCGGTGAAGGATTCTGGACTATAGTAATGCCTAATGGGCAGACACAAATAGTGGATCCAACTCAACCTCAAACACTAGTTAGAAATCTAGTGAGGGGTGAAAATCAATTTATCTGGACAGCGAGTAATGGAGTTTGTGAGCAAGCATCAATTGATACAGTGATGATTATCTACAATGATGATCCTGTTGCAGAAGATGACGCATATATCCTTGAGATCAATGAAGAATTGGATGCAAGTATCTTAGATAACGATCAAGTAAACGCAGAATTCTTTTCAGTATCTGTAATCACAATGCCAACTAAAGGTTCATTAAATCAGGACTCAGATGGTACGTTTACTTATGTTCCAAATGAGAATTATGCTGGTGCAGATAGCTACACGTACGAATTATGTCATGACTTCTGTCCAGACAAGTGTGTACAAGCGACAGTAGAATTTAGAATTGGCGAGCAGGTAGACTGTTTTGCACCGACGATCATCACACCAAATAATGATGGCTACAATGATACATTCACAATTCCTTGTCTAGCGAATTATGAAGGTAGTAACATGTGCATTTTTAATAGATGGGGAGATGAAATATACAGAAATGAAAATTACCGAAATGAGTGGGATGGTACCTACAGAAATGATGGCACTACTCTACCAGCCGGTACCTACTATTACATATTACAAGTGAACGACGGAAACGAGACTGTATTAACTGGATACATATTTGTCCAGCGCTAAACATAGTTTATGACCTGTCAGAAAATGGCTTTAACCATTTTTGAACAAGTCTAATTTTTTTAAAATAAGTAAAATAAATTAAGATGAAAATTATTTCAAAATTTCTATTTGCTATGTTCATGTTGATCAGCATGGGAGCCATAGCCCAACAGGACGCCCAGTATACGCAGTGGATGTTCAATAAGTTAAGCATCAATCCAGGATATGCAGTGAGTAGCGATTATGCTTGCGCTTCATGTCTCCACCGTTCCCAGTGGGTAGGATTAGAAGGCGCACCAGTGAGTCAGTCATTGAATGTTAGAATTCCGTTCTACAATAAGAATGTAGGATTGGGCTTGTCTATCAACCATGACAAGATTGGTCCGACGAATTCGTGGTCAGTAAGTGGTATTTATGGGTATAGATTTGATTTTGCGAACGATCATAAATTAGGTATTGGATTGCAGGGGACGATTAGAAACTATAGAGTTAAATACTCAGAGACAACAGCATTACAGGCAGGAGATGGTCAATTGCCAGTTGCCGATGAGTCGCGAATGATCCCAAATTTTGGCCTAGGATTATATTATTACACGCCTAAATATTTTGTAGGTCTATCAGTTCCTCATTTGTTAGCGGGAGATTTATCCTTTGTGAATACTGATATTGGCAATAGCGATTTCTCTAGAGAGGAAGTACATGCCTTCCTGATGGCAGGAGTTGTATTTGAGTTAAACGACGCTTTGAAGTTAAAGCCTTCTTTATTGTTTAAGTATGTAAAGGATGCACCGTTTGATGCTGATTTGCACGCAAGCTTGATCTTCTACGATACATTTTGGGCTGGTCTTACTTACCGTATGGGAGGAATTGGTAATAGCGTAGGTGAGTCCTTAGATATGGTGCTCCAACTCCAGTTAAGTAGAGCGATCAGATTGGGATTTGCATATGACTTTACCTTATCAAAAGTTAAGGACTATAGTGATGGTACTTTTGAAGTGGTTCTAGACTATTGTCTAAATCCTGGCAATGATAGATTAACCAATCCTAGATTCTTTTAATAATCCAAAACGAACAATAAAATTTAAACAGTATGAATATATTTAAACAAATATGCCTTTGCGTGATAATGCTTTGCATCGGATCGCAGGTTCAAGCACAGAATAATAAAGTAGCCTTATCCTTATACAAAAAATTAGGGTACAAAGTATCGATTCCTAAGTTTCAAGAATCGGAAGGCGTAAGTCAAGAAAATATGACTAGGATAGCCAATAGTTATAGACTTAATTCCGACACAGAAAATGCAGAATTTTGGTACAGTAACGTGGTGAAGGAAAGCAAGAATTCGGAAGACTTCTTATACTACGCTCAAGCGCTGCAAAGTAATGAAAAATACGTCTTAGCTAAGGAGTACTATTTGAAGTACAACGATATGGTTGGTGGTAAAAACGCAGATAGACGTGGCGAGTTATTAGCAGCATCTATAGATCGTATCTCAAGTTTTAAGCATTCAGTAGTAGAAGTAAAAAACGAGGATGTGCTAAATACTAAGAAGCTAGATTTTAGTCCTGCGTATTATGATGATGAAATTATTTTTGTATCTACAAGAGATGAAAAGAAATTGAAATCTAGAATTAAAGATCTATGGATAGATGACAACTTTATGGCACTGTATAAAGCAGATAGAAATGAAGATGGTACCGTGAGTTCTCCTGAATTATTTTCAGAAAAGATAACCACCAAGTTTCATGAAGGACCAGTTGTTTTCAACAACAGCGGAGATAGAGTATTTTTCACTAGAAATGATTTTAAATCCGGACGAAGACGTAATAATTCAAAAGGGATCATGAAGCTGCAAATTTACACTTCTAGTAAGGAAGGTGATGAGTGGTCAAAACCAGAATCTTTAAGTATCAATACTAAAGAATACGAAGAAGCACATCCTGCGATCACACCAGATGGCAACAAGTTGTACTTTTCTTCTGACCGCGCAGGTGGACAGGGTGGAATGGATTTGTATGTTACCGAATTCAAAGGTGGTGCCTGGGGTGCAGCTAGAAATATGGGCCCAGAAATCAACACTAAAGGCAATGATGTATTCCCTTATGTGCATCACGATGGCACGCTTTATTTTGCTTCTAATGGCTGGGAAGGTTTAGGCGGACTAGACATGTACGAAGTGAAAATGGATGCTAATGGTGCCGCAACAGGTGTAGAAAATATAGGTACACCATTCAATTCGCCAAAGGATGATTTCTCACTGGTAATGAACGAATTAAAGAGTGAAGGTTACTTTACCTCTGCAAGAGATGGTGGACATGGACAAGATGATATTTACAGTTTTAAAACGATCGGAAAGGTGATGCCTGAGGCTACAGTTTGTGCATACGAGGTGGGTACCGACAAACGCATAGAAGGTGTGGAAGTAATGATCAATAATGATGCGGCGATGAATGAAGATCACGTGTTGAAATTGGTGGAGACAACAAAAGAAGATGAATACATTCTAAAATTCAGTGCGAATGAAGAAAACATGACTGAAGAATCAATGAAAAAATATACAGATGATGAGGGTGTATTTAGAATGACTATGTCACCTGATAAAGATTATGCCATGGTAGCAAAGAAGGATGGCTACAAAATTGCGAATGAGACCATGACAGCCAGTGCAAAGATGCTTAGTTCAAATTATGAATTTTGCATTCCAATGGAGCCGATGAACTGCCTAATTATGGAAGGAATCGTAAAGAACAAGAAGTACAAAAAGATGATTCCAAATGCAACAGTAACTATGGTAAATAAATGCACTGGAGAAGAGGTGGTCGTGAAATCAAATTCTGATGGTGACTTTAATTTTCCATGTGTTGATTGTGATTGTGAATACTATTTGAAGGGTGAGAAATCATACTTTTCTGAAGGCACGAATACAGCCAGTACCGTAGGGTTAAACTGTAATGATGGTGGAAAAATTGAAGTTGTTTTGGAACTGAATCCAATAGATCCTTCTGTACCAAAAGTTGATCCTATCGCTCCAGCTCCCTTTGTGCCAAACTTCAAAGGGAATACGATTAGAGAAGGAGCAGTAATAGAATTGCCACAAATCTACTACGATTTTGATCAATTTTATATAAGAGATGATGCAAGTCAAGAGTTAGATGTAGTAGTTTCATTGATGAATCAGTACCCTACCCTAATGATTGAATTAGGCTCGCATACAGATGCTAGAGGTACAGTGAAGTATAATGAGACCTTATCTCAGAATAGAGCAGAAGCAGCAGTAAAATACATCGTGAGTAAAGGCATCAGTTCTGCAAGATTGGTAGCAAAAGGATATGGAGAATCACAGTTAAGAAATGGCTGTGCAAACTTTGTAGATTGCCCGGAAGAAGAGCATCAATATAATAGAAGGACGGAGGTCAGAGTATTGCGATTTAACGATCCAAATACAGACGTAAAGTATTTAGGTAATATGCCTATTACGATAGATAGAGCCGATCCAAATAGAAAATGGATTTGGAACTAAGATTACCCCAAAAACCAGTTGGAAACAATGGGAGTTCAGATGCTAATCTGGGCTCCTTTTTTTTATATAGAAGGCGAGTTTTGCTTTCGAGTGAGGTATGGGGCCTACTCCCGGTCCAAACTCACAAGGCATGTGCGCTTGGGAGTCGCTATGTTTCGTAGCTCACTATTGTTCGGCCCTAGGCCTGCCCATCCATGCTAGGCGTGGTCTGACGATAGCATCGCTCCTCATCTACCCACTATCGCCACTACTGCACAGCGGCTAGTCCAATTAAATTTAAATAGGGACAATCCGCATGTTGGTAGGTAACAATTTGCAATGAGTAAACTGTACATTTATTATTTGGATGAATTGTGTTTTTATATTTGTTTCAGTTAAACGAAACTCAACATTATCTATTTTACGAGATCCATAGTCTTAGAGAGACTTAGTCCATGATCGATGGATGCAACGTAGAGTAACCCATCGAATCTTTCAATAATCGCACAAAACCTGTAGCTTGTTCAGCCATCTGTATGGGGACTAAATATAAATTCGGTGCACACAAAGTATCTATGATTGTCAACTCTAACATTTACTTAGTTCCGTCCCTTCAGAACGTGAATCTTCCCTCTATATTTAATAGGGCTTACGTCCTATCCTATTTTATTAAACCTTTCCAGGGGTATTTTCTTTACGCTTTTATTTTTGAAGATCATCGATTTACAATATACGGATAGTGAGATTTTTTTAATTGATGACTATACTGTGATCATTGACTTTTTTTGCACAAAGGATGGGAATCATGCGACTGAAAGGAGCAGTGTATTGGATGCTTTTTCAGCATACAATATACCGCAGCGGACGCGGAGTGATGGAGAGCCTGGTCCCGATTTTTTTTATCGGGATGTGCCCTAAATAATAGAACAAATAATAAAATTTCATGGATTAACTCCTAATTACTGTATCTTGGTCAAACAAATATTCTTATAATTGAAATGTAATTTAAATAAAGAGGAGCTACAGTTTGATTGGCTGATGTTTGATTTTGACAATACGCTAGTAGATTTTCACGAAGCTTCCAAGCTGGCTTTTGACCAATGTTTTATAGATTATGAATTGGCACAAAAGTCAGACTACTATCAAATTTATGGAGAGATCAATGCAAAGGTATGGGAGGACTTTGAAGAGAAAAAAATAACGGCGATTGATATTAGAAAAATTAGATTCACCAAGTTTTTAGAGCAGGTCGGAGTGACTCATTTAGATGGTCTTGTATTCAATGCACAGTATCTGAATAACCTTATAAAGTTTACGACCATTCGTCCTGAAGTCCAAGAGATGCTTACACTGCTGAAGAATAAATATAAACTGAGTATCATCACTAACGGACTAAAAGAAGTGCAAAGACCTCGACTTGATCAATGCGAAATAACAGCACTTTTTGATTCCATCATTGTCTCTGATGAGATCGGAGTTGCGAAGCCAGACAAATTGTTTTTTGATGCTGCTATAGCTTCAGTACAGGAGCAGATAGACAAACATAAAATATTGGTAATAGGTGATAGTCTGAGATCTGATATTGCTGGAGCGAAAGCTTATGGATTAAAGTCATGCTACATCAATGCAAACCCTGAGGCTAAGGTTGATGCAGATATTACCATCAGTGATGTGCTACAATTGAATACCGTACTTGAGGATATGTATATCCCTGTTAATTGCGATTGGTATGACTACTTAGAGATTTGTAGTATGAAAAATATGGATGTAGAAATACAACACAAGACAGAAAATAAAGTAAGAATATTTAGAGGTAAAATAACTAATCTTAAAGCAAAAAATAAAGAAGAGTTTGCCTTGTTATCAGACGGAAGTCGAATTAGACTGGATAAAATAATGACTATAAATATTATTTGAAACTCTAGTCAAATTATTGTTATCGAAGAAATCGAAATGTTAGGTAAAATTTCCAATTCCAAACATTACTATCACGTAACTTTCTATGATCCAACATAGTAGATAGATGAGCAGCCCTAGTTAAACAAGTTGCCGTGAACCAATAAAATTAGTTTGAACTATTACTTTGGTTCAAATTTGAAAGTCTAAAAATAATCCCTTTAGATTTTCAAAAATAAAGCTAAAAAATCTAAACATTACGTTGATGGAATGTGCCTTAATGATTCTATATGCACAAGTATTACTGGCAAGTAAATTTGGACTTCCAACTGAAAGAGAACTACTTTCTCGTTGGATATCGACAGATGCAGAACCGAAGATTATAATATTGTAGTGACTACACCGCAGAGCACAGACACTATACCCGTCAGAATTATTTGTAACGATATACAGTATGGATTAGCTGAGTTTGTTCATCTAGGCAGTCTCCATCGGATGCAAAGATAAGATAGCAGTATGTATCAGACTAGAGTAACCGATTTAGCAGAAGGAAACAATCAATTTATATGGAAACTTACAGATGCAGTAGGCACTGAAAATATGATTGATACAATTCTTATTTTGTATACACCTTTTCCCCTTGTTCAAGATGATAAATATACGCTAAACTTAGATGTTGGACTGTTCGAAAATGTTGTTGAAAATGACATTCTCAATACATACGATTACACTACAAGAGCGTCTTTAGAACCTCTTTACGGAATAGTGGCTCTACATGTAGATGGATCATTTGAGTATCAACCAGACTTACACTTTTTTAGAGAGGACAAATTTGTTTATGAGCTATGTAATAATTCTTGTCCTGATGAATGTGTAGAGGCTACAGTCCTCATTGATATTGGCGAAGATTATGATTGTTTTGTACCCTTAATTTTTTCTCCGAATGAAGATGGAAAAATGATAGCTGTATCGTTCTTTTGCTAAGCCAATATCGAGAAAGCAAGATGATAATATTTAATAGCTGTGGGGATCAGGTATTCCATAGTGATGATGGCCAAAATGAATGGAAAGGTACTCATAAAGGCCGTAGGTACTTACTATTATATTCTGGAATCCCAAACGACCATAAAAGATGGTTACGTATTCTTGCAGAGATAATCATCATTAAATATTACCTCCAAAAACTAAACCTACCACAACTAAACATAAAAAAAGCCCTATATATTTTGATATACAGGGCTCTGTTTTTTTTATGCGTGTTATGTCTTAATTATATCATAGTGTCTATGGTAGTTACCATCTCCATACAATCTTTTGCTTGCAAAGAAAACCCTAGCTTAGTATGGCACTTACTTAGGTGTAACCACATCACTGCAGAGTATGGATTTTCATCCAACATGGTCTCATAAAATGGAATACTCTTATGATGATTATTCGTAAGCTCTATAGCGACATAAAACTTCTCTGCGAAGGAATCTATAAAGGGATTTCTTTTGATGGCTTCACGTGACCAACGGTACATCGCTCTATAGTCATTTCTTAAAAATGAGATATCAGCTAAAATAGCGTAAGCACGTGATGAAATGTCATTAGAACTAATCGTTTTTAGCTGCTTTAGAATTACTTCAGCATCGTCAAGTTTTTTGCAGTTCATCAACTTTACTGCATAACTTAAAAGTCGCTTTGGGCTTTGCTTTTCTGCGTCTATAGTATTGTAAATGCTCAAAGCCTTATCGTAAACTTCTTGCGTGAAGTAGATGTCGGCTTCTCTCCTATTAAATTCCATATTCGTTGGAAAACGGAGCTTTGCCTGTTGAGTGTGTAATAGCGCATCACTAACTAAGCCGTTAACCATAAGTTCATCGATCAGTTCTATGCTGTCGATTTCATTTAAAGAAAAGTAAGAGATTGCCTGGGACTCGATTTGTGTGTGGATCTTAGTGTTTCGTTTCATGCGAGTATATAATTTAAATATTAGTACGGTTCCCAACTGATAAAGTTGAATACAACCAGAATGAAAAATACATTACTAGTGGAAAGAACCACATCGTGGCTCGAGAGGGTCTACTAAAATTAAATTGTTACTCAGATTATGCTGTAAAACTATGCTAATATATTATACAATCCTAACTTTTGGATTTGAAAATCAAATAAAAATTTTGCTAATATATGTTACAATTTATTGGGGTACAATTAGTCTAAAACCACCTGACGATTTCTTTGATTTCCCACCTTTCAGTTTAGCAATTTCTTTATCTGAAAGTTTGAAAAGTTTCCGAGCAGAACCCTTGATACTTTTCTTAGATTTGGCCCTTGAGGGGCTTGATTTTTTCTTGCTTGATTTCTTTGTCACTGCCTTGTTATGAGTTGTTTATAGCATATTATCTCTTCGTTTACGTGAATAGATGCTTTAGGGTTACAAAGTTCCTTTAACTTTGAGGTGCACTTAGCCTAATTCTTAAGTGAATTCAATGTACCCATCAGGCAAATCGAATTCCGATTGTGCTGGCTGCGGCAGTTCCTGCTTATCTGTGCAGTATCTATAAAATCCCCTAAATTGATTATCATCACTAAGTTCAGGGCAATAAGTGAGTAACTTTTCTACCAGATGATCTCCAAATTTAGTCAGATGGTTGACGGCATTATAAGCAGATACCTTATCTCCTAACTTGAAAAAACTACTCATCAACATGATACTTGAGCTCTCAGAATGAAATACTTCATGTGCATTTATAGCTACTAACTTGGCTGCATCGTAGTCTTCATGCTTGTATAAAAACTCAATTACAAATTGCCAGTACTGAAAATTATCTGGTGCATTATCTAGCGCCTCCATAAAATAGTTGAATGCGGTCTTCTGCTCTCCTACGTGATAATGTGCTAATGCAAGATTAATCAAAATCAAAGTATGGTTACCTACTATTTTTAGTGCTGACTGATAGTTATCGATAGCCTCAAAGTGGTTGTGGTGTCTGACCAGGCATATCCCTTTTAGCAATAGCGCATACCAGTTCGTACTGTTGTCTAAGCTAAATTTTGATGCATAGAAAAATGCCAAATTGTAGTTTTCTAAAGCCAGGTAACATTCAGCCAGATCAAGCATGAAAGCATACTGGATGTCGCCATTATCTTCCATCAATTGCAGGTATAGGGAAATTGCTTTTTCGTACTTAGCAGATTCTTTTAAGCACTGCGCACTCATCATGATGGCTTCTTTATTATTTTCATTGATCGTGTTTGCCATATCAAAGGCATGAGCGGCATCTAATTTTTGCTCATTATAGTTGTAGGCATACCCTAGCGTCAACCAAGCTTGCTCATTATAAGAGTCAAATTCTAATAGCTCATTATAATATTTAATACATTCTTTATACTTATTCGAATCATCGTAGATATTCCAGATAGCATCTAGTGCTTCCTGATGACGAGTATTAGATTTGAGCACTGTTTTATATAAAGTGAGTGCTTGCTCGTATTGCATTTCATCATATAGGATATTGCCCAGTGCCATATCTAGAAAGTTCGCATCTTCTATAGTACGGCAGTATTCTAGACGTAAAGTTTCTAGCAACTCCTTAGCCAATCCAACTTTACCAAGTTCATTATATGATTTTGCTTTTATGATTTCCAATTTCAAATCACAAAATGTAGCACTTTCGATGAGCGCTATTGTTTTCTTGTACTGTTTACTATGAAAGAGTATTTGTGACTTTTTGATGAGCAAGTCTATTGAGTGCGGGAATTGACTCAGCCCCTCCTCTATTGATGCTAGTGCTTCTTGGTGCTTGCCTGATGTGGTTAGTGCCGTTACCTTCTCAATTATTACCGCTTCTTTTCGCTTTTGTACCGCTCCTGATTGTGACATAATTTATCTTTCTTATTTAGTGATGTTCAAAATTGTTATTTAGTGTCTAACGTCTTTTAAATATGAGAAATAACCTACATATAACCAATTTCGAACCCTTAGCACTTGTAATTCAAAAATCTCGCCAATTCGATATATAAGACAGAATACCAATATTATACGAATTGCACTAAAAACATATAATAGATTAATAATTATGTTGTTGCGCTGATATTCAGAGGTAGAAAAATAATTAAAAATAATAATATTTATCTCTCTCATGTGTGAATTATAAGTACTGTGTGTGACATACATATTTAACTATAATGTTAATTTATTAGCAAGAATATTATATTATACTTTAATTTCTATTTTAAAACCCATTATCGAGGTTGGATTTCAAGCCTTTTATGTGTTTTTATAATTTCTTGCGTTTATAACTGAGCTCTCTCTGTGTAGGTGTCAGAAAAGTTTGCAACATTCTACTCTAAGCCAGGCATGCTCCATCCTATTTAGAACTGGACAAACTTCTCTCTACTGATATCACATATTAAACAATTTGTTTATATATTTACTTTTTATAAACAAATCGGTGAATACATACGTATTTTATAAAACATTTTGTTTTATATTTGTGCTTATGATCTCACCACCACTCTCCTACTCTAGGGCCATATTGCATTTAGATATGGACGCCTTTTTTGTTTCTGTAGAGCTACTTCGTAACTCCAGTTTACACGGCAAGCCACTTGTTATAGGTGGTCGTAGTCGCCGCGGCGTGGTGGCATCATGCAGCTACGAGGCGCGCAAGTATGGCGTTCACTCGGGTATGCCCATGCGCATGGCTTACCAGCTATGCCCAGACATCATGGTACTCAAAGGGGACATGGAGACGTACAGTAAATACAGTAGTCTCATCACCGACATTGTCGCGGACAGCGCGCCCCTATTTGAGAAGGCCTCCATCGATGAGTTTTATTTAGACCTCACTGGTATGGATAAGCATATCGGCTGCCACAAGTGGTCGATTGAATTGCGCCAGCGGATCATACGCGAGAGTGGTCTTCCCATTTCTTTTGGACTGTCTATCAATAAACTCATTTCCAAGATCGGAGCAGGAGAAGCCAAACCTAATGGTGCTATGAAAATACTGCCTGGCAAAGAGACCGAATTTATTCACCCACTCTCTGTCTCTAAGATTCCTTCGATCGGCAAAGCGACTTACAAAAAATTAAGCTTCATGGGTGTGCGCACCGTTCGTGTACTCAGTGAGATACCCGTGCGCCTCCTCGAACGTGAATTTGGCAAGAACGGAATCAGCCTCTCCAAAAAAGCCAATGCCATAGATGACCGTCCCGTAGTCCCCTACTCCGACAAAAAGTCCATCTCCACCGAACGCACTTTTCAGGAGGACACCATCGATGTCATCAAACTCAAAAGCCTCATCATGGGCATGGTCGAAAAACTATCCTTCGAGCTGCGCGACATGGACAGACTCACCGCCTGCATCACCGTCAAGATCCGCTACTCAGATTTCAATACCTACACCCAGCAGAAGCGGATCCCCTACACCGCCAATGACAAAACACTCATGCAACTCGCCACTACCCTTTTTGACAAACTCTACCAACGTCGCCAACTCGTACGTCTCATAGGGGTGCGCTTCAGCCACCTCGTATCGGGCAGCTATCAGATTAGCCTCTTCGATGATACCGCCGAGGAGATGCGCCTACTCCAGACCATGGACGCCATCAAGCGCAGATTTGGTAGCGACGCCCTAGGCCGAGCATGTACCGTCACTTCCTAAAACTATTTAAGATTTGAGTGCAAGTAGATTAAGTATATGATTTTGATTTGGGGGTGTCCGATGCAGACGCACAAGGCCACGCCATCGGGCCGCGTCATCCGCTTGTATTCAGCACTCCCTAGCCACATTCAGAATATGGCTGACTTGTATTCGTTATTCACTCATCCTTCCTCAGACATTTCTTCATAGAGGCTAGTTAGCACTTCATATCGCTACTACCACTCACCCAAAGAAGATAAGAATAAAACAAATTAAGAACGTACCCTATCCTAAAAGGCAACTTACCAACATATATAAGCCATTTTTGTACCTTTAACACAAGTATCACGGTACATATAGATATATATGGTAAACAGTATTAACATCAAAAATTTCTTGACCTTTGACTCTTTAGAGATTAGCTCCCTAAAGCGAATTAACCTCATAGGTGGTAAAAATAATGCGGGTAAAACTAGCTTTCTAGAAGCACTATTAATCTTGATATCAGAAGGCGAAAATAGAGTGATAAATACTGTGCTTAAAGATAGAGGAGTTCTCGACAAAGGATCTTTGACAACCTACAAAGATCTTTACTACAAAAATAAGGAGAAACAGAATGGAATTGGGACTTGAAAATAAACAACTTCAAAATTCAAAAAGATGAGGATAATAAAAGGTATATGAGAGATTATGGAGGTAGCAAAACGAATTTATCTCCGAGTATGGAAGCAAGTCTAGGATATGAACATTTCTCTTATGTCCCTGCCCACTCTAGTCTCGATGACATAGAGAAAGTATGGAATACAATTGCACTTACTAAAGATGAAGAAATAGTAATAGAAATACTCAAAAAAGTAATTGATAAAAGAATCACCAAACTTCAAGTTGGATCGCTTGCAACTCGAACGCAAATCAATGGCGAACCTGTAGATATAAAAACATTAGGAGACGGTGTTTCTAGAATTCTATATATCGCAATAAATTTAGTTGCTGCTAAAAACAAATATCTCTTAATTGATGAAATTGAAACTGCACTCCACTACACCGCCCAAGAAAAACTCTGGGAAGTGATTTTTGAATACGCTGAAAAATGGAAAATTCAAGTCTTCGCTACAACACACAGCAGAGATACTATTAGAAGCTTCAAGTACGCCTGTACCAAATTTGAAAAAAATGGTGAAGTAGACGCCCAATATCTAAGACTCCAAAAAAGTAGAGATGGAAAATTTGAAGCTATCGCATTTGATAATAGTAGACTAGATCAGAGCCTTGATCTGAATATAGAAATAAGATAAGCATGCAGCAGAGACTAATCGTAGAAGGAAATGATGCTATTTCTATAGCTACACTAATGTTAGAAAGAAAAGTATCCGCACCCAAGGGATATACTAAAATAGAAAAATTTACAAAAGGAGTTTTTGAAATCAGCAGGCGGTGTCAGTAAAATCAAATTTGCTTTAGAAGAATTTTTAGATTCCCCTGACATAGAAAGAATAGGCATGATTCTAGACGAAAACGAAAGTGGTGTAGACGGCAGAATCGAAATGATAAACAGTATTCTAACTAAAAAGAATCTTAATAAAGTTGAAGCTGACTGGCAAACTTGGGAGTCAAATAATGCTAGCAATAAATTAACTGTTGCTGTATGGGTTATGCCCGATAATAATTCGGAACGGCTATCTCGAACATTTCCTTTATGATTTGATACCAAAACAAAATCAGATAGCAAAAGAACACGCATCAAATATGGTAGAGGCCTTCTACCAAAAAAAACCACGCCCTAGTTTCAACGGTAAAAAAACAAAAAGCAAAAACGCATGCTTATTTAGCCTTAATGAAAAATCCAGGCTTACCATTTGGCACTGCAATAAAAGCAAGCTACTTTGACGCCAGCCATAAAAATGTAGAAGAACTTGAAAAATGGTTTAGGCATACCTTTATATTAGAAGAATAAAAAAAGAAAGAAAAACACAGAACTAAGATAAATTCAAACAGCACTTTTTATATTTTTTCCCAGATCCACAAGGACACAAAGCATTTCGACCAATCTTTTTATCCTTTAAAAATGGAGTGTTAGCATACTCTTCATCAATAAAATCCAGTATATGCTCATTAAATTTTATCATTTCATTACTGTAAAGACATTTAACTTTCAAGTGACTACTATGAAAGATAAGATTGAGTCCTTCGTATTGTTCTCTAAGTTGCTCTATAATCCAAGTTTTACTATTGTCAGAAACTGATTTGTCGATATAGTTGTACTCAAAATGTTCAACAAATTTTTGATCAATAAAAATATGAAGATGAACTAAGTTACATTCACAATTTGCATTTTTACAGTACTCTTCTAAGAGCTCATAGGCAACACCATCCTTAACAACACTTTTAATCTCGCTATGAGGAAAAATATCGCGATAATTTATTATCAATTCGATATTATCTAAATGCTCAAGAGGAAACTGATACTCAAAAAATGAGTCCTCCTCTGTAACATCATAGTTGGCGATTAAAGTTGCTTTTTCATCATGAAAAACGTCTCTTAATAAATCCCAATCACTATCTTCAAATTTGTTAGAAATGATAATTTTCAATTTATCAGACTCTATTTCCTGTTCACTACTGAGACCAAAATCGCAAGGAACAATCTCAT
>Ga0209187_1002037_pt1 | contig 20601 bp, 20 predicted proteins | sample BantaG_FD_187430 | JGI IMG/M metagenome (GOLD analysis project Ga0209187, IMG submission 187430) | Marine algal microbial communities from Bantry Bay, Ireland - BantryBay_4 metaG (SPAdes) (version 2) | ecosystem: Host-associated > Algae > Red algae > Unclassified | place: Bantry Bay, Ireland...
CGCTGCGACCGCGGCAATCGCTACTGCGGCGACTGCGCGCCGCTCGCGCGGCGCGAAGCGCGTCAGAGAGCGGCCGAACGCTACCAGCAGAGCCCCGAGGGGCGTCGCCGCCACGCTGCGCGGCAACGCCGATACCGTGAGAGAAAGCGCGAGGAAGAGGAGAAAGTGACGCACAAGGGTATCGCGGCCGATCGGCACGTGGTGGCCGCGGTCGAGGAGTTGAGGGCGGCTGAAACGAGCCCACGCGCGCTCTGCTCAAGGACCTTCGAGGTGATTGTCTGCGGCTTGTGCAGCGGTGTTTGCAGCGATTTCCTGCGCCGCGAATATCGCCAACGGACCGACCGGCGTCAGTCATTTCGCACTCGCAGGCGTGGTGAGTAGATCCATGCCCGGAAATCATCAGTAGCGAGCAAGGATGATGCGCGCTCGTTACCGCGGCACAAACCGACTGTCGGATAGCGGCGAATAACCGCGCTTTTACGCCGTCGCTAACAAACGCTGGACTTCATCCAGTTAGAGCGCCGCGATGTCGTCGAGCATTGCCTGAAGACCATCGTGGGCTACAGGGAGCCTGACTAGCTGTTCCTGTCCGGTACCACCGGCATGGCGCTGCATCCGGACAGCAGACGTCGATTGGTCACCGTGCGTTCAGGTAGGCGGGGATCGAGCGGGTCAACATCCATCGGTTGCGCGCGCGGTATGCGGTACGGACCATCGAGGCGCTAGTTGATGCGGTGCTCGGAGGCGAGTCGATCGGGCCGGAGTCGAGCTGGATCGAGACAATTCTGATCAAGGCGGCGGAGGCGATGGGGCATTCGAATCCGCAATCGCTTCGGCCGTATTTGACGTATGTGCTCAATCGCCGTATTCAGACAGCCGACGCGACGAAGGCGGAGCTGACTGCACGATTGAGGCAGCTCAGGCTCCACGAGGGCACGCTTGTGCGTCGTCTCGGTCAACAAGAAGAGCTTCAGCATGTAGCTCGCCACTTGGAAGCAGGTCGGAAGGTTGAGGCTGTGACGGGCCTGATGATGCTCGTTGAACAGTTTCGATAGACCGGTTCAAGCGAAATGAACGTTCCCCCGCTCGGCAAGTCGATCAAAGCCGAATTCGTTCGAGTACCTTGCCGTAGCACCGGAAATATCCACCGTTCACTCGTGGCGCGATGTCCTCGATCAGCCCGAGCAACCCTCCGTCCCGCAGTCGCTCGTATAGCTCGTCGAGGCGGCCGCGCGTCGGATGGAAGATCGCGTACACCCCGTGCGAAGGGATCGTTCCCATGTCGTCCAGCGCGATACGAGGGATGCGACTGATCTCCGGGATAAGGAGCTTGGGCTCGGACCAGTCGCTGGCCCGGACCCTGTCGATCGTTGTGTACCAGGCGCGTCCGGCGGTCTCGACCACATAGCGTGCCTTCAGCGCGGCCCGATGGCGAGCGAGATGACGTTCTAGCTTGGGATAGTCCTTGAGGGTCACCAGCCGGCCGTCCTCTTCGTGAACCGAAATTACCGCTGATGACGGGTTCGCGACCACGCCTTCTGTGACGTCTTTTGCAACGGCATACGAAAGCAATCGCGTCTTCTCGAGGGCGGCGTCGAGCGACACTTGGAACGCGGGGGAGTGTCCGAGGGCGGGCCCCGAGCGGAAGCGGTAACCGAGCTCACCCAAAGTCTTGCCGGATACCTTCGGCGCCTTCTTCCGACGAGCCCGCTTCTCGGCGACCAGTATCCGAGCCTGTGTGCCCACGCGCGCGCCGAATGCGCTCTCGTTTTCGACAGACTCGTCGGTGCGGATGTCGAGCAACGGGATCCACTTCTCCCGGAAGGCTTCCGCGAATCCCATGTAGCGCCACCGATCCGAACAGACGACGCCGATCCGTCCCCCGTCCGAGAGTGCCCCGAGCATACGATCGAGAAACGGCACGAACAGATCCCCCCGAGCGAACTCCTCGGGCAGCGTGCTCTCGTATAGCGATTTCAGCCCAACCGGAATCTTCGACCACCGAAGGTACGGCGGATTGCCGGCGACGTCGGTGAAGGTACCCCTGTCGAGCGCCATCGTGAGGAAGTCCGCTTGGACAACCCAGTCCTCGGCGAGCATCGCCGCAAGTGTTGGCGAAACGCGTCTGGACAAGAGCGCGGCGACGACGTTCGCTCTGGCCCGCTTGAGCGCCGGCTCGTGGAATTCGACCGCGCGAATCACGGAAGAGAGCCTGTGACGATCGACCCGAAGTCCTGCCTCGCGGCAGGAATCGATTAGTCGCACACCGGCCTCTACGACGAAGGCACCCTCTCCGGCGCAGGGCTCGAGCAGAGTGCGTGTCGACAGGCACTCGCCCGTGACCCAACCCATTTGATCGAGGATGTCCGAGACGAGAGTGGGGGTCGTGAACACGCCGCAACTACTGTGTATCGCACCGATCTCACCGTCCGCGCGAGTGGCTCCGGTCGCAGACGAGAGATTCCCGGAATCGAACATGAGAGAGGGTGGGAAGCAGTTGCCGCAGTCTATACTAGGAAATTCAGGACGGGAGCGAATGACTTGATGAAGTTGGCTGGACTCTTCTCCGGCATCGGCGGCTTCGAATGCGCGTTCGAAGCCGCCGGTCACGAGAGCGCGCTGCTCGCCGAGATCGACCCGCTCGCGCGGTCCGTGCTGGATGCGAGATTCGAGACGGCTACCGTATGCGAAGACGTGCGCCAGATCGACGCGCTGCCCGTGAGCGTCGATCTCGTAAGTGCTGGATTTCCTTGTCAGGATCTCAGTATGGCGGGGTCGAAGTCCGGCATGAGCGGCAAGAAGTCAGGTGTCGTCGACGAGCTCTACCGACTGATCTCGCCGACCGGCATCCGCACTGTCCTCATCGAGAATGTGTACTTCATGCTGCATCTCGATCGAGGAGCTGCGATGGCTTCGCTGGTCGACAGCCTAGAGGGTCTCGGGTTCACATGGGCATACCGGGTGCTCGATACCGCTGGTTTCGGGCTGCCCCAGCGCCGGCGCCGAGTGTACTTGATTGCGAGCCGCGACTTCGATCCCGCCTCCGTTCTCCTGTCGAGCGACGAGGAATCGCATGGAACGGGGCCTATCGAGGGTGATGTGCCGATCGGCTTCTACTGGACCGAAGGACGATCCGGGACGGGGTTCACTCGCGACGCAGTTCCGCCCATCAAGGCGGGTTCGACGCTCGGTATCCCTTCGGCTCCTGCAGTGGCGTTCGCCGGTGATCGCATCGAGACGCCGTCCGTTCGCGCCGCTCTCCGGTTGCAGGGCTTTCCCTCGGACTGGCTCGACGAGCGAGATCAGTCTATCCAGGAGCGCTACCTCTGGCGGTTGGTTGGGAACGCGGTCTCGGTTCCGGTAGCGCGGTGGGTGGTCGACCGAATCGATCGTGCGTCTACCCCGGAGAACCTTGCGCTCGCGCCGGACGTCGAATCCGTGCGGCTGCCGAAGGGTCACCTCTGGCCCAACGCCGCGTGGGGTCGAAAGGGTCGACGGTTCGGTGCGACGCTCGACGAGAAGCCCGCGAGTGTGTCTTGGCGCTCGATCGAGGAGTTCCGCGACGACACGTGGCACGAGTTGTCGAAGCGCGCTCTGGCCGGGTTCTCATCGCGGCTTGAGAAGGGACGCCTCAGGTCTCCGCCGGGATTCAAGGATCTACTCGTGCGCGTCGCGAGTCGCTACGAAGAGCAGGCGGCCTGAGATGCCAGCTCGCTCGTGAGCGATCGAACGCCTATCCGACAACGTCTCCCGCATCGGGTGGTGCGGTGAACGCATCGAGCGGGACACAACCGCTACCGAAGACGGAGCGGTTCAGCGTCGACGCGGCCATCCTTCGTGAGCTGGGCGCGAAGATCGTTGGTCGTCCGCATATCGCGCTCGCCGAGCTGATCAAGAACGCCTATGACGCGGACGCGCGCGTCTGCCGAGTGACCTTTGGCCGGAACTCGATCGAGATCGCCGACGACGGACACGGCATGGCCGTCGACGAGTTCACCGGACAGTGGCTTCGGCTTGGCACGAAGAACAAGACGACGAGTGGCGTGTCGCGCAAGCTCGGGCGGAACATGACCGGATCCAAAGGCATCGGCAGGTTCGCCGTTCAGTTCCTTGCCGATCGGCTCGAGCTGGCGAGTGCAACTCGCGGGCGGGCGTCGCTTGCCGTCGCGGCGAGAGTCGACTGGGACGACATCCAGGAAGGAGAGCTGATCGCCAGTTTTCCGGTTCGACTTCATGTACCGGACGTGGCTCCTCCCGCGTTCGTACCCGGTACCACGATCCGTCTGCAAGGGCTCCGGGATACGTGGGATGCCGAGGCCTTGGAGAAGCTTGGACGCGAACTGTGGCTCCTGCGGAGCCCCTACGAGAAAGGGGATGACTTCCGCATCGAACTCGACGCTCCGGACATCGCGGACGCTTCCCAGAAGTTCGATCGCATCCAGCACGCTCTTCGGGAAGATCTCTGGCAGGCCCGGATTCGAGGACGAGTCTCCGACGGGCGGCAGGGGAAGAAGGCTCAACTCGAGCTGCAGTTCGTCGAGAACTACCCGCCGGGGGCTTCCGAGCAGACGATCTCCCACACGGTATCGCTTCCCGTGGCGGACTCCGAATCCTCGGTACCCGCGGCGGAACGCACTTCCGAGCTCGATCGAGTGGAATTCGATATCCACGTGTACCGCCTGTCGCACAAACAAGCGCTGCAGGTAAGGCTTGCGGACCTCAGGAGCTACCTCGCGAGCTTCGGAGGCGTCTCGCTGTACGACGCGTCCTTCCGGTTGCCCTACTATGGGATCAACCAGGACTGGCTGGGTATCGAAGCGGCGCATTCGGCTCGGGTCTCGAAGTCGGACCTTCTCCCGAGCCGCTGGGACATGGCCGAGCGGTACATGCTCGCCATCCCGACCGGGCGCCGATTGCTCGGGGAGGTTCGTGTCGACACCGGTCATGAAGAGCGGGCAGCTACCTCGGCGGGGTCTCTTGTCTGGCTCGCGGTCCAGCCGGGGCGCGATCGGCTGCTGCCCAACGAGGCACACCGCCAGTTGAGACTGCTGATTCGTTACGCGATCGACTTCTACGCCAATCGCTTCAGTGCCCGGGCTATCGTCGACGCGAAGAAGGGCCCGCCGGTGCCCAAGCCGCTAGATTCGCTCGGCGAAGCGAAGCAGACGCTCGACGATCACAAGGAGAAACTCGACAAGGTCACCTTCGCCGCGATCCGCAAGGCCGTTGCCACTGCGGAGCTCGGAGTCAAGCGGGAGCGCCTGGAGCGCGAGAGCGTCGAGACGCTACTGGCACCCCTTGCGACGGCGGGCATGACTGCGCTCGCGCTCACGCACGAACTCTCGCGCGAGATCGAATCGCTGCGCGACGATTCGAGAACGCTATCGAGATCTCCTGGCTCGGGCACGTCCCCGGATCTGTCCGCTATCGCCGAGCGGATCGACGAAGGCACGGAGCGGCTCACCCGGGTCCAGGGTCTGTTCACCCCTCTTCTCGACGAGACGAACCGGAAGGCGAAGAAGCGGCTGAAGGTCCGCTCGGTAGTCGATCAGGTGGTGCAATCGATGAAGCCGCTGATGCCGCGGGTCGATGTCGAGCTGGACATCCCGTCCGACCTTCGGTTTCCCCCGGCCCCCTTCGTCGCCTGGAGCGCCCTGCTCCAGAACCTCCTCGCCAACGCTTGGAACGCGATGCTCGCGAACGGCGGGCAACGGATCGCGCTGCATGGGAAAATCGGCGAGGAATGCACGCTGAGCGTCAGCGACGTCGGGGTCGGACTGGACATCTCTCCCGTTGAGGCGGTTCGCTTCTTCGAGCCGTTCGAACGGGGACTCGATATCCCCGAAGACATGGAAAGCCTCGCGATAGGAGGATACGGAATGGGTTTGACCATCTCGCGGATGATCGTCAAGCAGTACGACACCAGTCTCCGGTTCGTCGCTCCGAGAAAGGGGTTCGCGACCACGATTGTCCTGCGCTGGAAAGGTCGAGGGCCGTCGAAGTGAAGATCCTCGTGTGCGACGACCGGGATGCCGAAAAGGTGAAGAAGTCGATCGACGAGACGCTGACCGCGCTCGGAATCGCGGATGTCGAGGTCGATGTCATGGACGCGACCGCGCTCGTCGAGGCGTTCGGGATACTGAAGCGTCGGGCGAACGCGGTCCTCTTGTCCGAACCGACCGACGAGGGCCGACCGGAAGAGCCGCTCGGCTTCGACGACACCGATATCGTCGTTCTCGACAACAACCTCGCGGAGCTGGACATTGCCGGTGCACGCCTCACGGCCGAGTCGGTGGTGGGCGACGTTAGAGCATTCACTTCCGCCGGGTACCTCGTGTCTGTGAACAAGCGCCCGTCGGTGGATTTCGATCTTGCCTACTTGGTCGGCGACGCGAGAACGAAAGCGGACCTCGGTCTCGCCAAGAGGCACCTCAGGGACGAGTCTCTTTGGAGAGCGCCCCTGGACGGGGAAGACGCCCGTTTCGCGCCGTGGTACTGGCCTGATCTGCTAATGGAGCCCGCGCGTCGGGCCCGTCAGATCGAATTCGTGGAAGCGGCGCTGGACAGGCCGCTGCTACCGACGCTCGGCTTCGAGGCGGATCGCCAAGGCCGACTCTCCGAGGAGGCGATCGCCTACATCGAGCCAGACGCGAAGAAGCCGGGAGGCGACGATTCGGCCGCTCTCGTCGAGGTGACGTTCCGTGATTACTTTCGACGTTCGGAAAGAACTCTCGTCCAAGCTGACCGGGAACGGATCGAAGCGGTCTCGCACGACGCGGGGAACCGGCATGCCGCAGGGACTGCGAGGAAGATCATGGCGCGAGTGATCGCGGCCGAACTCGATCTCTGGTTCCGGATGGAGGTCTTGGGGCCACAGGAAGTCCTCGCCGATCTGCCGCACGTCATGGCGAGGTTTCCGTTCGCTTCCGAGGAGATCTGGAAATCGAAGGTGGATTTGACTGCGCCTATCGTGGCTGAGGAGGCTTTCATCGATCGTTCGTTCGTGGATCGATTCGTCCAGAGCGCTCGCTACGAACAGAGCGGACTCTGGGTTCCACGCGATGCCTACTGGGTCGGAGACATCGAGGGGGCCGAAGGAATGCGTCAGGCAACGGTGGATCTGCCGTCGAGCTACCAGTTCAAGTTCTGCGAAGACACCGGGCGCTTCGCCGATATACGTACGGTTGCGTCCAGATCCTTCGTGCCGGAAAGAGGTTTTGAATGGCAGCCGCTCTACGTCGCCGAGCCGGAAAGCGGTCGTCAGTACGTTCCGCAGGCCTTCTTCTCGCTATAACGAGATGGCGGACGAACTGAAGGAGACACTGGACGAAATGAGAGCGCTCGCGCTCCGTGCGTCGCCTCAGAAGAAGCCGACCTTGGGCAGACTCGCGAAGACGGACGATAGAGCCCGGACCGAAGCTCTTCGCCAAGTCGAAAAGAAGTATGGCGTGTCCCCGGGAAGCTACGACTACAACGCTAGTCCCACGGCGGTTCGGGGCTCCTGGGAAGACGCGAATAAGGGTGGCCAACACGTCATCGACTACTTTCCCCTGCCATCGTGGACACCTACTGGGCGAAGCAGGAAGGATAAATCGACGTTCTACTGCTGCAGAGCGGTATTTCTTGAGCCCGAAATTAAGAGTCGTGACGGGACGTTCCGTCTCGAACTATCCGTGGTGATGATTCCACCACCGCATCTCGGAGCAGAGCTGTTCTCGTTTCGACTGGAATCGGGGGACGAGAAAAAGGAGAACGCGCAGCATTCGTTCACCCACTTCCAGCTTTCCCAGGAAGCTATCGAGTTCTACGATGATCGGTCTCCTCTCCGAACGGCTCTCCCGAAGGGACTCGGACAAGGAGTTCCCACCGTTCCCGTCCAGTGCAGATCCGGGCGAGAGGTCTGGCTTACTCTGCTGGCCTCGATCTATGGCGTGAATAGCAACCCCGCCATGGGCATAGGAGGACTGGTGACTGATCTGCTTCCCAAGGGCGATCCGGAGTTCAATCCCGTCCTGAGTTCGCTGGGGAAGGCTTGTACCAAGCAGTTCCGGTTCTGGAGCGCACTACCTTCGTGACGATCCGATGAGCGACGAGAACCATTCACCCAGATCTGCAGGAAAGAGACGCACACCTGCTGTCCCCGGGGCATCTGTGGACCCGGTTCGATCACGAATGATGGCTAGCGTAGGGGGAAAGAACACCAAGCCCGAGAGGGTGGTACGTCGCTACTTGCATCGTCTCGGGTTCCGGTTCGGCCTGCACGCGAAGCGTCTTCCGGGCCGACCCGACGTCGTCCTTCCCAAGTATCGAACCGTCGTCTTCGTACATGGCTGCTTCTGGCACCACCATCCCGGTTGCCGCTACGCGATCGTGCCGAAGACCCGCCGCGAATTCTGGCTTGAGAAGTTCGAGAAGAACGCCGAGAGAGACGCCAGGAACATCTCGGACCTGAAGTCGGAAGGTTGGGAGGTGATCGTCGTTTGGGAGTGTCAAACGCGCTCGGTTGAGAACCTCGCGTCCGGTCTCGAACCGCTTCTAGAGCGGAAAAGGCAGAGCGCGTGAGGACGTGGCGATCGAAGGCATCGACCACCCCCCCTGGTCCTCCGGTGTCTGTTGGCAGGGAGCGTATACGTCAGGCCATCAATCGACAATAGCGACAGAGATCCAAACGGCCGTGACCGGAAAACCGTTCAATATTGCAAGCTATGCCCTGCTGACGATGATGGTCGCGCAGGTATCGGGGCTCGAGCCCGGCGACTTCGTGCACACGCTCGGTGACACGCACATCTACTCGAATCATGTCGAGCAGGTGAAGGAGCAGCTGACGCGCTCGCCCGGTCCGTTGCCGACGATGCACCTCAATCCCGACGTCACGGACCTGTTCGCGTTCCGCTACGAGGACTTCCGACTGGAGGACTACGATCCAGCCCCGTCGATCAGCGCACCAATCGCCGTCTGATCGAGATGACAGGGGTGGCAACTTTCCACGTGTTCGACGCCGAGCCTCGTCCGCGCATGAACGAGTCGCGCCATCCTTCCTCGTCGCGCCCGCAGAAGATCTCCTTGGCGACGGGCGGCAGTTGAAAGCAGGACCGCTTGGTATTACTGTTGCAGTAAGAACAGACAGACTACCGGGAGGGGCGCGTGAGAATCACCAGCAAGGGCCAAGTCACGATACCGCAGAGCATTCGGAATCAAGCGGGGCTTCTACCGGGGATGGAAGTCGACTTCCAGCTCGACGAGGACGGTGTGGTACGACTGGTCCGGCCTGAACGGCAGCCGGCCAACCCCTCGCTGGTACGGGCGATCGAGCGACTGCGTGGCAAGGCCGACACGGCGATGAGCACCGAGGAGATCATGGCGCTGACGCGCGGATGAGTCCAGGGGTCCTGGTGGACACCAACGTTCTGGTGGACATCGCGACAGACGACCCGCGGTGGGCAGAGTGGTCGAGCGAGGCGTTACGGACCGCTGGGCAAGCCGACCGGCTGGTGATCAACCCGATCATCTACGCCGAAGTGTCCACCGCCTTCGACAGGATCGAAGCGGTCGACGAACTGTTGCCAGCCTCGCTGTTCATCAGGGAGAACCTGCCGTGGGAGGCCGCGTTTCTCGCCGGCAAGGCGCATCTGGCCTACCGCCGGCGTGGTGGTGAGAAGCGATCCACTCTTCCGGACTTCTTCATAGGTGCGCACGCCGCGGTGCGCGGGTATGCCTTGCTGTCGAGGGACAAGGGTCGCTTTTCCACCTATTTTCCTTCGGTACCTCTGATGTCGCCTTGAGATCGACATGTCGCCCGAACCGGGTTTCATCCCGACGTTCCTCGAGCGCTGAGCCGACACCGTAGCGATAGAGGCCGGAATCAGGGTGACCGGAAGCCCGTTCAATATTGCAAGCTATGCCCTGCTGACGATGATGGTGGCGCAGGTGTCCGGTCTCGCGCCTGGCGACTTCGTGCACACGCTCGGTGACACGCACATCTACTCGAATCATGTCGAGCAGGTGAGGGAGCAGCTGACGCGCTCGCCCGGTCCGTTGCCGACGATGCACCTCGATCCCGACGTCACGGACCTGTTCGCGTTCCGCTACGAGGACCTCCGGCTCGAGGGCCATGATCCCGCGCCGTCGATCCGGGCGCCGATTACCGTCTGAGCGATCGAGACGTCACTTGGCCATAGCCGGGACGACGAGTGGAGCGGTCGAATCCACTTGCCGATGGTCAGACGGGCAGGACTCTCAGGCTGCCTTCAGTGTGAACTCCACCCGCACCGCATCGTAGCCGAAGCGCACGCCGCTGCCCGTATCCTCGACGAGGCCCGCGTTCACCAGCGCTCGCACGTCCGCATGCACAGCCTTCACGTCGCGGCCTACCCGACGCGCCACTTCACGGATCGAGATGATCTCGCCGCCCGTCATGGCGCGCAGGATCGCCAGTCGTTTGGACGTGACGACCTTCCAGAGCAACTCGACCGTGGGAAAGGTTATGTAGGATCCTTGCGCCTTGCCACGCATCGCGGCGTCCATGCGAGCAACGGTCTCTTCGCGCGAGGCCACGGAAAGGGTCACGGTTCCGGAATCGGCGGTCATGTCGTTTCTCCCGATCTACCTGCCTTCCACGTGTCGACGTCTTTCAAAAAGTCCTCGGTCATGGTCTCCACGCTTCGAAACGCGTAGGGGAGTTCCTGTCCATCGGCGTCGTGTCGGTGATCACCTTTGCCCGCTTCGTTGTCGTAGCGCAAGACGCAGACCCCATTCGCGATCAGAGCCAGCGAATGCTTCAACGTGTGCTCGCTTCCTCTCACCGGACGGGGCACTTCCCAGATCCTGATCTCCGCGAACACCGCCTCGTCCACCACGAAGCGGCGTTCGGCCGGTGGCGCGTGGCCTACACCCACGCGCTGCGCACGAGGTCGTACCGCACCGGTCGTGCCTCGCACACGTTCGGGTCGCTGAACATCGCGCTGGTGCTGCACTGACGAGAGCGACCGAACGGGTCGGAGTCGAGTTCGAACTTCGAGGCGTGGCCCTTCGGTGGAATGCGAGGCGTTCGATGATGCGAGTCGTTCGGCGGCGTTCTTGATCGAACGCAGTCTCGGCCGCCTTTGCGGGGGCCGGGCCATCACGACGACCGATGGTGTCGAGGTCGCGCCTGTCGATTTCACGCCGCACATCGTGATGTGGGCGCCGCGGGAAGCTGCCCGAGTATCGGCCCTGAACTCGATCGCCTTCTGCGCCATCGACGATCGGCGCAGAGGTGCCGCGCCTGACCTCGGCGCGTGCGATGTACGGAAAGACAGCGCCGTGCCGCGAACCGGGCACGACATCGTCATCTTCATGGACGAGCGCTTGCCGTTCGGGCAGGGCGCGTTCTGGACGACGATCCGGGCAAGCGTCCGGACAGTCTCGCCGCCCCGACGCGGTAGCCTGCGCGCGCTCGTCCTAGCGCCCTGACGTGGCCCTGTCAGGCGGTGGTCGGCAACGCCGCTGCATCGATGTCGAACACCGATCCGGCGGCCGCCGACACGCGCTCGAGCAGCGTGCCGAGTTCGGCATCCGCCGCCGTGAACCGCGCGACATCAAGCGACGCGAGTCCATCGGGTCGTCGACCGGTCACGATCCACTGCGCCATCGCGTGCCCGATGCCGCCGGACGAGCCGACGCCCACGCCACTCATGCCGGTCGCGACGAAGTAGCCGGCGATGCTGGGGTGTTCGCCGAGGAGGTAGCGCGCGTCCGCCGAGACGCATTCGGGTCCCGTCAGGGTCGCCCGCAGCCCGACGTCGGCAAGGATCGGGATGCGCTGCACGATCTTCTCGAGCATCGGCTCTAACGTCTCCGGGTCGCTCGGCAGCTCGTCGAAGCAGAATCCGGCCGGCACGCCGTCGACGGCCCACGGTCGCTCGCGCTCGTGAGTCGCGCCGACGGTCAGACGTCCACCGTCCTCGCGCACGAGGATGTCTTCGTGATAGTCCCGCAGTATCGGAAGTCCGGGCACGATCCCCGGCACCGGTTCGGTGACGAAGTAGGACTGCTCTACCGGCAGCACCGGCAAGGCGATACCCGATCGTGCGGCGAATTCACGGCTCCAGATGCCGCCGGCGAGCACCACGCGCTCGCATGCGATGACGCGAGCACTTTCCCCGACGCCGTATTCGACGCCCGCGACGCGCCCGTCGCGGATGACGACACCGGTCACCGCCGTGTCCTCGAGTACCGTCGCGCCGCCGATTTTCGCGGCCTTCGCGTAGGCGAGCACGGTATCGAGCGGGTTGGTCTGACCTTCGTCCGGCATGAAGAACGCACCGGCGAGGTCGCTGGTCTCCAGCAGCGGCCAGCGTTCGTGAACCTCGTCGACGTCGATCGCGTGAATGCCGATCCCGAGGGCGGCCTGCCGTTTCGCGAGACCGTCGAGCGCGCGACGCCGCGCTTCGGAACTTGCGCAGACGAGCGTGCCCGGGCGGCGGAACCCGGTCGAGAGTCCGGTGCGCGCCTCGAGCTCGGGCAGTGCTTCGTTGGTGCGCAGGGCCAGCCGCGTCATGGCGGGGTCGGGGCGGACGAGTCCGACGAGCCCTTGCGAGTGCCACGTCGTCCCGCAGCCGAGCGAACGACGCTCCAGCAGGACGATGTCCGACCAGCCAAGCTCGGTCAGGTACCAGGCGATGCTGCAGCCGATGACGCCGCCACCGATGACGACAACGCCAGCGCTTGCAGGATGCGCTTGTCCGGCGCCGGACTGCTCGGACTTGCCGGACTCGCCAGCCGGACCGGCGGCACGGGAAGACATCGTTCGGGGTGCGACAGCGTCGGACATCACGGCGAGCGGCGGTGCAGGGGAGGCGTGCGCCCTTTTACCTGCCGAGTGCATCCCGGGTCCAGTCCCGCGTTCCCGGGCCGCGAACCTGCATCGTCGGTGGTGGAGTCGCGCGTCCTACCGTGCCCGGCGTTCCGTGTGGCGAGACGCGCCGTGGCGCGAGAGTCGGGCGAGCGCCGTCAGCACCAGCAGTGACCAGACGCCGCCACCACCGGAGGTCGCGCTGGACACCGCCCGATCGCGGCCGTCGTCGCCGCCGCTGCCGTCGTCGCCTCCGGCCGCTGGCTCGGTCGGATCGACGGCAGCGACTCGCGCCCGCTGCACGGCCACGGAACGTTCGGCGCGGTTGTCCGAAGACGAGCGGTCCGGCTGGTCGGATGTGACGATCGCGAGGAGCCTGTCCTCGCCTGCCGACGTGGCCGTCAGCACCAGCGAGACGGCCACGCCGCTGTCCGGGGCGATCTCGGGGAGAACGCAGCGCACGACATCCTCCGCGACCGTGCAGCCCTCGCCGGTACCGAATGCCAGCGTGTCGGGAAGGGAGAGATCGATCGTGGGCGATGTCGCCACGGTATCTCCGTCCGCATTGAGGATCCGGACATCGAGCACGAACTCGTCCCCGACGCGCACGTCGTCGATCGACCCCATGATCGAGAGGGACAGATCGACCGAGGCGGGATATGTTTCGCTGGAGCCCGCCGTGCTGACGTCGAGCGAACGCCAGCGGCCTCGCGCGTACGCGTATTCGCCGTTCTCCGGCACCAGCCCGTTCGAGACCGCCGCCGAATCGACGCCGAGCATCGCGCCCTCGGGGATCTCGATGTCGGTGAACGCGATCTCCTGCACGGAGAACTCTTCGGGCACACGGGGGTTCGTTGCCGTTCCCACGCGGTTTCCGTCCACGAGCAGGTGGTAGGTCGTCTCGCCGTCGACCTCGGCGAGCGTCGTCAGCACCAGGTCGAATCGCCCGCCGGGTCCCGGGTGCAGCGTCGTCGCGCGGGCGAAGCGATCGCGGTAGGCGAGGATCGAGGCATCGATCGCCAGCGCGTCACGGCCAGGTTCGCGGTAGTAGGGCACCTCGCCGGCGTCGATGACCGGGAAGTCCTCGAGCGCGCGAAGCGTCCAGGTGTCGGCGTGAGCGACGGCGCCGAACAGGCAGGCGAGAGCGAAGGGCATCGCGCGTATCGAGGTGCGTTTCATCGTCAGGCCTGCTCGGGGAATGCAGCGAATGCGCGGCAGCCAGCAAGTTCCCCGCCATGGCTCGGGGGTCAGGCTCCGGTCGTCGCGCCGAGAGGGATCACCATCCCATCGTGGCCGATGTGCAGGACGCCGTCGTAGTGTGGGGCGACCGCCTCGCGCCAATGATCCTCGGTCCAGTCCGGGTCGTCCGACGGAATCAGATGATTCAGGGCGAGGGCACGCACGCCGGCCTCGGTCGCGGTGCGGGCCGCGTCGTGCGCGAGCGTGTGCGATCGCATCCAGTGCGCCCGGAGCCGGTCGTCGCCGTTGCCGACGCGCTCGAACAGCGCCGGCAATGCCGCCTCCAGCATCGCCTCGTGCACGAGAAGATCCGCGTCGCGGGCGAACTCGACGAACGCCGGTGATGGTGCGGTGTCGCCGGAGAACACGACACGGGTGCCGGCGACGGCGAAGGCCAGCGCGAAGGTCTCGACGAGCGGTGGATGCACGGTACGTATCGCGCTCACCTCGAGCCCGGCGACGTCGCGCACCTCGCCCGCGTCGAGCGTGAGGACGCGCACGAGGGAGCTGAGGTCGGGTCGGCCCTCGTCGGCGATGCGCAGCGCGATGTCGGCGTCCATGGCCGCGAGAAACGTCTGCCAGTAACGCTCGAGCCCGTCCGGCCCGTACACCGTCACCGGGGTCGTGAGCCCGGCGGTCCAGGCAGTGTGCAGCAGCGCGCCGAGCTCGAGGTAGTGGTCCGAGTGCAGGTGCGTGACGAAGATCAGCGACAGGTCCTCGAGCGCCATGCCCTGATCGACCAGGCCACGTGTCACGCCGAGCCCGCAATCGACGACGATGCGCTGGCCACCGAGGGTGAGCAGGTTCGACGTCGGCATCGCCGAGCCGGGCCGGATGGCGGGGCCACCCTTGGTGCCGAGCAGGGCAAGCGTGTCGGCGTCCGTCGTCCTGCTCGCGGCGTTCATGCGGAGGCGCCCGTGGCGAGCCCGGTGTCGATCATGTCGGACCCGCGTCGGCGAACGACCCGGAATCAGGCACTTCGGGATCGCGAGACGCGGCGTCTGTAGCCGCCGGCCCGCCCGTCCCCAGAGATGTGTACACGACGGGGTCGCCACCCGGCGCGCTCACGGTGGAACGCGCATCGACGCCGGTCGCCGCACCGGCGAGCGGAGCCGAATCGCCGGCCTCGAGGGCGTCCGATTCGGCAAGCGCCGCCCGCCACACCGCGGCGCGCTCGTCGATCGTGTTTTCCAGTTCGTCGAAGGGCAGGGCGAGCAGCGACGAGCGGTCCTGGAACAGGGCCTGTCGACCGGCCGGCAACGCATCGAGCGTGGCCGCGTTGCCATCGACGTGCGCCTGCATCGATTCCGCCTTCAGCACCCGACGCCGAACGCGAATCTTTCGCTCCAGCGTAAGTGGCGCCTGGCGAGTCTCCCCGGTGACCGCATCGAACAGACGGTCGATGTCGGCCGCCTGTTCGAGCGCTGCCTGCCTGGCATCCTTCAGTGTCTGTTTCGCCGCGCGAAGCTCGCGAATGCTGTCGTTCGCGGACGCGAATTCGTCGTCGTCCGACAGCGCCACGTCCACGGCCCGGATGCGCTCGACGAGAGCGTGCTGCCACTCGTCGAAGTTCGATTCCCTGAGTTCTCCGGTCAAGGTGATCGTCAGGTCCGTCATGCGGTGGGCGAGCTTCGGAACGGTAGGCCGGCGATGGTAGCAAGGGCGCGCGCAAGCCGCTCACGCGTCGAAGCGGTGTGCGTAACCGGATGTAGACTGGCCGATGGTCGAGTTGTTTCCCCCTCGAGGGCGCGTCTACTCTGGGCGGCCGTCGCCGGGGAGGCCACTGATGAAGAGCCGAGAGTCGAGGATGATGTGGTCGACGGGCAGGCGCGGGGCTCGGGCCGTTCGTCCGGTATGTCCGATCGCCGTGACCGTGTTGTCGATCGTCATGCTGACGCTGGTCGCCGCCCCCTCGGCGCACGCTCAGGACCAGCGGCTCGGACAGCCGTCATCGACGCTCAAGTCGGGCGCCGGCGCACCCTCGGGCCGATCCCCGTTCGAGATCGGCATCGCGACGTTCCGCGGACCGAGGCTGACCTTCTCGCGTCCGGTCGATCCGAGGTACTCCGGTGAACGGACGATCGGCGCGATGGCACAGGGACTCCCCCTGGATCAGGACAGCCCGCTCGACCGATTGCCGAGCGGCGGTCGGGTCCGTGTCGAACTGGAGTACCGGACCGACGAGGAATCGTGGTCGCAGGGCCGGCGCGTCGTGCCGGCGGCCCGAGCGCTGCGGGCCGGTCGTGCTCGCGGGTCGCGGCTCGAGGCCGTCCTGCCGCAGACCGTCACGCTCGCCGATCGTAGCGCCTCCGATGCGCCTCGGTGGCTGTCACCCGACTACAGTCGACGCCCGGTCGCGTTCGCGGCCGGCGACGTCGTGCATTACCGCTGGCTGGTGCGGTCAGCGAACGGTCGCGTGTCCCGAGAGCCTGCGCGCACGTTCCTGATGCCGAGGCCCTTCACCGTCGCGATGATGGGGGACTCCTTCGGCGCGGGAGAGGGTGCGCCCAACGTCGACAAGCCCACCCTGCTGAAGCCTGCCAGCAGCGAACACGTCCCGGTGGGCGACATCATTTCCTCCGGCGCGGAGGGCTTCGAACACTTCGCGGTGGGAGGGGTGGCAGGACGAGGATGAGGGCGAGTCGGCAGAGGCGCCGGAAGCCTCGCAGGGACGGGGCGCGCACCGCTCGCGTCACAGCGGTCTCGCGCAGGGGCTCGCCCTGTTCGAGCGCCGGTTTCCGACGGTGTGGGTGGAGTCCCTGCACACCGCCATCTCCAGCGCGACCATCGGTCCGGGAAACGCCGAGGGCGGTCCGAACGCCCAGGGCATGCTCGTGGGCTTCGATGGGGGGCGCGAACTCTTCCTGGAGACGTCCCTGACCGTCAACGTCGTGCGCGTCGCTCGCGATCTGGAAAACAGGCTCGATCTGATCCACGCGGCCGACAACGGACTTCCGCCACAGTTGACCACGCTCGAACGCTGGATCGGCGAGGAGGGCATGGGCTACGCGGACGTGGTGCTGCTGTCGGCGGGCGGCACGCCGGGCTGGCCGAGCTCCGCCAGACGCACGAGATCGGCCTGGAAATCGCGCGGGAATTCGGTCGGGGCGTGCTGGGAGGCTTCCTCGGTGCCGTGCTGTCGCCCTTCGAGGCACCGCAGGCGATCGTCGAGGCCCACGTCGACTACGAGCGGGCACTCATCGAGCGAAACCTCAACCCCGGCATCCTCGCCTTGTCGCTCACCATGTCCGCGGACGACATGCGGCTCGCCGAGCGTCTGCTGCTCGACGCACTCAATCCGGCCGTGGAACGCTGGTGCGGGCAACGCGCGGAGACGCGGCCCCGGCTGTCGGATGACGCGGCCGTCTGCGATCGGGTCGACATCGCGGCCCGATCGTTCCGCCATGGCATGCCGGCGCGTCGCGGCGCGCGCTGGTTCAATACCTTCTTCGACTCGACCCGTGAAGTCTGCGGCGGGATGGACTGCACCGTGCATCCGAAGGCGACCGGATTTCGCGAGATCTACGCCGAGCCGCTCGCGCGCGCGCTCCACGAGAAGTACAAGCGGGTGCTGGCCGACGAAATCGATAACCCGGTGGATCTCACCGACCTGCCTCGGCCATCGGCCTCCCGGATCGATGCGCTTGCCGCGGCCCGCGAGTCGGACGCCGAACAGCTCAGGCGACGCCTGCCGGAACGCGAGTCCCTGCGCGACATGATCCTGCGCCTGAATCCGGAACTCGAGCTTGCCAAGGAGCACGTGGACATCATCGTGCAGTACCTCCAAAAGGTCGATCCGGCGTCGGTCGAGCCGTTCCTGACGGCGATGCGCTTGCGCTGAGTGAACGCTACCCCAAGCCCGGCATCCACAAGGCGAGCCCCGGGAACGCGACCAGCAGGCCGACCAGCAGCAAGGAACACCCGATGAACGGCAGGGCGGCGACGTAGATGTCGCGCATCGTCGTCTCGGCCGGCGACACGCCCTTCATGACGAAGAGCAGCAGACCGAACGGCGGCGTGGTGAAGCTGATCTCGAGGGCGAGGAGCATGATCAGGCCGAACCAGACCGGATCGAAGCCGAGGGTGAGCGCGAGCGGGAAGTAGATCGGCACCGTCAGCAGCATCATCGAGATCTGCTCCATGAACATGCCGAGCAGGAGCAACACGCCGAACATGACCAGCAGCATCGCGAGCGGGGCGAGGTCGTGGCCGGTGGCCCAGTCGATCAACCCGCTCGACGCGCCGGAGAAGGCGAGCAGTTGACTGAAGGTCGCCGAGCCGAACACGATGAGGTAGGCCATCAGGGTGACCCGCAGCGCGCCACGCAGCGAGTTGCGGATCGTCTCGAGAGTGAGGCATCGGTAGATGGCCGCGAGGACGAGTACCCCGAGCGCCCCGAAGGCGGCAGCCTCCGAAGGCGTGACGATGCCCGCGATCATCAACACGACGATGATCACCATGACGCCGATCATCGGGATGACGTCGCGAAGCAGCAGTATCGCGCGGGCGCCGAGCGACAGGGTCTCGACGTCGTAGGCCGGTGCGGCTGACGGATCGAGGCGTGTCTGAAGGGCGATCAGAGCGATGTAGAAGCCGGCGAGCATCAGCCCGGGCACCACGCCCGCGATCAGCAGGGCGCCGACGTCGATCTGCGCGAGCGTGGCGAGCAGCACGGCCAGCGCCGACGGCGGGATGATGATGGCGAGCCCGCCGGTGCCGAGGATCGGCCCGATGCTCATGTGCCGCTTGTAGCCGCGGCGGTTCATCTCGGGGACCATCAGGGAGCCCAGCAGGGCCGTGGACCCCATCGACGAACCGGACAAGGTCGAGAAGGCGGTGCCGCCGATCACCGTGACGTAGCTCAGGCGCCCCGGCAGGCGTCCGAGCAAGCGGTCGATCGCGCCGAACATGCGTCCGCCGAGCCCGGAATGGAAGAAGACTTCGCCCATCAGCAGGAACAGCGGAATGGGCACCAGGGCGTAGTTGGTCAACGCGCCGAGCCCGTTGTTGAGGAGCTGGACCACGCCACGCTCGCCACCCATGAAGATCCACGCCCCGACGATGTTCGCCGCGAGAAAGGCCAGAGCGACCGGCATGCCGATCGCCATCAGCGCCACGATGGTACCGAGCAGCAGGCCGAGTGCCTGATACCACTCCATCAGGAAAGCCTCATTCGTGGATGCCCGCCTCGCCGGAATGCAGCAGCTCGGTGCCGAGGGTGAAGCGCAGGAACTCGACGGTCATGAAGCCGAAGCTCAACGGGTAGGCCACGCTCAGGAGCGCGCGCGGATAGTAGTAGGCGCGCACGTCGAAGTCGCGACGCTCGAGGTTGCTCAGGAAGAGCTGCAGGCCGTACCAGGCCAGCACGAGACACACGAGCACGCAGAGCAAGGCGACCAGGCGACTGACCCACCGGCGCAAGGTCGGCGGCAGGGCGGCGGTGACCAGTTCGATGTGCACATGGCCGCGTTCCCGAACGAGCCAGGGCGCACCGAGCATGGTCATGTAGAGCAGGGCGTACTCGGCCGAGGTGAACAACCACGCCCACGGCTGCAGGCCGATGTTGCGCATGCCGACGGAGGCCACGACCGACACCATGAGCCAGGCCAACGACAGGGCCGCGACGACCGCCATCCCGTGCAGCAGGAAGTCGTACGTTCGCGTCAGCAGTCGCACGCGCCCTCGCTCCGTCCGCCCTGCCGGCCCGCGAGGCGCTACTGGTCCGCTTCGGCGTCGTAGAAGCGCTCGATCAGGGCATCGTAGTTGCCGTCACCCTGTGGGCTGTCGGCCATCAGTCCCTGCATGCGCTCCCAGGTGTTCTCGCGAGCGGCCGCAAGGTAGTTGTCGCGGGCCTCGCCTTCCAGCTCGATGACCGTCATGCCGCCTTCCTCGAGCGCGGCGAAGTCCTCGTCACGCTTCGCGCCGAGCGCTTCGACACTGTCCTTCTCGTGCTCGATGGCAACGTCCTGAAGGATCTGGCGAGACGCCTCGCTGAGGCTGTCCCACTTCTCCAGGTTGACCACCACCCCGAGGTCGGTCGAGAAGAAGCAGGGCTCGATGCGGTAGTTCAGGAACTCGTTCCACTTCAGGTCGATCAGCCCGATCTGCGTCCAGCCCGTCGCGTCCACCACGCCGCGCTGCAACGCCGCGTACACCTCGCCGGTCGGCAGGTCGATGACCTGGGCGCCGAGATAGTTGCCGAAGAAGGCGTTGTAGACCGCGTTGCCGCGCAGCTTCAGGCCATCGACCTCGAGATTGCCCGCGTCGTCGAACGAGGGCTCGTCCCGGGTCCAGAGGTTGTAGCAGACCCCGCTGTCGAACCAGCCGAGGTACTTCACCCCCATCTTCTCCTGGTGGATCTCGTCCATCAGGGCGGTGCCGCCGTTCTCGCGCGTCTCGACCGCGGTCAGGTTGGACGCCACCATGGCGTCCTTCTCGGGCACGGTGCCGCCATAGAAGCTGCCCGGGGTGTAGACCATGTCCACGATGCCGTCGCGCACGGCATCCGGCTGCTGGAACATGCCGATCGC
>Ga0209187_1002042_pt1 | contig 20554 bp, 16 predicted proteins | sample BantaG_FD_187430 | JGI IMG/M metagenome (GOLD analysis project Ga0209187, IMG submission 187430) | Marine algal microbial communities from Bantry Bay, Ireland - BantryBay_4 metaG (SPAdes) (version 2) | ecosystem: Host-associated > Algae > Red algae > Unclassified | place: Bantry Bay, Ireland...
CGAGACCGCCAACGGTGACTCCATAGCGCTCGCGCTTCGCGACGGTGAGCTCTTCGTCAACGACTCGCGCGTGATCGCGACCGACATCGTCACGACCAACGGCATCATCCATGTCATCGACGCGGTATTGACGCCGCCCGCCGATGCCCCGATGGAGGACGCACCGACGGCCGGTATGCCGAATGACGGCACGGACCCCGCCGAGACACCCGACGCCCCGATGGACACATCCGCGGAAGCACCCACGGAAGCACCCACGGAAGCACCGACGGAAGCACCGACGGGCACCATTCTCGATATCGCCCGCGAAGCCGGATTCGGGACGCTCGTCGCGGCGCTCGAGGCGACTGGCCTCGACAGCCCGCTGGCTCACCCGCGCGATTTCTACACGGTGTTCGCACCGACCGACGAGGCCTTCGCCGCACTCGGGCAGGAGACGATCGATGCGCTGCTGGCCGATCCCGCGACGCTCGAGAGCATCCTCGAGTACCACATCCTTCCCGGCAACGTGATCCCGTCGAGCGGACTGCCGGACATCCTCGGCTTCGACATCCAGACCGGCAACGGCGACTTCGTGCAGTTCGCCCGGGATGACGACGGATTTCTCGTCAACGACGCGCGCATCGTCACACCCGACGTGCAAGCGGTCAACGGCGTGATCCACGTCATCGACCGGGTTCTGCTTCCGCCGGTACATTAAGGCCATCCCGGTCGGCGGGGCGCACTGCCTGACGCGCCCCGCCGGCCATCGACAGCCGACCGCATGCAGACTCTCGACAACATTCGCGTCCTCCTCGTCGAGGACCATCACGATCTGGCGGAGACCGTCGTCGACTTTCTCGAGACGATGGGCTGCACGGTGGACTACGCCGCCGACGGCATGACCGGGCTGCATCTCGCCTCCCGCGGCGACTTCGACGTCATCGTCCTCGACGTGAACCTGCCGGGCCTCGACGGCCTCGCGCTTTGTCGGCGGCTGCGCGAGCGTCACGGGGAAAGCACACCGGTCATCATGATGACCGCGCGGGACGAGCTCGCGGACAAGCTCGCGGGTTTCGAGTCCGGTGCCGACGACTACCTCGTCAAGCCCTTCGATCTCCCCGAGCTGGTGGCGCGCATCGCCTCGCTGTTCCGACGCGAGCAGGGGCGCGTGGTACCGAAGACGCTGGCGGTGGACGATCTGGCTCTGGATACCGGTAGCCGCCTGGTCACGCGGGCCGGCCAGTCCCTCTCGCTGACCCCCGCCGGTTTCGTGATTCTCCGAACCCTGCTCGAGCGCAGTCCGAACGTCGTGTCGCGCGAGGAACTCGAACGTGCGCTCTGGGCCGACGAACCGCCGGCGAGCGACACGCTCAGAAGCCAGATCTACAAGCTCCGGAAAACCGTCGATCGTCCGTTCGCACGCTCACTGATCCATACCGTGCAAGGGTCGGGCTACCGGCTCTGCGGCGTCTGATCCACACGCGTCTCGCCGAACGCGACGCGAAACGTCGAGCCTTCCCCCGGCACGCTCTCCACGCTCAGTATCCACCCCTGATTCTCGCAGGTCTTCTTCGCGATCGCGAGGCCGAGGCCCAGGCCCTCCGCACGCTCCGGCGTCGTCGTGTGACCGTCGAGCGGCGTCGCCGACTCGCCTCGGTAGAACGGTTCGAACACCCGGTGCCGTTCTTCGGCATCGAGCCCCGGACCGGTGTCCATCACGGCGACCGCGTCCGCCTCCACGCGCACCACTACCCGGCCCGCGTCGGTGTAGGTGCGCGCATTCCGGAGCAGGTTGCCGAGCACGATCGTCAGCGGCGCGTCGGACGCCCTCACGTGCAGTGCCGACGATCGTTCCACGACGATCGGCACCTCGCTCGCGTGGCCGCTCCGGCGCGCGATCCCGTCGAGTTCACCGACGAGATGCTCGACGAGTTCACCGACGTCGGTCGCTTGATCGCAGTCGACCGCCCGGGTGTCACGCGCCAGCAGGAGAAGGGCCGCGAGCAAGTCGCTCATGTGTCGTGTGCTGCGCCGGATGCGGTCGACGGCGCGGGCGGGTGCGCCTTGCAGGGGGGCGAGTTCGAGCGTGGAGATCGAGCCCGAGATGACCGCGAGCGGCGTGCGCAGCTCGTGCGAGGCGTAGCGCGTGAAGTCGCGTTCGCGTTCGAGCGAGCGCTGGCTTCGCGCGATGAAGTGCCCGAGCGCATCGACCAGCACGCGCGTCTCGGCATCGGGTGCGTCGCGCAGTTTCCCGAGATCGAGTTCGGCCGCATCGCGTGCGGCGAAGTCGAAGGTCTCGATGGCCGCGGCCAGGCGGGTGAACGGCGAGACCGCCCGGCGCGACATCGAGTAGGTCATCGCCGCGAAGCCGTACATGACCAACAGCACGAAGATCAACGGAACGAGGCCGAACCAGAAGGCGAGCCGGGTGACGGTCTGCGACTGGAACAGGAGATAGAGCCGCTCGTCGCCGCGTTCGCTGACGTGCACGATCCGCTCGTCGCCGTCGACGACCAGACGCTCCTGACCGAGCGGAAGCGTCGCGAGCACGGGCGGTATCTCGGCCGGCTCCCTGGAGGAAATCCAGGATTGCAGGTTCAGCGTGTCGGGGAGCGGGAAGTCGGCATCCCGCGCCCGGTGCTTCCAGAAGTACTCGGCTTCGCCGACCAGTGCACGGTTGACCAGCACCTGCTCGGCGATGAACCCGGCGGCCAGCACGCCCAGTGCCGTCGTCGCCGCGATCAGTGCCAGTTGCAGCACGAACACCCGCTTGAGTCGCGACAGGACCCGGCGGGGTGCCGGTCGCGCGCCAATGTCGCCGCCGATCACTCCGTTCGCGTTCATCCCGGCGACGCTCCGGTCGGGTCGAGGGTGGCCGCGTCCGGCAGCGTCCCGCGTATCTCGAGTTCGACCGGCGGTCCGTCCGGCACGAAGCCGAACACGCGACCGTAGAAGGCGAGCTCGGCCTCCAGCGCGCGCACGATGGTCTCGGCGCGGCGGAAGCCGTGTTGCTCGCCCTCGAACTCGAGGTAGGCGACCGGCACGCCTCGTTGCTCGAGCGCGGCGACGATCATGCGCGACTGGTTCGGCGGGACGATGCGATCCTCGCTGCCCTGCAGCACGATCATCGGTGCGGTGAAGCCGTCGAGATGGTTGATGGGGGAGCGCTCGGCGTAGCGCGCCGTCGCCTCGGGCCAGGGACCCACCAGCCGATCGAGGTAGCGGCTCTCGAACTTGTGGGTATCGCCGGCCAGCGCGGCGAGATCGGCCACGCCGTAGAGGCTCGCACCGGCGGTGAAGACGTCGTGGAAGGCAAGTGCGGAGAGCACCGTGAACCCGCCTGCACTGCCTCCGCGGATGATCGCGCGGGCCGGGTCGATGTCGCCGCGTTCACCGAGGAAACGAGCGCAGGCGACGCAGTCGGCGACGTCGGCGACGCCCCACTCGCCCTCGAGCTTCTTTCGGTACGCCCGACCGAAGCCCGAGCTGCCGCGGTAGTTCACGTCGGCGACCGCGAACCCGCGGCTCGTCCAGAAGCGTCGCGCGAGCACGAGCTTCGAGCGGGCCGCCGAGGTCGGGCCGCCATGGGCGAGCACGACGAGCGGCGGACGCTCGCCGTCGGGCACGCGGTAGTCCGGGTTCGCGGGCGCGAAGAACAGGGCGTGAGCGGTCTCGCCGCCATCGGTCGGAAAGGCGAGGCGCTCGGGCGGGGCGAGCAGGGCAGGATCCAGTCCGAGTTCGCGTGGAGCGCGGACGACGCGACCGTCGAGCACGACCGCGCTCTCGGTCGCCCAGGAAGCCGCGACGAAGGCGAGATGCTCGCCGGCCATGCGCAGGCTGTCGATCGCGGTGTAGTCGGGAAACCCGTCGAGTTGGCCGACGCCGCGGTCGACGGGCGCGGCGAGGATCGACCCGTCCGGCCGGAACGTGTAGTTCGAGAGACCGAACACCCAGGGTGGGTAGCCGATATCGCCGTCCGCCGAGAACACCGGCGTCGCCGAGCCCTCGCGAAACACCGACCAGAAGTCCTGCCGGTCGGAAAGCCAGTGCAGTGCCCCGTTGGGCGCCCACTCCGGCTGCACGATGGCCTCGCCCGCGTCGTGACCGCCCGCGACCGTTCGCACGTCGGTGACGCTCAGAGTCGAACCGCTGCGGCCCCGGGTCGCGCCCGCGGGTTCCGTGGTGAGCGTCGCCGCGCGCAGCGTGGTGTCGTCCCACGGCATGTTCGGGTGGTTCCACTCGACCCAGGCGAGTTCGCGGCCATCCGGAGAGACGCGCGGCGAGCCGTGGAAGTCCGCGCCCTCCACCAGCGTGATCAGTCGCCGTGAACCGTCGGTGGCGAGCGCGAAGAGCGTGTTGCGCGGTTCGGCGCCGCCGGCGGCGGCATGGCGCTCGCCCACGCCGATCAACCAGGCGCCGTCCGGGGTCGGCCGGAAGTCCGCGTAGCGCAGTGCCTTCGACGCATCGGGCTCGGCCGAGAGCAGGGTCGGCGACTCTCCCGGCACGATGCGTCGTAGCCGTTGATCGGCATGATCGACGTACCAGGCGATACCACCCTCGGCCCACCAGGCGCCGCCGCCGTACTCGTGTACGGTGGTGCGAACGTCGGCAGTCGGGGGCGTGATCTCCCGAGTCTCGCCGTCGGCGTGGCGCATCAGCGCCGTACGCCCGCCTTCGTCGGGTCGGGACTCGGTCCACCAGACGCTGCCGTCCGTCTCCGGCACCGTCTCCGAGATACCGGACGCGCCGGACACCAGCGAGGCCGGCGTGATCGGGGACGGCCAGGTTCCGCAGGGGGCGGCGCGCGCGCTGTCGGACATGGCGGGGGGCGTCCAGTGGAGAGGTGGCTGCGAGCATAACCGCGGCCGCGAACCATCACCTCGCTTGACCTCGGGCGTCAGGGCTGTTTTATTCGTGGCCGATGGTAGCGGTAACGAGCGCCGCCCATCGCCGCATTCGGGGCCTCGACGCGCACGACGGCCGGTGCCTGGCCCCGAGTCGGGTCGCAGGCCGATTTACAGGCCGATTCGCCGGCCGGTTCGCAGGCCGGTTCGCAGGCCGATTCCCGGGCCGATTCCCGGGCCGGTCGGTCGCCCGTCGGTCGCCGGTCGGCTGCCCGTCGGCGGGCAGGAACGCGGGCGGGTCTCGGGACGGTCGGCGGGTCGGGTATCTCGGGCCGGGCGGGTCCGGCCCGTGCCGGCGTGCGTACGGAAGGTTTGGATGGCCGCTCCGGGCGGCGAGCGAGTTCGGCTCGCGCGAAGGGCGATGGATCGGGCACGCCGACTTCCCGGCGGAGCACAGCGAACTGGCAGGGCGCACTGGAGCATGGTGACGACACCCGGACGAACGGACGACGGTCCGCCCCACGCTGCAGGCAGCGGCCGCGACGCCACGGTCGCGACCGGCCCGGAGTCCGTGACAGCGTCGGAGGCCGCGTCCGGGGCTGCTTCTGAAGCCGCATCCGGGTCTGCATCCAGGGCTGCTTCTGAAGCCGCATCCGGGTCTGCATCCAGGGCTGCTTCTGAAGCCGCATCCGGGGCCGCATCCGGCGCTGTTCCCGGAGCCGTTTCCGCCGCCGCTCCGGTCGCCGCGGAGGGTGTGTCGCTACGCGGTGTCTCGAAGTCGTTTGGCGAGACGATGGTCATCCCCGGCATCGATCTCGACATCGCCGAGGGCGAATTCGTCGTCATCGTCGGACCGTCCGGCTGCGGCAAGTCGACGCTGCTCCGGATGATCGCGGGCCTCGAGAAGACCACCGGCGGTCGCATCCACATCCACGGCCGAGACGTCACCGGCGTGCGCCCGAAGGAGCGCGACATCGCGATGGTGTTCCAGAGCTACGCGCTCTACCCGCACATGGACGTCGCCGGCAACATGTCCTTCGCGTTGCGCCTCGCCGGCACCGACAAGCGCGAGATCGCCAAGCGGGTCGACATCGCCGCCGAGATGCTCGGCATCCAGGACATGCTGCACCGAAAGCCCAAGGAACTCTCCGGCGGTCAGCGCCAGCGCGTCGCGATGGGCCGGGCGATCGTGCGGGACGCGTATTGCTTCCTGTTCGACGAGCCGCTCTCGAACCTCGACGCGAAGCTCCGGAGCCAGATGCGCACGGAGCTCACGCTGCTACACAAGCGGCTCGATCGCACGATGATCTACGTCACCCACGATCAGATCGAGGCCATGACCATGGCCGACCGCATCGTGATCCTGTCCGCGGGCGTCGTGCAGCAGGTCGGCACGCCGCGCGAGGTCTACAACGACCCGGTCAATCGCTTCGTCGCGGGCTTCATCGGCTCGCCCTCCATGAACTTTCTCGACGCGACCCTCGCCGACGAGGGGGGACGACTCGCGCTCACCGGTGACGGCTTCACGCTCCCGGTGCCGGAAAGGCTGCGCACGCGTTTCGGGCCGGCCGTCGGCCAGCCCGTCGTCGCGGGACTTCGTCCCGAGCATTTCATCGCACCGGGAACGCGCTCGGCCGCCTCGGCCGCCGAGCTCGCGCCGGTGCACCTGGAGGTCAGCGTGGCCGAGTACATCGGCTCGAGCCAGTTCCTGGCGGCAACCATCGGTGGCGTCGCGGTGTCCGCCGCGGTCGAGGCGGACATCGACGCCGGTGCCATGCGCAGCGGCGAGTACCTGTTCGACACGAGCCGCCTCTACCTGTTCGATCGGGAGTCGGGGCTGACGTACTGACTCGTCGGCCGATTCCGCCTGCAGTACCGCCGCGGACCACCGAAGCGGCGCGCCCATTCCAACCGTGAGGAAGACTCGAGATCATGAGCATGAGAAAGAACGTGAAGACCCTGGCGAGGACCTCGCTCGGTGTCGCGATCGGCGCCGCGCTCTGCGTGGGCACCGCGCTCGCGAACCCCTACGAGGCCTACGAGGGCGACACCATCGTCGTCAGCTGGCCGGCCCTGTCGCACTATCAGAAGGCGGAGGGGCTGGTCGAGGAGTTCATGGAGGAGACCGGTATCGAGGTCGAGCTCGACCCGCTGCAGTACCTGAAGCTGCGCGACGCGCAGCTGCTCGAGATGTCGCAGGACGAGGGTGAGTACGACGTCGTCGTCTGGGTCGTCATGTGGAAGGGCGAGTACGTCTCGAAGGGTCTGCTGACGCCGCTCTCGCAGTTCTTCACCAGCGGCTCGCTCGTCGATCCCGAGTACGACATCGACGACATCGCCGACGCCTACCTGCAGAACGGCGGCGTGGTCGGCGGCAAGAAGGGCTACATGCCCGGGAAGTCCGGCGCGCTCTACGGCATTCCCTTCGGGGCCGAGACCTCGATCCTCGCCTACCGCAAGGACATCTTCGAGGAGCAGGGGCTCGAGCCGCCGGCGACGTACGAAGAGCTGCGGGCCATCATGCCCAAGCTCAAGGAGTCCGGCATCGGCGCGATGACCTCGCGCGGCGCGACCGGTCACCAGGTCACCGCGGGCTGGCTGCTGCACCTCGCTCCGCTCGGCGGGAAGATCTTCGACGACCAGTGGAACCCGCAGATCAACAGCCCCGAGAGTGTCGAGGCGGCGCAGATCATGCGCGAGATCACCCAGACCGGCCCGACCGGCATCCCCTCCTACGGCTTCTCCGAGGCGAGCGCCGCGTTCCTCCAGGGCGATGCGGCCATGTATCTCGACACGTTGAAGATCGCGGCCATGTCGCGGGATCCGAAGCTCTCGAAGATCGACGGCAAGGTCGGCTACGCGCTGCACCCCACCGGGTCGACCTGCGGCTCGGAGACGGGCGGCTTCGCGATGGGCATACCCGCGAACTCGCAGAACAAGGAAGCGGCCTTCCTGTTCATCCAGTACATGACCAACAAGCAGGGCGACCAGCGCATGGTCGAACTCGGCGGCGACCCGATCCGCCTCTCCACGCTCACCAACGCGGAGAACATGGAGAAGTACCCCGAGTTCTCGGTCGTGGCCGAGCAGCTGCCGTGTGCCGACGCCGACTGGCGTCCGCTCATCCCCGAGTGGAACGAGCTGAACCTCGACGTGCTCGGACAGGCGCTGACCAAGGTCATCACGACCGATGACCCGATCCAGCCGATCATGGACGAGGCGAACGAGCAGGCGCGCGCCATCATGGAACGCGCCGGTTACTACACCTGGAAGGACTACCGCGCCGCGAAGTAGGCGCGAGCGGCGCGCTCCCGAACCGGGGCGCGCCGCGACTCGTTCGGGGCGGCGCATCGCCCCGCACCCTTTCCTTTGCCGCCGGACGCGTCCGGCTCGGCCGACACCTCGATCGCATGGCTACAGGGACACCCGGGCAGGACGGCGACGGCGCGGCCGACAAGGCGCCGGGCGTCGCGTCCGCCGCCGTCAACCCGGCGGTCGCGCCGGCCGTGGCCTCCGCTCTCGGCCCTGCCGGGGCCGGCAACGCAGCCGGCGATCCGCCCGGCGAGCCCGTCAAGGAGCCGTTCGATTCCACCCGCTGGACGCCGTACCTCTTTCTCGCACCCGCCGTGCTCGTGATGTTCGCCGGGCTCGTCTTTCCGGTGCTCGACGCGTTCTACCTCGCCTTCTTCGACTGGGAGATCGGCCGGAAATTCGCGACCGCGCCGTTCGTCGGGCTCGAGAACTTCGCCCGCCTGCTCACCGATCCCGCCGTGCGCGAATCGATCTGGGTGACGCTCAAGTTCGGTTTCTGGACCATCACCATCGAGATGGTGCTCGGCGTCGGCCTCGCGCTGATGCTCGAGAAGCCGATCCGCGGCGCCTCGATCTTCCGCACCATCTTCATCCTGCCGCTGATGGTCTCGCCGGTCGTCGTCGCGCTCGTCTGGCGCTACCTGTTCGACGCGCGCGTGGGCTGGATCAACTACTACCTCGGGCTCATCGGCATCGAACCGCAAGTCTGGCTCGGCGACCCCGAGCTCGCCTTCTTCGCGATCGTGCTGACCGACATCTGGCAGTGGACACCGTTCATCTTCATCATCGTCATCGCCGGTCTTCAGGCCCTGCCGAGCGAAGTGCTCGAGGCGTCGAAGATCGACGGTGCCGAATGGTGGCAGCAGATCTTCCTGGTCAAGCTGCCGATGATCAAGTCGATCCTCGTGATCGCGCTGCTGATGCGACTCATCGACGTGTTCCGGGCGCTGGAGGTCATGTACATCATGACCGGCGGTGGGCCGGGACGATCGACGGAGCTCCTGTCGCTGCACATCTACAACCGCGCCTTCGCCACCCAGCAGCTCGGCTACGCCTCGGCCATCTCGGTCCTTCTCATCGTCATCGTGTTCATGCTGAGCCTCGGGATATTGAAGATGAACAACCCGATGGGGGAGCGCTCCGATGTCTGACGACACCGTGGTCGCGGCGCACGATACCCGTGCGCAGATGCTCTGGCACTACGCCGGTCTGTTCGTGCTCGCCGCGATCTGTCTGGCGCCCATCTGGATCATGCTCGCCACCTCGTTCAAGGACGACGTGGTCGTGCAGCAGGCGAAGCCGCTGTGGTTCTTCTTCGTCCCGACGCTCGACAACTACGAGTACATCCTGACCCGCGGCAAGTTCGATCGCTACCTGACCAACTCGGTGATCGTCGGCGTCACATCGACCTTCCTGACGCTGTTCTTCGCCGGCATGGCGGCCTACGCGCTCGCGCGCATCGAGTTCCGCGGACGCGGCTTCCTCGCCAACTCCACGCTGGTCGTGCGCATGGTGCCGCCCGCGGTGCTCGCCGTGCCCGCGTTCAGCATGGTCGCGGCGCTGTCGATCGACAACGACCTCGCCGTGCTGATCTTCTTCTACACGGCACTGAACCTGCCGTTCGCGATCTGGCTGTTGATCGGCTTCTACAAGCAGATCCCGGTGGAGCTCGAGGAGGCGGCCATCGTCGACGGGGCCTCGCCCTGGCAGGTGTTCACGAAGGTGCTGTTTCCGCTGATGAAGTCGGGCTATGCGGTCGCCGGCATCTTCACGTTCCGCATCGCCTGGAACGAGTTCATCCTCGCCTTGCTGCTGACCGGGCGCTCCTCGCGCACGCTCCCCGTCGGCGCGGCGGGCTTCATCACCGATACCGGCGTGGAGTGGGGGAACATCATGGCGATGGGCACGCTGATCGTCATCCCGCCGCTGCTGTTCACCTTCTTCGCGGCCCGCCAGATCATCGCCGGCATGACGGCGGGCGCGGTCAAGGGCTGACGCGTCTGCGGCGGCCCGGATTCGTCGATGACCGTCCGCTGGGAAACCGAACGCGACGGTACGCACTACAGCGTGCGTAGTCACGGCGCCTCCCTCCGGCTCTACAGCAACGGCGTGTTTCACAGCCAGTGGAACCCCGACCGTCCGTTCGCGGGCGGCGTGTGGGACTGCCTCGGCTTGCCGGTGCTCTATCGGGCGCCGGACCGCGTCCGCCGTGTGCTGCTGCTCGGTGTCGGCGGCGGGGCGGTGATCCGTCAGCTCGAGCGGCTCGCCCCCGACGCCCGCGTGACCGGTGTCGAGATCGATCCGGTTCACCTCGACGTGGCGCGCCGCTGGTTCGGCGTGGCCGAGCCCGCGGCGACGCTGATCGAGGCCGACGCGATCGGCTGGCTGCGTGGCTACGCGGGCGAGCCCTTCGACGTCGTGATCGACGATCTGTTCGGACACGACGACGGCGAACCGCTGAGGGCGCACGCCCTGACACCCGACTGGATCGCGACGCTCAGAGGGGCCGTGACGTCCGACGGGATCGTGGTGGTGAACTGCGTGGACGGGCGTGAGTTGAAGACGGCGGCACCCGCCTTCGTCGACGACGGGTTCGAACACGGCAGACGGTGGTCGCAGCCGGGCTACGAGAACGCCATCGGCGTGTTCGCGCGCGGCTCGCTGGTGCCGCGCGACTGGTCGCGACGGCTCGAGGCGCTCGGGCTCGATGCGTCCGCGCAGCGCCGGGCGCGAGCCATCGTGCGGCGTCCGCTCAGAACGTGAGGGAGACCTGCGCGCCGGCCTGCAGGTGCTCGATGGCCGAGGCGCGCGCGCCGATCTCGAGCGGGCCGAGGCCCAGCCCGAGGCTGAGCCCGGTCCGGGATTCCGTGCGGGCGAAGTCGTGGTTGATGCCGGCACGGAGCGCGAACGGGCCCTTCGTGACTTCACCGCCCAGTGCGAACACCTGCGTGGGGAAGCTGTCGACGTCGGCTTCGTTGAGCGCGAGATCGGCATTCACCGTGAAGATCTCCCGCGACCACGCACCGCCCACCACGAGCTGCGGACCGGTCTCGAAGACCACCCCTTCGCTTGTCTCGATCGATTCCGGTATCACGTTCCGGAGCACGGCGGCGAGCCGTATCGGATGCGTCGACAGCCTCATCGAACCGCCGAGATCGACGCTGAACGAGGTGTCCGAGACCTCGCTGTCCGCGAATCGATCCTCGCTCGACTGTCCGTCGCCGAACTCCTCGTCGAGCGTGGTCTCGACGCCCTGGGCGAGCAGGGACGAGAGCTTCGGGGTGATGCCGATGTCGACGTCGTGACCCTTGATCGTCACCGTCCGGGCGATGCTCGCGCCCAGCGTCATGCGGACAAGGCCACCACCCTCGATCCCCGAGGTGAGCTGATCTTCCGGGCTCACGACGGTGATGGTTCCCGTGCGCCGGTCTTCGTCGATCTCCAGGGTGAGCGCGCCGGTCGCCTCGATTTCCGCGCGGGTCAGGCTGGCGTCCGCGAGCGTGCTCGCGAACTGCTCGAAGTACACCCGGTCGGCATCCGACGCCTCCACGCGGCCGCGTCCGGTGCCGCGTGCCTGGAGGTGGATGGCGAAGGGGTAGGGCGTGTTCGAGAAGGCGAGCCCGAGGGCGGCAGTGGCCTGTCCGCTGATGTCGCTGCGGTCGACGCTGTCGAGGATGTCGAGCGCGCGCGCGGACAGGACGCCGAGGCCGTCCAGGTCCTCGAGGCAGGCGACCGTCGGGTCGTCGAGGCAGTCGGGCTCGGCGGTGCTGAAGTCGATCTCGGCCACGGCGGCGTCGATGTCCTCTTCCAGGGTCTCGTTGTCGCGGTCGTTGGCGATGTCGTACACGCCGGCGTCGTCGCGCGTTTCCAGGGCGACGCCGAGCGAGACGTGCACCTTCTCGCCGCGCCGCTGCATGGCCATCAGGGAGGCGGGATTGGCGAACGCGCCGGGCGCACCCTCACCGTTCGCGATCGCCGAGCCGCCGAGCGACAGCGAGCGGGCGTCGAGCGCGTGCGCCGCGCCGCTGACCGAGGCGAGCAAAACGACGGCGGTGGCCAGCCGTGTCGGGGTCGGGTCGATGCACATGATGAGGCCTTCGGTATCGCCGGACCCGGATCGGCCGGACAGGAGGAAGGTCCACGGTTCTGCAGGATGCATACCGGAACCTCAGGGTGTCTCGGACGGGGATGTCTCGGACGGGGGTGACGAGGCTTGTCGGGCCGCGGCCGGCGATGATGCCGGCGGTGGTGATTCCGCCGTCGCCGTCGCCGGGGCCCGCTCCGTGCTGGCGGTGACCACGGTCAGGATGGCGTGCCGCACTTGCTCGCCGAGCATCGTCCGCGCCTCGTGCTCGACGTCGCGCATGGTCTCGGTCGCGGCGAGCGTGCTGCCCTCGGCGGCCACGAAGCCCCGCGCTTCCAGGGTGCGGACGAACATCCTGAACAGAGCCTTGTCGAACAGCTCGCCCGCGTCGCGTCCGTGCGTCGTCGCGAGCCGGGCGGCGGCCAGCCGGCAGCGCGTCTCGAGCGTTTCCCGTTCGATCCGGCCCCCGGGCGCGCGGGCGAGCATCGAGGCGCAGAGGTAGTCCCGCTCGAGCGCGGGCATCACCACCTGGGCGAGGCGCATCAGCGTGACCGCCTCGTTCGAGCCGGCCGCCGCCCGCTGCCAGCCGGGTGACGCGCCCGCCGCCGCGTCGAGGTCGTCGTCGGCTGCCCGCTCCTCGCCGCCGCGACGGATCAGCAGGCCGTTGCCGGCCAGCGCGTCGAGCGTCCGGGCGAGCGTCTCGTCCGGCACGTCGTCCTCGAGGAAGAGTTCGGCCCGCAGGAAGGGGTAGCTCAGCGAGACCAGGTGGCGCAGTTCGGCAGCGCTGCGGCGACGGCTGTTCGTGAACGCCGCGGCGACGAGTGCCGGCAGGAGAAGCAAGTGCTGGATGTTGTTGCGGAAGTAGGTCAGCGGCGCGGCCTGCCCCGGGAGCACGTGCACCAGCGGGCCTAGCTCGTCCGCATCGAAGCCCACGAAGCCGAGGTCCCGGCCGTGCTCGATCACCCGGGCGGGATCGATCGGCGGCACGACCACGGTCGAGTTCGCGTGAGCCGTCTCGAGCAGTCGGTGGTAGAGGCGGATCTGCTGCTCGAGCGCCCCGCGCCCGGCGCTGCCGCGCGGGGTGGCCAGGAGCGCCGTCGCCAGCAGCGAGATCGGCGTGACGCTCGCCGCCTCGTTGATGCGCTGCATGACCGTCGTGCCGAGCTCGTCGACGACCGGCGCCAGCCAGTCGGGACGCTCGTCCCCGACCGTCTCGTCACGCCAGCCGTGCCGGTGACGGCTCAGGAGATCATCGAGCTCGATCGGTCTGCCGACGTTGACGTACACCCGCCCGTAGTCCTCGCGCAGCTTCCGCAGTGACTTCACCAGGGCGAACACCGTCTCCTTCTGCTTCTTGCCACCCGCCAGCTCGCTGGTGAACGAACGACCCTCCAGCAGACGCTCGTAGCCGAAGTAGACCGGCACGAACACCACCGGCGTGCGGGGGTTGCGGAGGTAGGCATGCGCCGTCATCGAGAGCATGCCGCCCTTCGGTGGCAACAGACGCCCGTTCCGGCTGCGCCCGCCCTCGATGAAGTACTCGAGGGAGTGACCCCGCTGCAGGATCTCCTTGAGGTAGCTCGCGAACACCGCCGCGTAGAGTGGGTTGCCCGCGAAGGTGCGCCGGAGGAAGAAGGCGCCGCCGCGACGGAGCACGCCACCGACGACGGGCAGGTTCAGGTTCACCCCGGCGGCGACGTGCGGCAGCGAGAAGCCGTTCATGTACAGGAGGTAGGAGAGCAGCAGGTAGTCGATGTGGCTGCGGTGGCAGGGGACGTACACGATCTCCCGCCCGTCGGCGACCGAGCGCAGCCGCTCGACGCCGGCGAACTCGACCCCGTCGTAGAGCTCGGTCCAGAGCCGCGTGAGCGGGCGCTGCAGCATGCGGATGGTGGGGTAGGAGACATCGGCGGCGATCTCGACGGCGTACTTCTCCGCGTTCCGTCGCGCACGCGCGCGCTTGCGTTCGTCGCCGTTCGCCTCGTGCTCGACCGCACGCTTGACGGCGCCGTCCGCGAGCACATGGCCGATCAGCATGCGCCGGTGCGACTGGTCCGGCCCGAGCGTCGCCAGACGACGCTTCCGGAAGTGCACGCGCAGGATGCGCCCGAGCTTTCGCTGCAGGATCCCGGGCTTCACGTCGGGCGGCGCGGAGGCGCGCAGCGCCACCAGGGAGAGCGGCTCGCTGAAGTTGACGAGCGTGTTGCGCCCGTGCACGAGAGCGGTGAAGAACTTGCGGGTGCGCCCGGCGATCTGCCAGTTCTCCGAATAGAACAGTCGCCAGAAGGAGGACTCCCGCTCCGGCGCCCGGCCCCAGTAGACCGCGACCGGCACGATCTGCAGCTCGCCCGCGTCGGGCACCGCGCCGGCGTCGACGAGGCGCGCGATGCGCGGCGACATCCAGTTGCGGTGCTGGCGGAAGAACTCGCCCTGGCGGCGCTTGAGCACGTCGACCGACGCCCGTTCGGTGACGCCGCCGTAGACGAGGTCGTCGCCCGGTCTCGGCAGCCCGTGGTCGCGACAGACGAGGTCCAGCGCGGTGCGATCGGCCAGGCCGCCGACCTCGAGCACGTACAGTACCGGCCGCTCCGGATCGATGCGGGCGGCCGGCGCCTCGGGCAAGACCGTCGGGCGCATCCACAGGCCCAGCAGGCGAGCGGGCAGACGCTCCAGTAAGGTCGCGCGGCGCTGTGGCATCATCGGGCCGAGTCGTCGAACCATCGTCGACGGAATCAGGATCATAGCGTGGCCCGACTTCGCACTCGCGACGAATCCGAGCTGGACGAGGACACCCTGGCCGCACTTGCGCCGGTGCGCGCGTCCGGCGCCGCCATCGCGCCTGTCTACCGGGAGTACGCCGCGAGCGAGCCGGCGCTACGCGCCTACCTCGGCATGGAAGCGGCGGTGCGCGATGGCTCGCTCGCGACGCGCGAGGTCGAGGCCATCAAGCTGCTCGTGAGCGGTCGCCTCGCCTGCGCATTCTGCTCGACCGTGCACGCCGCCAAGGGGCGACGCGCCGGTCTCGACGATGCCGCGCTCGAGGCGATCGTGGCGGGACGACCGGTCGGCGAGCCGAGGCTCGACGCGATGCTGCACCTCGTCACGACACTGCTCGCGCGTCCCGGCCCGCTGACCGACGATGAAGTCACCGCCGCGCGCGCGGCGGGGCTCGACGACGCCAACCTCGTCGACCTGACGCTGGCGGCGGCGACGATCTTCTTCACCAACATCACCAACCACGTGAACGACACGCGGTTGCCGGGCTGAGACGACGACATGGCCGACCGCCCTCCCGCGAAGAACGTGCTCGGCGAGCCGCTCGCCCCCTGCGGACTCGATCCCGTGACCGGCTTCTACCGCGACGGCTGCTGCGACACGGGTCCCGAGGATCGCGGCTCGCACACCGTCTGTGCCGAGATGACCGACGAGTTCCTCGCCTACACCGCCGCGCGCGGCAACGATCTCTCGACGCCCGTGCCCGCCTACGGCTTCCCGGGGCTGAAGGCCGGCGACCGCTGGTGCCTGTGCGCGAGCCGCTGGCGCGAGGCGCACGAGGCGGGCAAGGCCCCGCGCGTCCACCTGACCGCCACCCACGAGAAGGCGCTGGAGATCGTGCCGTTCGAGGCGCTGCGCGCGGCGGCGGTGGACCTGAACTGACGACGGCGCGACTGACCAGGTCTCGAACGAGATCTTCTCGTCCCGTTTCACTCCGGACACCAAGTCGTCGAGAAGCGCTCGGAGCCCGGCCGCCTCGGGCACGTCGCTCAGCGCGGCGGCGGATTGCCGTTTCCCTTCGTCACTCCGACTCGTGGTCGCCCGGATTGGCCAATCGAATCAGGTCGCCGTGTTTTCCGCGTCTTCGACGACGGGCACTGTCGGAGACGGGAACGGGTCGAGCGCAGGCTCCACACGTCCGCGCTTGATGGCCTTGACCGACCAGACTCCGGACCGCCCGCCAACGCCAAGGCTCGCATGTCGGTCCCATTCGTAAACCAGCCCATACGAGCCAGGAAAACCCGCTATCACGAACCTGATCAGGTTTTCCACAAGCTCCGCTCGTCCCGAGCGCCGATCATGGGCGCCGTGGAGAAGCAAGCACGTTCCGCCGGTCATCGTTCGAATCTCGGCCGCGCTGGACACGGACTTGGCGTTGACCGAATCCGCCAGGGCGTGCAGCTGCTCGAGAGCGGCTCTGCCAGGTTTGTCCTCGTAGTCGCATGCAATCGACGCGAGCGGTTGTACCCCGCCATGAAACCGAACTGCCAATGCTGCAGGTCGTCGCGCTGACCGAAAGCCGTCGACAGTTCGACGATGTCCTGTTTCGATAAGACCTTTGGCTCGTGGGCGCCAGCCGCCGCGACGAACTGCTCGAGAGGCGCGACGTAGTAAGGCCTGCGTTTCAGAGGGATCGATTCGCTGGCCAGCAACTGCAAGTACGACTCGAGCTCGCGGCCGTCAGGCACGCGATGGCGTGGCGTGGCGTGGGGTCCGACATGGCATTCATCCTCTTGATTACGCACTTGACTCAGGCGTTTGAATAGCTGTATAATTAGCCAGTCATATCAGCGACTTGGCGGAACCGATCATGGCGCGTAACGCGATTCAATTCCAGAAGGGCTTGAGCGAGCCGGCCTTCCTCAAGGCGTACGGCACCGAGTCACAATGCCTCGCCGCTCTCGAGGCGCTGCGCTGGCCGAACGGCTTCGTCTGTCCGATGTGCGGTCATGCCAAGGGCCATCGCCTCCGCTCCCGTCCGCGTCTCCACGAGTGCGCCTCCTGCCATCACCAGGCGTCGGTGACCGCAGGGACCATCCTCCATCGCACCCGGCTCCCTCTCACGCAGTGGTTCCGCGGGATGTACCACTTGACGCAATCCAAGAACGGCGTCAGCGCGCTCGAGCTCTCCCGGCGGCTCGGGGTTCAGTACAACACCGCCTGGAAGCTCAAGCACAAGCTCATGCAGGTGATGAAGGAGCGCGACAGCCGCCTCCAACTGACCGAGCGGGTCGAGATCGATGATGCCTACCTCGGCGGAGAGCGGGCGAAGGTGCCGGGAAAGGCCGGGCGCGGAGCGCCCGGCAAGACGCCGTTCGTCGCCGCGGTCGAGACTGAACACGATGCCAGCCAGCCCAGGCGGATCGTCCTCCAGGTCGTCGACGGCTTCACCGGTGCCGAGATCGCCGACTTCGCCAAGCGCAAGCTCGCCCCGTCCGCCGAAGTCATCAGCGACGGTCTCTCCTGCTTTCCCTTCGTCACCGAGGCCGGCTGTAGCCACAGCGTGCGCATCTCGCGTGGCGCCCGACGCGAGTCGGTCGAGGCGCCGACCTTCAAGTGGGTGAACACGACGCTTGGCAACATCAAGTCCGCACTGACCGGAACGTACCGCCACCTCTCCGGCAAGCACGCCCCGCGCTACCTCGCCGAGTTCCAGTACCGCTACAACCGCCGGGTCGATCTCGCGGCCATGCTGCCGCGACTCGCCTACGTCTCGCTGCGCACGCCGCCCATGCCGTACGGGTTGCTCAAGCTACCTAAGTCAAATGCGTAATCAAGTTCATCCTTGAATGAGCAGCGGAATTGCCGGTTCGCAATGCTGGCAGGACGCAGCATCTCGCAAACGTCCGTTTGCCGAGCGGCGCCGCGCTCTGCTATTGTTTTTTACAGGAGTCGGGTACGAGAGGGTAGCGAAGCACTCGCGACCGGCAGGATGAGCGTCGAGTCGGAGATGAGCGAGGCGATGCTGGACCGGACGCCGCAAGCGACCGAGTTGCCAGAGGCGACGGGGAGGGTAGTTCGCTCAGGCGTGCGCTGCCGTCACATACTGGACGAGTCGGCGCATGCACATCGGTGCCAGTGTCAGGAATCGGCTGATGTCGCGCTGTCGATCTAATACTTGTTCGATTCGTCGGCCGAGAAATCGACGTGCCAGCTTTCCTGTGTGTCAACCTGCGGATGCCCTCTTCCCAACCGCACCTGTTGAATGTCCGCCTACAGCGTCCCGGCACGTAAACATCGTGATCCAATCACAGACGTCAAAGCCTCGGAGATCTCTGAATGAAGACCAACAGACTCGGACTATACGAGACTGATGCTGGCGACCAGCATGAGGTGCTTGAGCTAGTGCATCAAATCCAACCGAAAACACCGGTTTCGTCGGGAATGAGGCAACAGCCCCTCGATGCCGCGAAGGAGTATAAAACAAGCAGTGGAATTGATCTCAATAAGGTAGGGAACGATTTCGCCATGCTCGATGGAACAATTATGAAGCTGGCGAAATAATAAAAAATGAACGAAAAATATATAATCGCAGTAGCTGCGTTTCTGTCGTTTCCAGCATCGGCTATGGCATATGACATGGAGCGCGCAACAGCCAACTTATCTGGCGAGCTATCTCAATGCGCTGGCTTCATGATGATCGTAAGCCAAGTAACAAAGGAAAGAGACCCTGAAACGGCAGAGGCGTATGCAGGGCATGCATTCACGATGCATCAGATGGCTACCGAGCTTTCGAATGAACGAGTAGCTACTGCCAGAACGCAGCTGGCGATAAAGGAAATGTCAAAAGATCTTGATGAAGACGCAGGGAACATCTCCATCCTTTTGAACGAGCACCTCGAACTTTGCCAAGAAATGTCGAACGACATTGGGCCGCGATTACAATATTGGCTCGATCAGAAGGACTGATAACTGATCAAGGAAAACGGAATTTGAAGCGAGCTTCGCCGGCAAACCAGGGCCGAAGGAGGCGAACTCTACAGTGTAGCGTAAGTTTTGTGATTAAAGTAATGCCTACCGGTAGCGTTCCGACTTTATGCATCCGAATCGAACAGTACGATGGACCGGTCATTTGCGGCCGGCACGCAACCCGCGAGACCGCAGAACGCGCGCCGGCCGCAAACGCCGGTCATCGCGAGTGTTAGACCACAGAGGAAAAAGCTTGCGTGAACCTACCTTTTGACACTTCGCTGGACGATGTTCTTGTCAAGATTCGGCAGACATCGTCGAACCCGAATGTAGGCGAGGTACGGCAGACGCTTCTGAAGAAAGGGCCGCAGGCTTACAAGGTCGCGACTCTCTTCGAGATCAAAAACAGGGAAACAGGCGAGTTTCATCACTTCTCACTTCGAATAGATCATATAAAAAAGACGAAGAAAGAAGGTTGGGAAGCAAAGCCAGTTCAATCAGCAACGCTTGACGGAAGTAAGCCCGTAGAAGAAGGAAGCAAAATCGATGAGATAGAAGCGCTGTTCCGGTTCCTACACGCCTCTGTTGAAGTCCCTGCTGGGTCCGAGAACGCTGATATCCATGTAATGCGAGGCGAAGACGTTCAAAGTCTATCGTCGATGCTTCAGTCGGTGCCTGCCCTGCCGACGGACGAGAAGCTTGAGCTGATACGGTCATTGCTTACAGAGATCGGAACTTCGGAAGGAAGTACTAAATCTTTCGTCGATGTTTTGGAAGACGCCGACATTGGCGTGGTCAAGCACTTTGCTGCTGCAAGCAGATTCCTTGAGTACAGGAAAGCCTATGTCGAACTAGAAGAAATGATCAATGCCGAGAACACGCCGGAAAAAGCATTTCAGAAACACTTGGAGAAGAATCCGTGGATGTTTGGGAGTGAGTACAGCAAGCTGCTCAAGCGTAGAGACTGGGTGCGAGATGAGAGCCTAGATTTCATGCTTCGAAGGACAATCGATGGCTATCTAGAAGTTGTTGAAATAAAAAAATCAAAAACATCTGCGCTATTTAACTACGATCGATCTCACGACTCTTACTACCCATCTGTAGATTTATCCTCTGTTCTCGGTCAGTGCTTCAAGTATCTCGAATCGTTAGAAAGAGAGCGCGACAGAATACTGATCAAAGATCGAGACGATGCGTTGAAAATTCGAGCGCGCGTAATTATTGGGAGAGATGGAGACGAAAATGCAAGAAGTGCACTTCGGAATTTAAACGATCATCTTCATTCCATGGAGGTTATCACCTACGATCAATTGTTGCGGATAGCACGCAGGGTCCTAGAAGTATTTTATGACGAAAAAGCAGTTCCGGAAAGGACAATTTCGTTGTCGGAGTTTGAAGATGATATACCGTTCTGACGCGCATAAGCTGTGGTCTAACGGAGCAATGCAGCCGACACATGACCCGGCCGTGGAACGTGGCTACGCCACAACCCGCGTCCGCCTCACGTGCAGCTGATTGCAGTTGTTGAACATAGCCCGCTGACGCGGGAGTGACCGACGAGCCTTGACAAAGTTGCGGGTGATCCCTTTTGATGTGCTGACCCAAGGATGGGATCAGGATACATGGAAGGTACGACAAGCCGTCTGAT
>Ga0209187_1002043_pt1 | contig 20529 bp, 18 predicted proteins | sample BantaG_FD_187430 | JGI IMG/M metagenome (GOLD analysis project Ga0209187, IMG submission 187430) | Marine algal microbial communities from Bantry Bay, Ireland - BantryBay_4 metaG (SPAdes) (version 2) | ecosystem: Host-associated > Algae > Red algae > Unclassified | place: Bantry Bay, Ireland...
CGACAAGAGTTCACTTTTACACCTGACGGATCATACATATTCAATGACGCAGGTGAGATGTGGTCTGAGTTCGGAACTTTTAATAACGTACCTGATTGTCCTGATGCAATGGGAGAAGGTTGTTTTGAAGCTATACCAGAAAACATGGTAAACTCATGTGGTGATGATGTGTCAGCATGGTTATCGGGTACACATACATTTACGTACGACCCTTCAACTACAGAAGGACAACTTACTCTAAATGGATTAGGTGCTCAGATAGGTATACCTAAACTTGGAACTAATGGTGAAGTTCTCACTCCTCAAAATTCAGTAACGCCTACTAGAGTAACTATTACAGAGGAAAATGGTTATGATCTAATGTTTGTTGAATTTGACTATGTTCCTGCTATGACGGGAGTGTATTTTTCTTTCGTTTATGTAAGTTATGATAATCCAGCTGATGAGCCTGAATTAGTAACTGCAGGACCACCGCCATTCGGTGTAGATCTACCTAATACAACTCCAATGGGTTTATTTAATGATTTCAACGGAGCAGGCTCTATTGATACTATTCCTGCTGCCTCTACTGTTGAGTACGGAGTAACAGACCCTGCAGGTTCTGCTGAAACAGTTGGTCAATTCAATAGAACGGGTGCTGAATTCCAGGAATTACAATTTCAAACTTCTCCAGAGAAATTTGACATTGACTGGGATAATATAACAACAGTCTCTGTTGATGTCTATTTCCCGAGTACAAATGATTACACAGGTACATTGACAAAGAATGTAATTATTGGTCTTGCTGATTTTAGTAATACTCAACAGTGGTTCACAGATCAGCAAGAGTATCATGATTTTGCAGATCACGCAGAAGATGAGTGGATTACCTTCACATTTAACCTAGACTCTCCTGATTTCGTAGCGAAGCCTGATAATGGTGCAACTCCTTACGAAAGGGATGACTATGATATGATGTATATCCAATTAGGGAGTGGTGGTCACTTTGCCCCAGGTACTTTCTTCGTCAGAAACTTAGTTTTTGAATAGAAAATATTGAATTCAATTGCAATTTGAAATAAATTGCAAACAATAGGAGGAGCATTCTGTTACGTTCAATAGAGTGCTCCTTTTTTCATAAATGCCTAATTCATATCTAATTATGTCAAGATTCATATTCGTACTTGTTGTTACTTTGATGTCCATTTCATGCGGAAACGATGATGAAGGGACTACTACTCAGGCACCAAATGTTACTCCTAAAGTCTCTATTGACGAATTTACTGCCATGGAATCCAATCAAGATATTTCAGTTTTTCTTAGTCTGAGACTTGATAGATCATCCGATTCAGAAGTCACAGTATTTGTAGAATCAGAAGATATTACTGCTACGGCAGGATCTGATTACGAGGCGATTTCCGAATCTGTTTCTTTTAGCCCTGGAACTGTGCAAGAGAATATCCGATTAACTGTTTTTGGAGATGAGGATTCTGAATTGAATGAAACGTTCAGTTTAAATATTGTTACCGCCAACGGAGCTGATATTGGGACGAGTTCTGTGATCATCACCATCGAGAATGATGATGCTGGAAACGGAGAAGTAGTTATACCGAGTACAGGTTACTCTACACCATCAGAATATCCAATGATGAATCTTTTATGGAGTGATGAATTTGATGGAGAAACACTGAACGAGGATTTTTGGACATACGAAATTGGAAATGGATCCAGTGGTTGGGGAAACAATGAGCTCCAATTTTACAGAAAAGAAAATACATCAATAGTTGATGGGAATTTAGTTATCCAGGCAAGAGAAGAAAATTTTGGTGGGTTTAAGTATACAAGTAGTAGACTAATTACTAAAGACAAATTAGAGTTCACCCATGGACGTGTAGATATTCGGGCTGTGCTTCCAGAAGGACAAGGTGTTTGGCCTGCTCTATGGATGCTAGGTGAAAATATCAATTCAGTAAGTTGGCCTAGATGCGGTGAGATTGACATTATGGAATTAGTTGGTCATCAACCTTCCACTACACATGGTACAGTACACTACGCCAACGCAGGTGGTAATCACATTTTTACTGGTGAAGATTTTAATTTAACTGGAGGTAAAAAGTTCTCAGAAGAATACCATGTCTTTTCTATTAATTGGGAAGAAGATTTGATTCAATTTTATGTGGACGATAATCTTTATTATACGGTTACGCCTAACTCAAATCCGTATCCTTTCAACGATCCATTCTTTTTCATCTTTAACGTCGCTATCGGAGGAAACTGGCCTGGATCACCTAATAATTCTACCCTACTGCCTCAAAATATGATTGTTGATTATATCAGAGTATTTCAGAAGTAGATTTTTAATACATTCTGTTGAAATGAGATTGATTATATTAGATGATCAATCTCATTTCTAATTTATACCTATGGCCTACGACGAGCACACTGCCGAAAGAATAAGAACTCAACTCACCGAAAAGAAAGTCCTTTTCACAGAAAGAAATATGATGGGTGGTCGTATCTTCTTTGTAGACGATAAGATGCTCTGCGGTATTCACATCGATAAAAAGTATGGTGATCAATTGCTGATGGCCAGAATCGGAGAAGAAGCTTATGCAGTTGAAAGTTCTAAAGAAGTCTGTCTACCAATGGATTTTACGGGAAGACCGATGCGAGGCTATGCATTCATTATTCCAGAGGGTATCGATCAAGAAGAAGACCTTTCTTACTGGTTGGATTTATGTCTAGCATTCAATCCGCTGGCAAAGGCCAGTCCAAGAAAAAAGAAGAAAAGTTAATGTACAATGAGCAATGCGCAATTAACAATTCATGAACAATGAACAACGATAAATTGAACTAGACATACACTAAGAAACTAAGAAACTAAGAGACTAAGAAACTAAGAAACTAAGCAACTAAGCAACTAAGCAACTAAGCAACTAAGCAACTAAAAAACTAAAAAAACTATCGAATCGACTCAAATACACCAATCATATAATTCGGATCCACTGTGAAATCTGCATTTGGTAATTCTTTTGACTTCCAATTCGCGGTAGGAAAAATCCGAACCGTGTTGCCGTCCTCATATTTCAGATCAACAGGCATATCGAAATGCGTGACTGTATTATCCCAACGATATTGGAGCTTTCCATCATTATAGTAATATTCTAAAACTGGAAGTTCAGCTCGTCTTAGGAATTGATCAAAAAATCCCTCCAAGTTCATTTTTAGATACGCTGCGATATACTTTTCTAGGTCACTTGAGTTTATCGTTTGATGGTAGAACTCTTTATTTATACCCCGAAGAAGGCCTCTCCATTGATCATCGTTATTCACTATCGCTCTTAGCGTATTAAGTATGTTTGCCCCCTTATAATAGACATCGCCTGGATAGTCCTGATAGTTGACATCTCTCGGGCCAATGAGCGGCTTTAGATGCTCTATGCTTCTCCTCAATCCACGTACGTACTCTTTCCCTGCCTCTACCCCGTAGTGATAATCTAAAAACAAGGATTCAGAGTAGTTCGTGAAGCCCTCATGGATCCACATATCCGCCATATCTTTGTGTGTTACATTGTTAGCGAACCACTCATGACCCGATTCGTGGACAATGATAAAGTCAAACTTCAATCCCCAGCCTGTTCCGCTGAGATCTGAGCCTAGATATCCATTCATATAGTGATTCCCATAGGTAACCGAACTTTGGTGCTCCATACCTAGATATGGTGCCTCTACGAGCTTATACCCATCCTCATAAAAGGGATATGGACCAAACCAATGCTCAAAGGCATCCATCATGCGAGGTACTTCTTTAAATTGCTTCCTTGCTTTTGACTCATTTGTCCTCAATACCCAGTAAGACAAATCAAGATCTCCTTTCTCACCCTTGTAAGTCTCCTCCCAATTCATGTAATCCCCAATATTTAAATTTACCCCATAGTTATTGATAGGGTTGACCACTGCCCAATGAAAGGTCGTCGTTTTTTTCTTCTTGTTTGTCTCGACTTTCCGCAATCTTCCGTTAGAAACATCACTCAGTTTCATAGGTACTTCTATGCTCATCAGTAGGCTATCCACTTCATCGTACATGTGATCTTTGCACGGCCACCACACACTAGCTCCCAGACCCTGACAGGATGTAGCTACAAAATCATTTCCCTTCTCATCTTTCTTCCAACTAAATCCTCCATCCCAAGGCGCTCTTCTCGCCTCCCGAGGATTACCCTCATAATACACAGTAATGCTTTTGGTCTCCCCCACCTTTTGATCCGCATTCAACCGTATGAAATGAGCGTTCTCTTCGTTATCATAAAGTAGAGTCTCCCCATCTTGAACTACTTTCGTTATTTTCAAAGGCGGTTGCAGATCGATCTGCATGAGTTTATTTGGCTCTAACACCTCGTACGTGATGACATTATTCCCTGTTATGAATTTATCCTTGATGACCACCTCTAGACTTAGATGATAGTGTGTCAAATCCCACCAAGCTCTTTCAGGTGTGATAGAACCTCTTAGCGTATCCTGATATGAGAACTCTTGCGCAGTGGTGACATTAGCAAGAAGCAATAGCCCCATGAGGATAATCAAGCAAGTAAATGTATTTTTCATTGTACCAATAACGCTAAATTTGAGCTAAATATGTATTAACCGCTGCATCATTTTTTAAGACAATCAATTGGGAAAATTCTTTACGTGCTTTTAGGATCCTATATAATCTCTTTCTAGTCACTAGATTAAAAACTAGTACGTAGTGCAGGAATTTAATATCGAAGCGCTCAGGACACCCAGAAGCCATATCCTGACGTGTATTACCAAGGTTATTCCAGGTACGTTTGATCACCCGCCAAAGGCATATCCTTGTCGGATAGTCTAAAAAAATAATTTTATCTGCGCTTGGTAAACGCAGATGCAAACTTCCACTATAATTGCCATCCATGATGTAAGTTGATTGACTTACCAATAACTTAATCTTTCTCTCCCATTCTACCTTTGGTGTTTCCTCCCAATTTGGATTCCAGTACACTTTGTCAAGGTGTATGATGGGTAGCCCCGTTTTAACACTTAATTTTTTGGCTAAAGTGGATTTTCCAGCTCCGCAACAACCTATGACTAAGATTTTCTTCACGTACTAAAAGTAAAATTTATTAAATATAAATTCAGTCTGATTACGAATATATAATTTGAATAAGGATAGTTAGTGTATGAATGACTAGGGGCCTCCCGACAAAAGAGTCGGGCGTTATGCTACGTAGCTCGCTGTGCGCTTGGCCCTTCACCATTCAGCGCAACAAGCTCTACAGATGGCTTGGTCTCCTTCCTTTCAGTCAGGACTACTTCGCAGCACTAGGCCTCTGCCGCCACCTATTGCCTAATTCTTTACTATATTATGCACTTTTCTTGTACCGTCTTTAAACTCCATCAAAACAAAATAATTACTTGGAACAAGTTTATTTAGATTCAATTTATAATAAGTTCCTTTTGATCTGAAGGTATCTACTACACATCCTTTGGAATCGATTATTAGCACACGTTCAATTTTTCTATCAGTGATCACATTTAAAATATCAGTAAATGGGTTAGGGAAAACATTTGGAATTGAACTATCAATGTTGACACTATTGCTCGTTGAAATATTAGAAAACTCAACCTGACACAAAAGTTCTGTAGCATGTCGAATAATTAAATCGCCATCAAAGCCTATTGGGAAGTCTTGATTATTGTTTGGTGAATTTAGTTTTAGGATATAAGGAATCGTATCAGATGCAAATCTAGGTAAGGTGCTACTCGGACCAGTGGGAATAGAAATAGTATCCCCTTTACTACTAACAAAAAATAAATTAGCATAGATATCAATATTAGAAAGATTGTCTTTATCGAGCGTCAATAACATCAAGAAGTAATTACCTCCTGGAGTCTGCGGCGACGGAGGAATATCAAAAATGGATACAATCTTGTAGTCATCGCAATTTACCTGTTGACTGTAAATGGAAGGAATTAAATAAGGCAAAAACCAACAAATAAAAAATGCCTTCTTCATGATTTACGTTTTCATGAAGATACGAAAATATACTCAAGGGCATCTCTATTAACTACATTCTTGGTCGATCAGAAAATTAAAAATTTTCTTAAGCGAATTAAAGAAATTCATACTGCGTTGTTTGTCAGTCGCATAGCTACGGCTATTCTCACTCCTCTCGCCTTGTCTGATTTACTTTAATTCTACTTTCGATCCAAGAGGCAGTTATTAGAGGTGCCCTAAATGAAATTATGCCTTTTTGAAGTGTTATTTTTTCAAAATTAATTTGATTCATTTTTTTCCAGAGCCTTCTTTTTACGTCTTTTTTCACGTCTAATTTCACGCTTAGATTTTACTTCGATAATTGATTTATTATTCGGATTGAATAATGTTCTAGTTTGATCTTTAGAAACATCTAATTCTTCGGGCAATAGCAAATTTGGTAGTACTGTGGATCTTATACCCGTTTGTAGTGTGTTCCAAATATTACCAATAAAGCGTTTTTCAAATAGTCTTTCGAAATACATTTCCCCTACACGTAACTTATCTTTTTCATCGGGGTTGTTTTTGTTACTGAGTATAGAATTAAGTAATGCAGTCAATACTTTTCTTTTCTTTTGATCCTCACTCAGTACAGCTATATCTAAACCACTGTATTTAAGTTCCATATTACCACTGGAAGTTTGAAGATCCCCTTCACCGTAAAATTTTAGATTATCCAAGGTCCCAGATTTAATGCTAAATCCACTGGCAAAATTTAGAAAATCATTCAATTCATTCAGCTCCAGCTTATCTAAAGTTCCAGCGAAGGTATATTTTAATTTAGGATTGACATTTGGGAATCTAAAATGGATACTTAGATTATTGTTCTCCAAAAAACTCGCATCTATATCAAAAACAGCATACTCTCTCTTACTCTCTTTCACATTGCTTAGATCTGTTATGTCCGCATTTATTTTAGACCAGTTTAATTTTCCGGTCTCTTTGCCTTCTTCGATAATCTGACTATACACTATTTCTGCATTATTAATTTTGATAGCATTGAGGTCTATTTTGTACTCTAATGATGCTAGTCCTTCGTAAAAATACTTTTTGACACAATCTATACAATCCACATGTAGCTTATTTTTCACAGCTTCTAGTCGACCATTGTCGATGTTTACATTTGTTGGAGTAAAATCATCATTGAAGATGAATTTTTTGATAGAGAATGGATAGGCCTCTAATACTGGTAACTTTAGGTCTATCCAAGACTTTTGGTATGGAATAGAGGAGGCAAAAATGTCCTTACTTTTTCTAGGACTCCATTCCAAATTTCGAAGTAATAAATTTTCATCATCAGACAATTCAAATTTACCAATTGAAACAATGTTTTTTCTCCTTTTATTATCGAGGCTAATATTATATGCCGATACCTCCACACTCTTCAAATCTACACTCGTACTATCATTCAGATGAAAATAAGTGAAATCATTTATATATGCTTCAAAAGACTCAATATCAATTTTTCGTGAATTTGTATTAGAAGTGTGGACCTTGCCTTGCGAAATATTTATACTGTGGACCACTAGTTTCGTAGGTCCATTTTTTGTATCCGTCGTATCAAGCTGCGTTTTTGCTTTTTTCGGAAAAGATGAGGCAAATAAAAAATCTAAGTTTTCTAGCGTAATATTGCTTATTGTTATTTCATTATTTACAAGATAATCCCAATAACTCAAATTTTTAAAATGTGCTTTACTACTTTTTAAAACTACAGGACTTTTACCATTTAAGGTATAGTTGACTTCAACACTATCAAGCTGAATACTCCCTGCTATCAAACTGATCCCAACCTCGCCACAAGAAATGTTTCTAGACTTTTCTATCTTTTCTACTACCTCATTAATCACGTATTTCTTTACCCTATGGAATATGATGGCCAGCACAATTAATGTAAACATTAAAATCATAAACCAAGTACGCTTGTATAAGGGTTTTGTCATGTATTTAAAGATTCTTAAAGGTAGTGCTATTCATATATGGCAGGTATTTTCACGGGTTAATTATACTGAATTAATGGTTGTCCAATCTTTATCATGTGCTTCGAACTGATCTGGACTCGTAATATATCCACTTTCTAGATCTGAATTTCTTTGAGTTTCTAACTCAATTTGGCGCATATTTTCTAATATGATTTTTAAGCTTTTTGGTGTCAATATTTCTTCCATTTCCAAACCCTCTATTATAGCAAATTGATAAGGAATATTTTGATTATTTGCATATTTCTTTGACATTATAGAAAGTAGGATTCTATCTGTCTCCCATTTGCCTTTAAATACTTCAAATATTCTTATAGGAGTTCGATTAACACTAGCCTTTTTTATCTGAGCGATTGACATACTGGTAATCTCTCTAAGTATTTTCATGTCGTTAATGGTTACATTCTCCAAAGGGATAATGCCAATCATAATTTTCGTTTTAACCTGGCGCTGCCTTACTAAGGTTTTAGTTAATAATCTTACCTGATATAAACGTAATTTAAGAAGAAAAGGTCAATGTATATTTAAACTTGAGTCCACACTGATAACTGACGAATTGCATGAAATGGAATATTTTGGATGGGACTGACTGTTGCGCAGCAATATTGGTCCAGTGGACCAATATAGGGAAGGAACTGTTGCAGACCTGCAACAGCAAGCAATATCTCTATAAGAATTCTAAACACAATAGCAATAGCAAGCAATATCTTTCAGTAATGCCTGTGCGACAAATTGTTGGCGTGCCTGTGCGACAACTTGTTGGCGTGCCTGTGCGACAACTTGTTGGCGTGCCTGTGCGACAACTTGTTGGCTTGCCTGAGCATCAGTGCTTCGAGAAAATTAAAAATATCGCAAAAAAAAACAATTTTAGTTTTGTGAGTTTTCGGAGTGAACTCAAACTTGACTCTTAATGTGAATGTTTTCTTGGACAAGGGATAGTAGCAGTGGGAGCGATAGCGAGCAGTCCCGATATTTTTCAATCGGGACCAAGCTGCGAATAGCCCGGTCACGCCCCTTCGCGTGATGGCCCCAAGACAATAAAATTTTTACAGCTTAATATTAATACTACTATTCTGTACCCTAAAATCTATAACCAAACTGTAGATTCAAACTGAGTACTGGAATTGCTCCTGTGAGATTATTTCGTTGGCCAAATGTCCTTTCACCCGCTAAGAGGGTAGCACCGTCTGGGATAGTTAGTTTCTCTTCCCATCGTGTATAACCTAATCCTAAAGACAGATCCAAAACCAAACGATGATTGTAAAAGGAAGCCATGTATCCTCCGTAAAATAAATAGCCTATATTCTTTAACTTACCTTTGACAAGACGGACTTCTGTGAAGGATTGACTAGCATCCAATACGGATCTTAATATTGATGATTCATAATAATCATATTTAATCATAAAACGAAGATATACAAGGTCATCATCATTTCTATGAACGTATAATTTAGGGCCGACTCTGACTCTAAATCCTGAAAGTTTTTCTCCCTTAAATCGGGCGTCTACATTAGATAGTAGTAGTCCACCTTCTACTTCCAGTCCTACAATCTTGTTAAGAGGATATTCAAAAACTAGGCTAGCTGCAGGAAACCAAGGGTTAGCAACAGCAGTAACATTCCATCTAAGAGATGGAGAGGTGTGCCATTCCACTAGATCTTTATCTTCAGATACTTCTACTTGTGAAAGACTATCTGATTCTTGGGCAAAATTTGATATTGTTGATATTATGGTAAAAACAAAAATGAAGAAATATTGAAATCTCATTTTGTAATTGTCTTTACATACTTGATTGCACCATTTTCATCGATATCAAGAATATTGAAATCACTTAAAGTAGATACAATCATACGATCATCATCTACAATAATATCATAAGGATCTTGAAGCGGATAATGCAGATCTGCACGCACCTCTACATTGCTAGGATCACTGATATCAAAAACGCGTAGTTCTTCTGATCCTGTACAACACACATAAAGATAATGATCTGTGTATGCAAGCCCATTAGGATTATTGAGTTGGAATGTCTGAGTGAGAATAGGATTCTTTGGATCGCTTATTTCGTACACTAAAAGCGCACTTTGAGTATTGACAGTACCACAAACGTTGACGATTGTTTTAACTGTAGAATAAGCATAATTGCCTTTAACAACTACTGGATCACATGCTCCGAAAAATTCGTCTGTGCGCACTGTCTGAGATAATAAATCAGGACTTCCAGGATCGTCCAATCCAAGGATGTAGAGGCCAGTTTTCGAGCCTAAATAGATCCTATTATCATAAATAAAAATAGTCTCTAGTCCATAGTCCGTCTCCAATTCATCTAATAAAATCGGTTTAGCTGGATCGCTAATATCAAATGTTTGTAGCTGGTTGGGATTCAAAGTATACATATAATCATCCAAGGTAGCGAATCGTGTGATGGAACCAGAGGTTCCATTACCGTCTTCAATAAGCAATGCAGAATCGCTATCGCAATTACTGAATACAAATAAGCATAACAAACAGAGTAAGGTTAGAAGGTTTTTCATTTTATTTAATTAGTAGTGTGACATAATACATTTCTTAATGCTTTATCTTCCCATCCTATAATAGCGCCTTTACTTTCATCGAAACATTCGAATGGTCCGTTGAACAATTGGGGGAAAAGGAAAGGGTCGAACACATTTTCTGTGCGATTGAGAAGAATTACATTATATATATCCGTAATATCCAAAGAAACAAGATCTTTCCAACTATCGGCATAAAGAAAATTTCCATCAATGGTGAAATCAGTGACTGCTGGTATTTTAATAAATACCAAACTATTTTCTGTTTGGTCATCACTGATATCAAAAATATGAATTCCCTTTCCTGTCTCTATCATGTAAAAGAAGTCTCCAATCAAGAAAATAGGGCCGCTCTGTATTACAGGCTGCGCAGGTAAGCTACCGATATCGTTCAGGTCTGAAGTTGGAAGATAGATTGGTGCCTTTCCCATTCCAGAATGTCCAATGAATTCATCTTTGCATGAAGATAATAAGAAGACTAGACCTATCAATATTAGAAAAACTCTATTCATATGAGATAAAAACGTCACGCTACATATATTCGTTGCCTCGATTAAATAAAATAATCTTCGAGAATAAACCTGTAGTCATGGAAATACTAATGAAACGTAAGTAGTAATATCTAATGCGTAGTGAACAAGAAGATACCTCTGCATATCAAACTGATTTTTCTAGCCAGTTGATATGGTTCTTTACTGCTTGGTTAGCCCATTTTCTAGGACGGGAGCCAAAGCACTCTAAAATGGCATCAACACCAATGATAGTTCCCTTTGCTAACCTTCCCAAAAGCGCTATTGGAAGCTTTTTGGTTTCATTTTTTGAAAATAAGAAAGCATGTTCGTCTGTCCTGACACCGAAATCATCATGTACTATATCCATTAAACCATCATCTAACATACCCTTAACAAGGGATGAGTCTACTGATTTGAGCTTAGCCGAATCCACTACTGAATCAATCATGATCATTGCGGTAGCAGAATTTCTATAACTTGACAATTTCCAACCATCACTTGTTAATTGTATATCCGGATCATTGACCATATTTAAATTTAAGAATCCAACTTTTTGTAGCGCCAGTAACTGTTGTATACTTTCTACAGGAGGCCCGAAAGAGTATCGTTTTGTTGATTCGTCTAATTTAATAATTTCGGCAATCACCTTATCAGAGCAAGCGTTAAATGACAAAGCTCTATATATCCTAGGTTGACAATGTCTCCACACCTGACCAATACAGTAATCCAGACTTATTTTATCTACTCCAATAGCCATTCCAACTAGTTGATTCATTATGCTTTTAGTGGGTTGCTTCAAAGACGAGAATAAAACATGTTCTATACTCTGATCTTTTAACCATTGGATTATTAGGAGTTCAATCTCTTGTTCGCTATTATCTCGCTGCTTATAAGAATTTGATAAGTTACAATAGATATTCGCGGCAATGGGAGCAAAAGCAGCTATTAAGAAATTTGGACTGTCCGCTTCTTCCTGGACTTGCTTATCTGCAATGTGCTTTTCGAACTTATCTAGCGCGTCTCTTGTAGGTTCAAACCATGCATCTATCTTTGCATTTAAAGGCTTAGGAGCAGGTGGTAATCCATCGAGAGAAAATGGAATTATAGTTATGCTATTTCCCTCATCAATATGATATAGGCACTGTCTACGCCTTTCATTCTCAACAGTGAATTTACCAAATTTACACGCTATAGCTCTTACGACATCAATCATCGCTAATCCAAATCCTCGGATAGCTATCGTACTGTCTTTATCAAGACTTTCTAGCTGTAAGTATGTATTAGTTGGATAGGCTGATTGGAACAGATGAAGATGCCCTTTGTCCTTAGCAAATTTATCCCATTCCAATATCTGTTGATCTAGTTCTGTAATTTGATGACCAATAGTCAATAAGAGTTCATCGAATTCGTGATAGGCCTTATTATTACTTATGACTTGCACTTTATCACTTTGAAGTAGGTGGATTTCTTCTGCTTGTTCTTTATAAAGAGATACCACACCCGACTTGATTAAAGGCTCAGAAAGAGAAAGAAATCGCTCTGATAAATATTTGCCAATATCAGAGCGAGGAGGAAAAGTATCAATAGTATCTTTTGGAAGCGTGTTGAAATCTTTACCTATCCAGTCAAGATATGAGGGGAAAGCTGGTATTGAAAACTCATGAGTATCCAAGGTATTACGAGCAGGTAATTCTAATACCCGCTCGGTGATGTTGATCCAATTTGAGGAATTCTGCTGCAAGTTATACACTGGTCCATTGCCTACATGCTCAGTCGCTTCAAAAAGGGATATGTGAAGTTTGGTTAGACCTCTTTGCTTCGCCAGTTCATATATAATTTGTTCTAGAGAATATCCGCCTCTAGGTCCTACCCCAACAATTGCAATCTTTCTAATCTGTGTCATTAAGCGCAAAGTTATTAAATAAGGATAAGAAACTAAATTGGAACAGACTATGTTCGAGAATGAAATAGATTATCTAGAAAAGGTTAGGCAATAAATGATAGAGTTAAAATACATAGTATATAACTATTTATTTAAATTTAGTAAGATTTGAACCTCAGTTCCGATAGGTTGTCCACCATTACAGATGAGATCTATGAAATTTACTGAAGACTTGCTACCGTACACATCAGATATCAAATTAATTCTTTCTTTTGATATGACTGTACCTAATGACTTTTTCTTTAGGACTGATTGCGATTGGATTGCTTTTGATGCCTTGCGACCAATTCCATTATCAATGACTTTAATTTCAAGAAATTCTTCTTGTTTGGAAATTATGATGGATAGATGCTTAGTTCCATTTTCTTTATTCAATAGTCCATGCCATATAGAATTTTCAACGTAGGGTTGGATTAATGTTCTAATTGGCTATCTATCTCCTGCTTCTAATGAAAAAATACTTGAGAAAGGAAAATCTAACAAGGTATTAGGTAGTAAATATTATTGGATTTATGTGGATAGAGCAACTACTTATAAAGATACATGCATTAAAGAAGGCTATCTAAACAGGGGCGTTAATGTTGAGATGATTGCAGATGTTCAATTAGAGAAAGGATGGAATTTCATAAAAAGTGAACTTCTTGAATTACAAAAGTATGGAGAAAAAGAAGAGGAAATCATGCAAAAGAAAAGACTATTTACAGCAAACTCTCCTAGGTCTGTAGACGTTAAATGGTTTATAACCAGAAGGATGGAAGATGATAAGATACTACTTGCAAAAAAGGAATTTGAATTGCATGAAAAGCGATAATTTTAGCGATTTATTCAGAAAAATTAGAGATCAATCTAGTCTTTGTCTTTCAAATATCTAACTATGCTTAAATGCTCTAGGAGAAATCCCATATCTCTCTTTGAATATTTTAGAGAAATAACTCTTACTGGAAATGCCGATGAGATTGCAGACTTCTGACACGTTAGAATCTGTAGTTATGAGTAGGTGCTTAGCATGTCCCATACGCAAATTCAAAACATAGTTTGCTACTGTCTCTCCATAAAGATGCTTAACTCCAGTTTGTAATTTTTTAGGGCTGATACCAAAGGTAGTACTTAATTCTTGTATCGTAAAATTTGTTTCTATGTGATCTATAATGTATGATCCTAGATTAGTTATCTTAGACAGTTCACTTGCACTGAGTCTAGATGGTTGACCATTATCATCTATTTCCTCAACGTATGAATTCAACTGTGAAGCAAACATATTAAGGACAGCACCCTCCGTAAGCAAGCCTCCCACTAAATCTACATCATTATTCTCACATACGATAGAAGCAAACTTTTTGGTCTCGCTTCGGATTTTCCCAAGATGTCTAAAAGGGCGATCTGTAAGAACTTCTTTAAATATTTTCTGGATTTTCGTATGAATACGTTTTGCATTTCTGATGTTCTGAGTTTCTAAAAGTTTGACATCAACAACAATCACAGCTATTTTCAAATTCACATCCTTAGGAAAAATAATCTCTGCCAAAGCTTCACTACCCCCGATAACTATCATATTTTGGTTCTGTAGAACTTTGATATGGTTATCATCCTCGTTAAACCTATGAAAGAAATGACCTTCCACATTATAGGAGAAATAGTAGGGACTATCCTCTGTCATACTAAGGTCAACCCTAAAATTCTCTCTGAAGCGTATATTATAGACCCATACCGATAAGCCCGAGAAAACGCGATATGAACTGATGAACCCTATTGCCTGACCATTGTCCATACTTATGGTAGAGGCATCATTGCCCTCATCCAATTCAGCATTGAAATAAGCAGCCATTTCTTTTACGTGATTGGCACTTGGATCCTCTTTTAAGTTAAGCATTCTTAAATTAAGTCATATATGATGATGCAATGTAAGATATGCCAGAGATTTAGTGATTGATTCTGCAAGAAAATAAGCAATGATCTCAATTAAGTCAATTATTTACCCAAATTTGGTATTGTTAAATTTGGCATTATAGTAACTTAGTTGTTGGGTGAACTTAGTATTTACAAGACTCCAGTAATATCATCTCGCAAGACTTGCTGTTTACATTATCAGTCAACTTATGATTTGAAATTATAGAAAGCTTTTAAATGGTAGACGTAAGTACATTCTAATGATTACTATTTAAGAAAATATGGTAAAGATTTTCGATTTCACTAAAATTGCCAGTTACACACTGTATTTCCTCGAAAACGTTACAAAAAGCTATTTCTTAGTAAATTAGACATGGTGCTTAAAGTGAGGTTTAGAAAAACCAAGGGGATTGAATTTCTTTATCGTATTTAGCTGGTGCAGAATGATGGTGTTTCGTCTTAATACCTCATATTTCACCTTTATGTATGAAAATACAACCTTGGTAATAACAAAGTATACATTCCGCCCCAGTAACAACGAAATACATAATTGGTATAATTAGTAAACAGAAAGAAAATTAATATTAAGTGACTATCCGCAAATTGGAGAGTAGATGATTTAGTCTACCTTGCTCCTAAAAAGCCTGTCCCGCCTTTTCTTTGCGGGGGAGCTAAGACTAGAGTATAGGGTGAAACCCTATTGTAAAGTTCACTATACTTCAAGTCCTGAGGGACGGCAGAAAACAATGTTAATATTATACTTTAGCTTCATTCTGCCGTCCTTAAAGGACTTTATTTCTATTATTAACATATCCGATGGGTTGCACAAAAGTTTCACCCATCGCTTTATTCTATCGTCCCTCGAGAAAAATCGGGGCAAGCTGTTCAGGACTTTTGGATTGAAACTTAAATTAAGTTAAAAATTAATATTCTATATCTTTAAAGTCTTAAATTTTTTCTACCAATAACTTTAATATCCAATCACTCCCCAGTAAGCGGATAGTCAAATAATATAATTCATTCAGAGCTAAGAACACCGCACTGACACCAAAACTGAATGCAGTCTGTAATCCACTAGAAACTAATCATTACTCATTTTTATCTCTTCAGTAATAAACTTAATGCTTGAAGAAACTCTATTTAGCTCCTGAATGAAGAAAAGTTCTGTATCTTGATTCCATACCGCACTATTAATTTCAAGGGTTTTGAAGCTTTGACTAAGTGCATTAATATATTCCTTCTTTTCTCTTTTATCCTTGATGAATATTGGGGGATAAAGATTAAACATTAATATCCAATTTTTTGCTATCCTTGTGGTTCGTCCATTTCCATCGACAAATGGGTGTATTCTGATTAATTCATGATGAAGATAAATTGCTTTGATCAGTGGGTGAGATATTAAGTCTAGATTATAAAATAATTGTGAAACTAAACTATTTAAACGCTCTGGATCTGGGCAATCATACCCACCTATTTGTACTAATGTTCTTCGGTATTGGTTAGGATGAACGTTATGCGATTCTGGAGAAAGTAGTCTAAATAGATGAAAAAGCTGAACTTGCGAAGTAAAGTCAATTTCATTTTTTATTTCGTTCAAAACAAATATAATTGTCTTGTTTAAGTTTTTATGATACAAAATCAAATCATCTTCTGTTTCTGCCTCCATTTGAGCGTTTTTTATAGACAACAATTGTGTTAAACTATTGGTGCTATTAACAAAACTATCAAACAAAGCTTTTGACGATGTTTTCTTGCAAAAAGTGATAGCTCTATAAATTGACTTAGATTCAATATCGATTTTATTTAGAATTGAATAATCAATACAGATAGAGTTTGGGTCGAGCAATGTATTCATATTTTTGTGTTCATTTTAAAAATAATTATTAGTTATTAATCTACATATATTTCATTAATTAATTAAACAACATTTTTATTCATCTTAGCTCTATTGAATAAATGTAAATAAATTTTAAATAGGGCAAATTACAACTAGATGAACGAAAGTTTTTTTTATTCTAGCAGGCTACAATAAATAAAAAAGGCACTATAAAAATAATTTAAAAGTAATATTGATTTGCCAATTTTATTTTTTTGGTAAGCATCAAAACTCTCAATGTCGTTGAAAATGTATTATTGCATTTTTATTATTTTAACAAACAATAAATCGGAAAAAATAGAAATTTAATCCGAATGCCGACTTGGTTAATTCTCTAAATTTATAGTTCTACACCGAAAACATAGAATCAATAAAAAATTGAAAAAGTTAGTTTTTGAGTTAAGAGTACTGCTACTATTTACTCAGATATTTCTTTAGTATACCACCTTTTACACTGTTTACATCAAATTCAATTATGAATGCTTTGTCATCTATATGTTCGATTAGACGATAGGTTCTATTTATATCAATCCGATTAATTACGGTATGAATAATATTTTCATCTTGTGTTTTTCGACCTCTGCTACCATATCCTTTCGACCCTTTGTATTTTGTTATACCCGTTCTTATTTCCTTTATTAAATTAGCCTCAATATCTGCTGATTTATCAGAAACAATCATAAGTCCTATATAATCTTCAAAGCCTTCTATCATTAAATCAATTACTTTTGCGGTAATTAGGAAAGTTAAAATTGAATACATAGAAACTTCAATAGAAATTAATAGTGCCGTAAACGAAAAAAGAATAATATTAAAAAGTAATATTACTTTGCCAATACTTATCCCGAATCGATTATTAATAAATATTCCTAATATTTCTGATCCATCCAAAACAGCCCCATTTTTGATAGTTATTCCAATTCCAGCTCCTAGAAAAAGGCCACCAAAAATAGCAATAAGTAACTTGTCATCGGTAACGGAGGTGAAGTTTTCAAAATAAATAAATACTGCTAAGACTGTAATCGAGAGAAATGATTTTAAAACAATTTTTCTTGCTAATGTAAACCACCCTAATAATAAAAATGGAATGCTAACTACTAGCAAAATAAGAGAAATATTAAAATCGAAAATTTGACTTACTAGAATAGCAATTCCTGTAACGCCACCATCTAAAAAACCATTTGGAAGAAGGAATGCTTTTAAACCTATACTTGCTAATAATATACCAATGAAAATTTTAAAAATTTCCAAAAGGATTTGTTTTATTTTATTCATTATTCATTATTGATTTACTCATAATCTATGAGGCTCTCCATTCATCTAATGTTATCGCTGCAGATGCAAAAAAAACTCTGTCTGAATTGAAATTCGAAAAAGAAAAAAACTAACCTAATAACCTACTAAGAAACTAAAAAACTAACCCACTAAGAAACTCCTCTCTCAAACTTCTTGATCACCTCCAGGATATTCTTATAGATCGGCTCACTCTTTTCATCGAATTTACTATAATCCAACCAAAAGGCAGCTTCGATATTTTCCTCTGCTTGTGGCATGAGGTCTTGCTTGGGGGCGGTACAGTGAAACCAGTAAGTCTGCTTGAGGAAGCGCTTCTTTTTGATCTTATAGGTGTGGTACGTGATCAGGAGTCTATCTTGGATCTCGACACCCGTAGCGCCCGTTTCCTCTTCGATCTCTCGAACCGCAGCGAGTTTGATCCCTTCTTTCTTCTCGACTTTGCCCTTGGGCAAATCCCAGTAACCAAGACGGAGGATCATGAGATACTCTCCCAACTCATTGACCACAAGACCACCGGCAGCGGGACGTATCTTATAGAGATTGAGAAAATCACCGATCAGGACATCGGGCTCGTGATACTCAATGATGACAGCACTGTACTTTTTGGACTTTTCGAGGAGATCGATGTGGTTAAGTAGGTGCTTGATCTTACTTGTATAGCGAGATACGAGGACGGTCTTGGGGCTCAAGTCGATGCCCAAAGCTCTAGCATCAGCGCACAAATAAAGTGGGGTTTCCGCAATGTAAATCTTCATCATTTCTAATTAATTATACTATTTTGTGCCGTTTTTAAGAATATACTACGATGAATAACACGCTCGCAAAAGAAATTGCTTCCCATCTGTTGCAAATTAATGCAATAAAGTTAAGTCCACAAAATCCATTTACTTGGGCCTCGGGTATCAAGTCTCCAATTTACTGCGATAATCGTGTGATTCTCTCCTATCCAACCCAGCGTAAAGCAGTAAAAGCTGCGCTGCATGCGAACTGTAAGCACTTCGGTGAATATGACCTCGTGGCGGGTGTGGCAACCAGTGGTATTCCCTTTGCGACTCTGCTGAGTGATGCGACGGACGAGCCCATGATCTATGTCCGCAGTAAGCCCAAAGGTCATGGCACCCAAAAGATGACGGAGGGCAAGTTTGAACCAGGACAGAAGGTGCTCGTTATCGAGGACCTCATATCGACGGGCGGTAGCTGTCTCAAGGCGGTCGAAAACCTGAGGTCAGATGGACTGGAGGTGATCGGTGTATTAGCTATATTTAGCTACAATTTTGATGAAGCTACGGCTAATTTTGCCAAGCACGATTGTGCCTACCATACGCTATCCAACTTCCCGACTCTGCTACATGAAGCAGTGGAGGCTAAGTACATCGCAGATAGTGATCTAGAATCGATCAACAAATGGATCAAAAACCCTAAACATTGGTTGGATTCTGCCGTTTCTTAACATAACCAACAAGACAAATTTCAACGTAAATCGAACAAGTATATGCCTATCATAAATAAAGAATCAGAAAAATTTCTCGAGACATACCTTAACAATGCTTCTCCGACTGGATTCGAAGCACCTGGCCAAAAGCTATGGCTAGAGTACATCAAACCGTATGTAGATGAGTGGGAAATAGACAACTACGGGACTGCCTATGCCGTCGTCAATCCTGGTCAAGACTATAAAGTGGTCATTGAGGCACATGCAGATGAGATATCTTGGTTTGTACATTATATCTCTGACAAAGGATTTATCAGTGTTGTGCGTAATGGTGGTTCTGATCATCATATTGCTCCATCAAAGCGGGTCAATATTCATACGGACAAGGGTATCGTCAAAGGGGTATTCGGCTGGCCAGCGATCCACACACGTAAGGGTAAAGATGCCGTCAGCGCGCCTACTACGGACAATATATTTATTGACATCGGAGCCAAAGACAAGAAGGAGGTTGAGTCCATGGGTGTACACGTGGGCTGTGTGATCACCTATGAGGATGAAATGATGAAGCTCAACGATCGCTATTACGTAGGTAAAGCGCTCGATAATAAAATGGGTGGATTTTGCATCGCTGAAGTCGCTCGGATGCTCAAAACTAAAAAGAAGAAATTGCCATATACTCTATATATCATCAATGCCGTGCAAGAGGAAGTTGGTCTACGAGGTGCTGAAATGATCGCGCATACGGTCAAGCCTAATGTGGCGATCGTCACCGATGTGACGCATGACTCTAGTACGCCTTTGATCAATGTCAAGAAGACGGGCGACATTAAGTGCGGTCTCGGGCCGAGTCTGACTTATGGTCCTGCGGTACACAATAAGCTGCTCAAGCTCATCGAGAAAACCGCTAAGTCTAAAAAGATCGACTTCCAGCGAGAGGCTGCTTCAAGATCGACGGGTACGGATACGGATGCCTTTGCATACTCTAATGGAGGTGTTCCTTCGGCGCTGATTTCCTTGCCACT
>Ga0209187_1002044_pt1 | contig 20528 bp, 12 predicted proteins | sample BantaG_FD_187430 | JGI IMG/M metagenome (GOLD analysis project Ga0209187, IMG submission 187430) | Marine algal microbial communities from Bantry Bay, Ireland - BantryBay_4 metaG (SPAdes) (version 2) | ecosystem: Host-associated > Algae > Red algae > Unclassified | place: Bantry Bay, Ireland...
TAAAGTCCTTCTAGCATACATGCTTACGTAGTATCCCTGCCTCACGATGTCATAGCAAGTCCACTCGGGGTCGTGAAAGTATGCATGTAGCTCTGATGATAGAAAGCCAATTTTCTCTTTAACATCCCAGATATTCTGAATCGTACCTCGACTTCGATCGAATAGTATGATATCATTAGTATAGGCTTGTGGATGGTCTGCTGATATCAATCCAATCAAGGTAGATTTACCAGCGCCATTCTTTCCTAAGATGGTCCATTTTTCACCTTTATTGATATGTAGTGAGAAGTCTTTCAGGATTTGCTTATCAGGATAGCCTATAGATATCTGATCTAAGGAAAGGCAAGTCTGAAATATTGGCCAATGATCAGTATCTCTAAAATAGTCTATGATGATTGGATCAATAGAAGGGCGGTTCTCAGCTCGTTCTGCTATCATCTCACTTTTGGGCTCTCCTTTTATGGCACCTGTACTATTGAGGATTATTTCAGATCTGACACACGATGGTAGTGAGGTGTAGAAGCCTGCTAAGATGATTGTTATCTCAGTGGATTGACTTATCTCATCCAATAGCTGGTTAAGCAGATGGCGATTGGACTCGTCCAGACCGACGTATGGATTATCCAGTAAAAGTAACTTTGGTTTTGCAAGTAATGCGGTAATGATAAGGAGTCTTCTGGTCTGGCCACTGGATAATTTGACCCTGCTGACGGGCAGTAGCTGAGCGATATTAAAGCGATGGATTAATCTGAGGTGTTCGGAGTTAGAGGATTCAAAACCGAGCGAAGCTAGATATTCAGATACCGAAATATCATCTGAATCAAAAGCATGAAACCGCTGCTGATAGTATCTCTCTTTATTGAGAAACAATCGATTAGAATCGGCGAAACTGACTGATTGGATGTATTTGCGCTTCCAATCAAAAATGGTCTCATCTGGCTCAAGGTCTATATTAAATGTGATGCGACCTTTCCTGAGTGGTAATCTGCCTTTAATGGCATCTAACAGGCTGGTCTTCCCCACCCCGTTTCTACCCGATATCACGACATGCTCTCCGTGACTGATGCAAAAACTAACATTTCTGAGGACTTGATTCTGGTATCTATATAAAGAAATTTGGGTCAGTTCAATCATCTACTTTTATCATTTTACCAATTAGTCATTTTGTGAGTGTTACGCTTAGTATTATTTGTCGATTATATGAATGGGCCCTTATTATTGGTGATTCCATAAATCCTTTCATCGTGTTATATCTTAGGTCTGAAATACTGGTAAAGCTCCTAAATAGCTCACCAATCCCCATCGAACTTAGCGATCCCGCATTGTGCTTACTAAGTTTACTGCACTCGATAAGACCGTTCAGCTTCATCATACAAAAGCTAAACACTAACTTCCTGATGCATTAAATCTAAGCTTAACGAGGGACTTTACTGAAAAACTAAAGTCGCTGCGCATAATTAGGGACTGGTTTTGCTTATCTTTCGGATCTAATTAATATCAATATATTATGAAATATGTTTTTTCTGCAATCTTAATATGCTTATGTTTTCTTTCCTGTAAAGAAACTGATAAGCCACTAGACACGGCCAAAGCAAGAGAAGCTAAAGAAGCTGTGACTTCACCGATGACTAAAGCCAATGATTTAGGCAATGGCATCAGCATGAGTGCATTCACTGAATCTAAAGCATTTCCTGATGCCGCTATTTCTACAATTAACTACACGAAAGGTAAGTTCACTTTTGGAATAAGTGGTGATACATACCGCTTAGGTGAGACTACGACTGATGCCGAGGCCAAGATGTGTGCAAATTCCGCAAAAGGTCAGCACATCCATCTTATCATTGATAATGCACCTTATGCAGCAAAATATGTCAAACAGTTTGATCACGATGTGGAAGATGGTGAGCGTTATCTCTTAGCCTTTTTATCAAGATCATATCACGAAAGCATCAAAACAGACGCTGCTAACGTAGCGCTTAAGGTAGAAGTAAAGGATAAAAGCATCATGAAGACAGAGACGATCAAAGAACCGATGCTATTCTACAGCAGACCTAAAGGGACATATGTTGGCAACGACACTAAAAACTTAATGTTGGATTTCTTCTTAAAGAATGTAGAAATTTCTGCAAATGGCTACAAAGTAAAAGCGAACATCAATGGTACTGAGACCATCATAGATACTTGGCAGCCATACTATCTAAATGGTTTACCTATGGGAGAAAACACTATAGAATTATCGCTGATCGATGCTGATGGTAATCTTGTAGACACGCCTTTAAATCCAGTAAAACGGACATTTACTCTCAAGGCAGACCCTTTAGGTTAATGAAGATCTTTTTACAACCTATCAATTTTTTATAAATTTTAAGGTTGACTCATGATTCTTTTCATAAAGAGTTCTACATTTGCAGTCCGAATTAAATCAGTCATCTCGATATAGATTGAAGATGATATAATTAACATAAATTGACAGCCTAACCCGATACGCTTTGCTTCTCGGGAGGGGCTTCCTCGCTACAGGAGTGTAGCGACATAAAGATAATTTGGTGGTTGTAGCTTCCCGATACGCTTTGCTTCTCGGGACAGGCAACTTCGCTACCATAAGTATGTAGCGATACAAGATAATTTGGTGGTTGTAGCTTCCCGATACGCTTTGCTTCTCGGGACAGGCAACTTCGCTACCATAAGTATGTAGCGATATAAGAAAATTTGGTGGTTGTAGCTTCCCGATACGCTTTGCTTCTCGGGACAGGCAACTTCGCTACCACAAGTATGTAGCGATATAAGATAATTTGGTGGTTGTAGCTCAGTTGGTTAGAGCATCGGTTTGTGGTACCGAGGGTCGTGGGTTCGAATCCCATCTTCCACCCCAATATTTTGAAAGACTTCGCTAAAGCGAGGTCTTTTTTTATTTAAACAAACTGTTGGCAGCTTGCTGACATAAATGTTTGGGTGAATAAAAAACTTTGGCGGGGACCGACAATATTTCAAAATGTTGAGCAGGCCCTTCATTCAGGGATCGACAAAGTCAATCCCATCTTCCACCCCAATATTTTGAAAGACTTCGCTAAAGCGAGGTCTTTTTTTATTTAAACAAACTGTTGGCAGCTTGCTGACATAAATGTTTGGGTGAATAAAAAACTTTGGCGGGGACCGACAATATTTCAAAATGTTGAGCAGGCCCTTCATTCAGGGATCGACAAAGTCAATCCCATCTTCCACCCCAATATTTTGAAAGACTTCGCTAAAGCGAAGTCTTTTTTTATTTAAAGAAACTGTTGGCAGCTTGCTGACATAAATGTTTGGGTGAATAAAAAATCTGGCGGGTACCGACAATATTTCAAAATGTTGAGCAGGCCTTTCATGCAGGGATAGACATAGTTAATCCCATCTTCCACCCCAATATTTTGAAAGACTTCACTAAAGCGAGGTCTTTTTTTATTTATACAAACTGTTGGCAGCTTGCTGACATAAATGTTTGGGTGGATAAAAAACTTTGGCGGGGACCGACAATATTTCAAAATGTTGAGCAGCTACTATTTTACGCTTTGGTCCTTGTATTGTTTCTATTTCCTCATTGATGAATCTTAAGTCCTCTATATTGAACTGAATAGAAATATCATCGATTGTATTACGAACTATCTCGTGTGCTAATTCTGGGGGTATAGATGTTCTTTTTTTCCACTTGGCGTTTGATAATACCCATACTGTTTATTCCTTCCTGTACTCATGGCTGCAGTCATTAGCTTTCCAGATTTAGCACATTTAATGAAACCCTTTAGATAGAATTGCTCATTGCTTGCTGTCCTTGCTGGAACCAGGTTTTGCCCTTTTTACTTGATTCATCTTCTTTTAATCTTTTTTGGACATCAAGATATTCTTTGTCAGTAATTATGCCTTGATGTTTGCCTTCGATTGTCTCTTCTATAAAGTTTTTATATGCTTTGCAAAATACTTTGCCAACATATAAAGGGTTAGTAAACATATTATAGAAAGCATTCTTCTTCAATCCAATTCTCTTTCCATAGATCTTTAGTAATTCGCCTCTTGTTTCTCCATTGATAAAAGCTCTACGTATTTCAAGAACAAGGCCTGCTTGATCATCATGTACTAAGACTTTTTTCTCTATAGTCTTCTGTATATAGATGACATAAAGCTGATCCAAACAGAGTGTTAGGATATCCTGGCTTTACTTCAAGTGCTTTATCGAAGTAATTGATAGCTGTTTGATAGTCGCCATGCTTTGCTATAACACCAGCAATGTTATTTAGGCCCACAAAGTTATCTGAATTGAGCTCTAAGACTTGCGTAAAGTAAGTCATGGCTGTCTCAAAATCATCTTTATGCAAAGCATAGATATTGCCGATTAGTATTAATGCAGACTGGTTCTCAAAATCCAGTTTTAAACTCTCTATCAAGCTAATAACAGCTTGATCATACTCTTCTCTATCAAATTCAATTTGTCCTTTCCGCCTATAGATTTCGCTGTTATCAGATCCATCAGCTATGCAAGAAGAGATCGCTTTTATAGCTCCATCATAATCCCCTGACTCGCATAGACTAACTATCTGATCTAACATGAGCTCAATATCAGGATATCGGCTGAGAATCATATCTTTACTGCGTAATAAGTTTTATTACAAATAGCTATGGCAGCTCCGTGAGGGGCTGTCATTTTTAAATATGTCTAACTGTCAATATCTAAGAATAATAATTTCACTCTTGTTTCACTTGTTATCTATTGAATAAGCTTTGTTGCATCTTATATTTGAAGAAAAATATTTAAGATGGCACGTAAGAATACAAATAATGACAACTTTGAAGGAGGAGATATAAACTCTCTATTAGATATAGCAAGACAATACATCACTGACATTGAGGTTGAAAAACAAGCCATTCAAAATGAATTATCAGAATTCAGGCGTATAACCGAAGAATCATTTAACACGCACGCAAAAATTCTTGAGATAAATACTGAATCTCAAAAGCTTCTAACACAGCTTCAACAATCAAATGATGAAGCTGATTCAAAAAACCAAGAGATTGTAAATATCCTTGAAACTTCAAAAGAATTTCAATCACAAATAGAAGTGACCAATACCAAATCAGAGGAGTTATTAGCTAACATTGAATCTATGAATCAAAGCTCACAGACATCCAGTGAAGAAATAGCTGAATATCAAGCAAAGTCAAGCACTGCTGTCGATGAGATCCTCAATATAAATTCTACAGCAAGTCAAGAAGGAAATCAAATCTCTACAATTCTGACTGAAAGTGAATCTTCAAGAAGTACTATAGAGAACATGCTCAACGAAATCACCACTGCTTCCAATGATGCAACAAGTGCTCTTAATGAGATTCAAACAAATAAAACAAATTCAGATAACATCATTAGAAATATTGAAGATCAGAGTTCTCAAGCTGAAACTTCAGTTGGTGCGATCAAAGAATTTGAAGAAAACTCAAATTCCTCTTTCCAAAATATTCAAGAATTTGAAACAGAATCTGGTAACTCACTTTCACAAATACAGACTTCTGAGAATGAAAGTCAAGCAATAGCAAGTGACCTGGCTGATAAACAAATTGAAAGTCAAAACATTTATAATGCCATTTTATCAACTCAAGAAGAGTCCAACACCATTAAAGCTCAATTAGATTCTATATATTCTGATTCTCAAGCAACACAAGGTGAGATCGATCAAGTATTAACAGAAACTCAAAATAGTAAAGGCGAAGTTGAAAGTATTTTGACTGATTCTCAATCAACTAAAGCAGAAATAGATGGCGCACTTAACGATTCACAGGCCACCCAAGCTGAAATAAATGGGGTACTCAATGACTCTCAAGTAACACAAAGCGAAATCGAAGGTGCCTTGACCGATTCTCAAGCCACAAAAGGTGAAATTGATGGTGTGCTCACTGACACTCAAGCTACAAAAGATGAAATAGATGGCATGCTTTCTGAATCTCAAGCAGCAAAAGGTGAAATCGACGAAGTCCTTACAGACACTCAAGCTACTAAAGGAGAGATTGACGGTGTGCTCACAGATTCGCAAGCTACTAAAGGAGAAATCGACGGTGTGCTCACCGATTCGCAAGCTACTAAAGGAGAGATTGATGGTGTGCTCACAGATTCGCAAGCTACTAAGGGAGAAATTGATGGTGTGCTCACAGACTCTCAAGCTACTAAGGGAGAAATCGACGGTGTGCTCACAGATTCGCAAGCTACTAAAGGAGAGATTGACGGTGTCCTCACAGACTCTCAAGCAACTAAAGGAGAGATTGACGGTGTGCTCACAGATTCGCAAGCTACTAAGGGAGAAATTGATGGTGTGCTCACAGACTCTCAAGCTACTAAGGGAGAAATCGACGGTGTTCTCACAGATTCGCAAGCTACTAAAGGAGAAATCGACGGTGTGCTCACCGATTCGCAAGCTACTAATGGAGAGATCGAAGGCGTGCTCACAGATTCTCAAGCAACTAAAGGAGAGATCGACGGTGTTCTCACAGATTCGCAAGCTACTAAAGGAGAGATCGACGGTGTGCTCACTGACTCTCAAGCTACTAAAGGAGAGATTGACGGTGTCCTCACAGACTCTCAAGCAACTAAAGGAGAGATTGATGGTGTGCTCACAGATTCGCAAGCTACTAAGGGAGAAATTGATGGTGTGCTCACAGACTCTCAAGCTACTAAGGGAGAAATCGACGGTGTGCTGACTGATTCTCAAGCCACTAAAGGAGAGATCGACGGTGTTCTGACTGATTCTCAAGCCACTAAAGGAGAGATCGACGGTGTTCTGGCTGATTCACAAGCTACTAAAGGCGAAATCGACGGTGTACTTACGGATTCGCAAGCCACAAAAGGTGAAATAGACCAAATTCAGGCTGAATCAAAATCAATTTATGATCATATAGTAGAAATGGATAATGACTCCACAACACGTAATGCCAACATACAATCGTTGGAAACTGATTCTGAATCAAGAAATGCAAATATTCAAACGTTGGAAGTCGACTCTGAAACAAGAAATTCATCCATACGAACACTTGAAGCTGATTCTGAAACAAGAAATGGAAGAATCATTGTATTAGAGCAAGAAGCAGAATCCAGCAATAATAGTATACAAGAATTAGAAAGTGATTCTACAAGTCGGAATGGAAGAATTCAAGAATTAGAAGGAGATTCTGAAACAAGAAATTCTAATATCCAACAATTAGAATCAGAATCAGGTGAGCTGATGCAAAGTATTACTTCTTACAATGACCAATCAATGCAACTAACAGAACAAATAGAAGGATGCAGTCAAAAAATCGAAACAACATTACAAAATGTTGAAGGCGCATTAGATGCAACTCAGAATTATGCAACTCAAAAACAAGACGAAATCAATTCTATCAAATCTGACTGTGAATCTAGTTTGAAGGAAACACAGAATTATGCAAGTGATGCAGAGAACTTCAGATCAGAAGCACAGCGAAGTGCAGATGATGCGCAGCAACAATCACAACAAGCTGACAATAGCGCAGATCAAGCCAGAAGCAGTGCTGAAAGTGCTGAAAACTATGAAACGATGGCGAGAAGTGCGGCAAATAGAGCTCAAGCTGCTGCTGACAGTATTGGAGGCTAATGTTAAATTTTATAAAAAGTAAGAGTATTCCAATCTCTATCCTTTGATTTCAATTAAATTACGAACCAAAGCACAAATTATGGTTTTAAGAATACTTTTACTTGCCTTTGTCCTGAACTTGGCAACATCATGCGCAACAAGCCAAAGGTCCACAAAATGGAATAAGGCTATATCTGCAATAGAAAAATCTGAATTTGTAGAGTCATATTTAGAAGAGAAAACCAAAATTGAAAATGAGATAAAATCTTTTAAACGAAATAACTTTACTGATAATAATGATATGGCAGCTATTCAGGCAGGATATGAAGAATCTTTAGTAATGTTTGATGCACTTCTCAATCGAATGAAAACATCATTTACTGACAAAGCGACTAGAAAGGCTTTTTCAAAAAACCCTGACTTAATCCTAAATGGCTTACGCTACGATTTAGAAAATGCAGTTAACAATTATAAGAACAACTGTCAAGCTTACTTAGATTTTGGCGATTTATCAACAATAGGTGCCTTCGGATTAAGTGAAATAACTCTGCTTTTAGGTTTAGTCAGTGAAGTGGGCAAACTATTTTCTAATAACATTTCCAATACAAAACGCATGTCAGGAGAGTACTTTGAAGATAACTTTCTTTATAAACTAAGATTGAAAGACTGGGATTCTTACTAATCACCTGTTGAATATGCTAAGAATTATCATCCTATTGTTGCTCCCTTTCATTGGGTTTAATCAAGAAAGGGTATTGATAGATATCGATACTGAAAAATTTGATAGCTACGACCAATATCAGCCTTTTACTGGTCAAAAATCATCACTGCTTAAGTCTACGATAGATTTGAGATCGTTTTGTCCTTCTATTCTAAATCAAGGGAATACAGGTGCTTGTGCAAGTTATGCAACTGCATATGGAGCGTTAACCATTGGACATGCGATACAAAATCAAATAACTTCCAAAACACTTTTGGATAAGCTGGCCTTCTCTCCTTCATTCTTATACAATCAGATACTTAAAGAAAATGATGAATGCACCCAACCGACTGACTTACTAGACTATATTGATTTATTGAAAAATATTGGAGTGTGCTTCAACTCCGACTTTCCCAATTCAGAAAACTGTAAATTAAAACCAGATACAAGCCATTATAAGAAAGCTCTTAATTTCAAAATTGACCATGGAGCTGTTCTATTTAAATCATCCAGAAATGATACATTTAAAATAGGCACAATCAAGAACTTTCTGAATGATAGTATTCCAGTCGTTGCAGTTATTCAAGTCTATGATACATTCTATGAAGCCACTAAACCGTTTTGGAAAAAAGGAAAGTATGATAACTACTTAGGAGGACATCATGTCGTGGTCGTCATAGGATATGATGAAACCACAGGGAGCTTTGACATCATGAACAGTTGGGGCGATCAATGGGGAGATAAAGGATTTATAAAAATTCCATTTTTAGATTTTGTCTCTATTTGCCCTTCTGCCTTAGTGATCGAACCAGGAAGGTCTCAGCTGGATGAATACTTGACTTTAGACAATCATAAGAACAATACATCTGTTGATGAAGAATTGTTATATACAATTCTAAAGCGTACACGAAATCAGCAGAAATATGTCAGAAATAAATTCGAAATTTACGAAGTATCAAAAATAGACGAAAAGGTAGTTAAGCAAAAAGCCCCTATCTACATGAAAGAAAATGGCAACTACTATACTAGAGGAATTAAACTAAAAGATGCTATTCAAATAAAGACAAGCACCATAACAAAGGGTTCTTATACTTATATTTATTCCTTAAATGAACATGGTCATTTGAATCAGCATTGGCCCAGAGAAAGTGATTCTAAAAACGTTAGCAATCAAGTTAACCTATCACCTCTATCAATAAATTACATTACAATTCCAAGTAAAGAATCTGTATTAGTAAAATCTTCAAATAAGGAAGAGTTAATAGTCATATCATCTTCACAAGAACTTATAGGATTAGAAGACATATTAATCTCACGGTCAAATCTGCAAAATTTAAAAGAGGTCCTTTCTGAAAAATACTTTCATAATTCAGAACTACTTGTTATTGAATTTGAAAAATCTAATTTAGAAGCTAACGCAATTATCAATATAAACTCTGATTTCATCATACCTTTAGTCGTCAGCATAGAATGAATTACATCAATAGATTTAGTATTCCTATTTTATTTTTTTTGCTTATTGGCAAAGGTTTTTCTCAACATAGCTACAAGCTAAACTATAAGAATAACCTTAGCATATTCCATCACAAGTCAATACCTAGCTTTTCTGAAGACATTCTGTCTCTTGGAATTACAGAAACATTTTCAAATGATGAAAATCAAGTCATTGTCATTAAGCATACAGAGAACGGATTAACAGAACTATTCTCACTGTTAATAGGATATGATGATAAGCAAAATTGGCCCATAGATATTGTAGAGGATAGTTACGGTAGGATAATTGTATTAGGAAAATCTTTTCTGGCTCAAAATTTTGATCAAGTCAATTGGCTCAATATTAGAAACCATAAAGGAGAATTCCTTAAAGAACGAATCTTACCAGGTTTTGAAGACGCGACACAATTATTTGAGACTAACAATGGATATAATATTTTCTATCTGCACCAAGGACAAATCGGACTATTGACATTAAATTATGATTTTGATGTCGTCTCTGATGAAATTATCAGTAAAAAAACAAGTGGTCAAAACTATACTCAATTACTCGTCTCAAAAGATGGAAACCAATCTTATGCTTTAATGGCACTAGACGAATCAAATGAAAAGTTTGCTGTACCTGTCATATACAAATTTCATGAAGATCGGATAGTCAGAGACCTAAACTATTTAAGTGAACTAAACACGATTAGTTTAGGAAGTCTTATGGTGTCTGATGGTAAATATCATTATACTCTGACAGTCGACAATGATAGAAACGAGACTGATATACAATATGGATCCGTCTCGAATGAACTAATTACTAATACACATACAAAGAAAGTTCTCAACTATAAATGTTCCAGTCCAAGGGGGTCATGCTTTAGAAACGAAGATATTGCGAATTTAATTTATAGAAATCCTAATGGCTCTACCACATTAGTCAATAAATCTAACTCATACTCAAGAGGCTCAGTTAATTTAAAAGACCAAATAGTATTCCTTAATAAAGAAGGTGAATTAATCAATGAGCCTATATATCCATATATAGAAAGCAAGTATGCTCAACACAGTAATTCTACAATAGAAATCGCCAACAGAGCTATATTGTATTGCGGTGATATTGACAATGGTAAATGGAGTGGTGATGTCGCCCTTCAATTCTACACAATTGAAAGTGCAGTCCCTACCATCGGAACTGATTTATCTATGATTCCAGACGTTGGCACTCTCTTTAAAGTAGATTATTCTATTTCATCGAGATATTCTGATACAGAAATATTAAAGGATAGCCTCAATCGCGCTAATATAAAATTGACTTATACTGGTCAAGATACACTATCAAATATCACCTTAACAACTTCTGACACTCTAAACGAAACCATATCGCTAATTATACCAAACCAGTCATATGAAATAAATCTACCTGTAACACCCAAGACAGCTGATTTTAGATTTGATCTTAATATATCAGATAGAAGCCAGACTATTTCTCTTGTCAAGGAAGATCTTACCGTTATTATGCCTCCTGAAATTGAAGTCAAACTAATAGAATCTGAGATAGTAGGCGATGCTATTTCGTTAGGCCAGACCTTTCTGATCAATCAAACGATTCTTACAAAAAACTTGATAACCGATAAAGACTCGATTAGTCTAAGATATACTACTGTTCCAGAAACTGAACTTAGCCCTATGCTCAGGGAATACAAGAAAGCAAGTGATAGCACTGTCATTATCACTCATAGTTTCACCATTCCTGAGGCTGTCTCTTCTAAGTATATAAATTTATTGAATCATGTCTATATTGGTGAAAATCTGATGGATACCTTCAATTTACCTTTGCCAATAAACATACCAGTCTTAGCAAAAGAAAAGATTGAAGAAACTTTTGATAATGTATCCATATCATTTATTACCAGTGTAGAAGAAACGACTTATAAGAAAACACAGGAGTTGGAATTCTTGATTGATTCAGACAGGGCGATTACAGATGAAGAACTCGTATGGACACACTCTACAGTACCAGAGGAATTGGGCGTCGTCTATCCCTTTAAAGGAGCTAAGATGGATGAAGTGCCGATCAGGGAACTTAAGACGACTGATGGTAAAAAAAGATACATAAAAAAATTCACTGCAAATCTCTTTCCAGGTTATAATGAGATCAAATTAGGATATGTAACAGGACAAGATCGCTATATTCTCTCTGATCCTGAAGTCAGTATTAAGTACATAGAACAACAAAAAGGCGACTTACATATTATAAGCATTGGTATTCCTGATAAGGCAGAAAAATTAAAATTCACCACAAAGGATGCCATTGATTTTGCTAATTTATTCGTAAGTCAAGAAAGAAGATACTTTGATAATGTGCATACAACTATATTATCAAACGAAAACTCAACGGTGAGATCAGAAATAACTGGATCCTTAATTCCCATTCTCCAGTGGTCAGAATTAGGCACTCTGGATAAAAAAGATCTCATCATTGTATTTGTATCAAGCCACGGTTTTGTCAAGGATGGCGAACATCTCTTGCAATGCAGTAATTATAAAAACTTCGATCATGAAAACACATCAATCAGTTTTTATGATGACATCTATAGGAAATTAGATAAGACAAAAGCCAACAAACTATATTTTGTAGATGCATGTCATAGTGGGTTCATCAGAGAAGATCTGATTGGAAGAAAAGGAACAACAGAAGATGTAGAATATAAGCAAGCATTAGCCAATGTACTACAGAATGAAAAGACTTCTAATATTATGTTGTCTTGTAATCCAGATCAATACTCCTATGAAAGTGAAAACTGGGCAAATTCTGCTTTCATCTACGCGTTAAAATCTCTTCTCACTGATGAAAAAAAATGCTCCCTGATGGATGAAAATGATGATAAATTACTTACTTTGAGAGAAATTGAGCAAGAGTTTAGAAAAACGACCTTGACTTTAGTTTCTAAAGAACTTGGGAAGCATACCTTACAGACACCATTTGCCATAAAGAGTAGCGAAGATGATTTGGATATACCTTTCTTTGCCTACTGATTTGTGTAGTTGTACCAAAACATCATGTATCAATAATGCTGACGACTTATATCTTAGAACTCAAAAATGAGTTTTTAAAACAGAAAAATGTAAAGGATAAAAAAAGCTTACAGACTGGAAAATGGAATAAAGGTAGCTATAACCTTCTCTCTAAGTTGATCCATCAAAAATTAGATGTTGCATTAAGTGAGGAACAAAAGTCTGATATAGGGACTACGTTGTCTTCAAGAACCTTATACAATATATTCGAGTTAAAACGAAAAATAAACATACCATTAGATCGAAGGGCTCATACGACACTTAATAAAATGGCGATATTCGCAGAATATGAATCCTGGGATAAGTTCGCTTTACACATAGATCTCCTAAACAGTAAAGGAGGTAATACTAAAAAGGCCATAAAAAAAGAGATCAAGCATCTGATCCTAAAAGCCAAGCAAAGTGAATTTCTAATTTATCATCAGCTGCCAAAGGCAGATCTTAACCCATTGAAAGAGTACTATCACTTAAAAGGCTCGGCTTACAAGGAGATAAAATCTAATATAAATACACTACAAAATAATAAACTTACCATATCTAATCCTTATAATCCTTCATCCATCGAAGTCATAGATGTAAAGATAAAATCGTCGTCTATTAAGGAGGGGAGTTATGTTGTCAATACGGAGGAATACTGGCTGCTATGCTGGTATAATGAAAAGGAAAGTAAATTTACAAAAAGACAACGCCGTTTAGAAAAGCATAAATATGTTGTCATACAAGACAAAAAAGGTCATTGGAAAATAGATACTAATGCTTCAATAAATGGAGTCATCGAACCATCAATAATAACTTGAGCTGGTATCTCCAAAACTAATGGCAAAACCTATTTCATGGGAAACTCCATAATTTCTAAATAAGCCCGTACCTATCGGTAACTGTCCACCATAATTGATATGTATTCTACTTGCCTCTCCTACAGTGAAAGTTCTGACTCCAAATCCAAAAGTGACAAAATTCTCTGAATTATAACCAATCACCATATTCACCTTGCTTCGATGACTATAGGTTATTCGTAAATCTGAAATCCATACTCCAGACTCTTGCAATTTTGTCCAGCTACTAAGCTCTATAAATGACTCATCACGAAGACCATTAATAAAACCGATGTTAACATAATTATGCTGTACTGGAGTGAAAAATTGCTCATCAGCATTTCCTAATGAAAATAAATTTGGCACTGATATACCTCCATATAGAATGTTCTCACTAGAGTTATAGCCACTTCCTTTAAATATCTTATAGTAAAAAAGACCTATGCCCAAATTTGGTATAATACTTTTAAAATCATCAAGATAATTGGCAAGTTTTGAATAATTATCTGCTGTAATATCTTTTGTGCTTAAGCTATATTGACTTACAGAAACATTTGTCCCTATGGACAATCCACCTTCTTCTATATCAGATGTTAAAATTGTTGAGTATCTAAATGTAGCACTTGTATGGCTTAAGCGTCCAGCTTTATCTGAAAGTAGATTTCCACCGACTACATATCCAAGTTTGCGATTATTAGTTGGAGGAAATAAGAACTCTCCATTGATTTGAATCGTCTTTGGTGCGCCTTCAAATCCTGCCCAAGCACTTTTGTAATTTGCAGATACTTTATTCCAGTAGTTGTATCTATAGAAATCCATGTCCACATTGGCTGGATTTAGTAGACTCAGGTTAGATCGTAAGAGATTGAAGTTTTGAGTTTGCTGGCCATAAGAAACAGATAAAAGAAAGAAGTAGAATAGACTGGTTGACCACAATTTAAGTTCTCTTCGATTGTTACTCCTCATAAATTAAAGTTGACTTTATATATCCTACAAATAGTATTTTAAGCAAATTAAGCATAAAGTTTAACTCATTTAAAAAATACCTTTGAGAAATTCTGATTTTATAACTATTTCATCTGCTATTGGATTAATATGATCATCTCTGTCCTCTGAAATTTGTTTATTCAATCTATTCAAAAGCTTATCTAGAGAATGAACATTTTTTGTATGACGGTTTGGTAAATTACCATTAGATGTAATATCATGAACACCATTTGGAGGAGCATATCTCCATATTCCTCCATAAGAATCATGATCATTTGAATACAAAGGATCAAAACTATAAGCAAGCGTTCCTTTTTGACTTGCTACAGCTTCTGCAATATGCCCTCCCAAAGAATGGCCAGCATGTATAATTTGCCAGTCTTCACCAAGCAGTTTATGGAGGATATCATGGACTTCTAGTCCATATTGAACCTGATAATGGTCTTCATTTTTTGCTAAGGAAATTAAGTTACCTACCCAATCAGCATCTGTAGGATTTAATGAAAAATTACTTCCTTTATGCGCCACTATAATTTCTTTCGTATCCCTATTAAAAAACAACTCCGCATTATATCCGTTTGCAGTCCATGGTTTCCACTTAGATATTGTCCAACCATCTGGTATTTCGTCCCAATCGCCTCCAGCATTATATACTTTACTTGCGAAACTACCAGCAATAAGTTCCTTAGGAGCATGATCCCAATATCCTGTCCATGCTCCTGTTTTTGGTAAAAACTCTGGTAAGATCATTTCTTCTCCTGTATTTAGAGAAAAATTTCCATCCTCATTACTATCAAAGAGATCCTTCTTAGCCAAGATATTATCTACAATTAAGTTTTCTTCATTAGTCCAAACATTTTTTGAATCATCACCAGAGAGTTCTGAATTTTGACTTGATTCTGATTGATGGTCTACCCCTAATTTTTCAGATTCGTGATCTTCCAATCTTGATCTCTTTTCAGCTTTTCTTGCTTCTCTCTCTTGTTCCCTTGTTTCTCTATCCTGATTCCGTCGTTGTTCTACTTGTCTTTGATATGCTTCTCTTGCTTCTTGTGCTTCCCTTTCTTGCCTTGCAGCTTCAGCCTGTTGAGCCTCTTGTGCTTCTCGTGCTTCCTTATGTTGTTTTACAGCTGAAGCTTGTTGGGCCTGATATTGGGCATTTTGAGAAGATTGACTTGTTTGAGCTTGTTGACTATTAATCCAATCTAAGTTGTTTTGTGCATTGTCTGGATTCACTGCTGTAAATCTATTTTCTGTTGGATTGTAGTTATTTGAACTACCGGTTGAATTAGATGCAGTGTTTACAGATTGATTAGTGGTATTCGGAGAGACTACACCATTCTTAATATCTTCTGCAATTTTCCTGTTCTTTTCAGCATTGTCAGGATTTAAATAATCTAACCAATTTGGCATATTTATAGGCTTTAATTGATCTAATTAATTATGATTTGAGTTTATTGTTTCACAAAGATTTTCTGACTTTATTACACATTGATTTGCATCCAAAACAATTTTTTCATATTCTGCTACATAGTCAGCATTAGTAAAAGGAATAACATAATCATGTGCTTGTGTATTGGATGTCATTTGGTATTGAAGGAGATCCTTAATGCTTGACAATTCAGGACTTAGACTTCCTGAAGATTCTAGCTCTTTTAGAATTGCGCTATAAAGAACAAAATTATAGTCATAATCTGACCATAAATAAGGTATCCCTTCATTTATATTTTCACCAAATGTCAATTCCAAGTCTCCACTAAAAGGATTAGTTCCAAGCTCTATACTTATGTCGAGACCTATTTGGTTATTCGAAATATGGAGTTGATTTCCAGACCCAATTTCAATGATAGGTGGTGTAATGTATTTTCCTCCAAGGTCTAAGTCTAACCAACTTGCCCCTGCACCTGGAGATGGAAAGCCTAAAGGAAAGCCTCCCGTTTGAGAAACAGACAAAGATGCTTCAGCATTTAAAACACCAAGTCCACCACTTACTTGCCAAATTTCACCAGTATTAGGGTTTATAAATGCTGCTTGACCATTAGCATCAAATGCAGAAACTTCACCATTTATTGTCACCTGATTAATTCCTCCTGTAGGTTTTCCACTATCTATGCCTATTCCAATTTCGAATTTCGAATCCGGAGTATCAACATCAAGTCTCGCATTTCCTAAACCTGCTTTACCATGAAGAATTATTATATTTCCAGAATCCGTCATTCCTATACTATATCCTGAACTACCTTTAAGACTAAAATCAACTAAACTTTCTTGAGTTAATTCTTCGAGATATGCACCAATATTTAGCTGTGCTTCTGGACTAATTCTACCAGCATCTAACTCAGAAAAAAACTTACTTGGATCAATACCTATAATACTCTCCTGAACATTACCGACTGCGTTTATCTGAGATAAACTAGAGGAATATATATCTACCCCGGCTTCAGGTAATTTATCAGGCAAATCAAATGAAATATCCTCCATATCCTGAGCATCCGAACTAACTTCATTTACACTTGTGCTTTGATTATTACGTTCCTGTTCTCCCTCTGTCCATTGACCATTTGACTGCTCATATTGCTGAAATTGATCCCTCCAAGTGAAACCCGTTTCCGGATTTGTATATATAGCAGGTCCTTGCCCTTCAGATGGACCTGCCTCTGGAACTTTTTCAGGTAAAACAAATTCACCATAGTTTGACGAGTTTGTACTTTCAGCCTCGGCTTGGTTTATAATTGGGTTTTCTATTCTTTCTTCTATTCTTTCTTGAATCCTTTGATCTTCAATTATATCCCTTTCCTGGCTTTGTGCTCTTTGCTCATTTGCTTCTCTTTCTTGCTTAGCAGCTGTAGCTTGTTGAGCCTGTAATTCTTCTTGTGCTTCTCGTGCTTCCCTTTCTTGTTTTGCTGCTGCCTCTTGTGCTTTTCTTGCTTCCCTTTCTTGTCTTGCTAATGCAGCTTGTTGGGCTTCATTTTGGGTATTTTGAGAAGGCTGACTTGTTTGAGATTTTTGACTATTTATCCAATCTAAGTTGTTTTGTGCATTATCCGGATTCACTGCTGTAAATCTATTTTCTGTTGGATTGTAGTTATTATTACTTTGAGCAGAAGCGGATGGATTAGTTGTAGGTTGATCAATGGCATCGGGTGTATATGTGCCATTCTTAATCTCTTTAGCGGTTTGTTTGTTCTTTTCGGGATCAATAAAGTTGAAATTCGGCATATTAATAACGTTTAGATTTTGAGTTAATTTACTTGTTTATATTTATTTAATCTTTCTTAAGGTATAATATAACTGTGGTTCTTGAAAATATTGACTAAGAAATAAACGTGAAACTAATTCAATAATGTAATGTACCCCGACTTCATCGCATTAGGCTTGATGCCCTCACCATCCTCACTACGCTCAAAGAGCAAGAAGTAATACGTCCCTTCTGGCAGCATGTTGCCACTCTTCTGATATGTACCATCCCATGTGAATCCGATGGGCGGATTCATAACTTGAAAGACTTTATTGCCCCATCGATTATAGATTAGCAATGAGTGAGTATCATTATCTATGGATTCGAACTCTGCCGGAGTGTCTGCAGTGACCACCATATCATCCACGTCATTATTTATTGTCACTCCATCCAAATCCAGGCAATTCTCTGTACCAGATGCCTCAAATGTAATACTCACTATATGTGTGCTGTCACAGCCAAGCTGATCTTCAAACGGCCCAAACTCGAAGTATGGCTCAGTCACATCTAAGACTCTGCCATTGATCGTTAGTGATTCATAGTCACAGAGCACAGTGTCCAATATGGTACCATTAGCAGGACATGGCAGCCCTTGACAGCTACATACTGTCTGATCTAGCTCATCGTACAGGATCATATCATCATAGGTCAGCGAAGAGCCATCATCACAGCTATCTCCTATCAGGTTATCATTGCAAGCGTCACAAGCATCTGGAATACCATCATTGTCAACATCAGCATTATCATCTCCAGACAGGCAAATGTCAAGTGCATCACAGATACCATCATTATCGCTATCAAGCTCTATCCCAATGCATGTGCAAGTAGCACTATCGTACACATCATTCTCTGTACAAACATTAGAGTCATCGCAGGCTGTACCCAAAAGGCGGTCGTCAAAAGCTGGACATTGATCTTCAGCATCACACACGCTGTCATCGTCTGCATCATCAAAGACTCCTCCGCCACAACTACAATCTGATTGATATGTGGTACCGGATGTACAGTTCATACCATCATCACAGGGTGTGCCTATCAATGTATCATCAAATCCATCACATTGATCTAATGCATCACACACTGTATCATCATCTGCATCTTGAATAACACCTCCTACACACTGGCAATTCACATCAAATGTCTCACCAGTTGTACAAGGATCACCATCATCGCATGCCTGGCCTACCTGATTGTTGTCACAGCTATCGCATCCATCCGGTGTACCATCACTATCAGAATCAATATTATCATCAAAGCCAGTACATATATCATCAGCATCGCAGATCCCATCATCATCTGCATCAGTGTCATTTCCTCCGCCACAACTACAATCTGATTGATATGTGGTACCGGATGTACAGTTCATACCATCATCACAGGGTGTGCCTATCAATGTATCATCAAATCCATCACATTGATCTAATGCATCACACACTGTATCATCATCTGCATCTTGAATAACACCTCCTACACACTGGCAATTCACATCAAATGTCTCACCAGTTGTACAAGGATCACCATCATCGCATGCCTGGCCTACCTGATTGTTGTCACAGCTATCGCATCCATCCGGTGTACCATCACTATCAGAATCAATATTGTCATCAAAGCCAGCACATATATCTTCAGCATCGCAGATCCCATCATCATCCGCATCAGTGTCATTTCCACCACCACAACTACAATCTGATTGATATGTGGTGCCGGATGTGCAGTCTATTCCATCATCACAGGGTGTGTCAATTAATCTATCATCAAATGCATCACATTGATCTAAAGCATCACATACTGTATCATCATCTGCATCTTGAAAAATACCTCCACTACAATTACAACTTGAATCTAAAGTTTCACCTGCTGTACACGGATCTCCATCATCGCAAGTAGAACCAATATTACATTGTGGCTGACATTCTGGTAATTCTTCACATCGCCAAATAGTTTGGCGCTGATTAAATGCTGTCAAAGTATTTTGAACACAATCACTTGGATTTGATTCACTAAAAAATAAACATCTACCGATTTCAGTTCCTGAACAATCATAAACGAACAGATCAATATCACCACATGTTTCTGAAATGATAATAACATCTTGTCCGCCTATTGATGAGACAGACACTTCATATCCCGCACTTCCTGTACAAAATGAAGTACACAAGTCTTGAGCTCTAATTTTTAAGTTCAGCCAGTCTTGGCATAAAAGTTCTTCTTCTGAGAGTCCGCATGAATTTGACGCTATTACATTATTTTCTATGCATTCACAATTATCATTGATTGTTGACTCTATGCCATTTACCAAGCATCGTGCTCCAGTTTGGTTTTCGTCATTACAGAAACGAGTAAAGTCACCTTCCCAAGGAAGTAAATTATTATTGCTAAAATCAATATTAGCAGAACATATCTTTTTTAAAGATTCTGGGAAACAACCTTCTATATGATTATTATTAGCTCTTAAAACAGAAATATTTATAAGTTTACTAAGTTCATTTGGAATATTCGGGATAGTTCATATAAGTGTGTCCATGTTAAATAATAATTCAAATAAGGTTTCGTTTTTTTCAAATCTTAGGCAACTCACGTGTTAATTTTCAGGTTCAGTCAAGGGTGGCTGTGCAGGGTTAGCT
>Ga0209187_1002046_pt1 | contig 20515 bp, 19 predicted proteins | sample BantaG_FD_187430 | JGI IMG/M metagenome (GOLD analysis project Ga0209187, IMG submission 187430) | Marine algal microbial communities from Bantry Bay, Ireland - BantryBay_4 metaG (SPAdes) (version 2) | ecosystem: Host-associated > Algae > Red algae > Unclassified | place: Bantry Bay, Ireland...
AGAGACAAATGTCGTGAGTGGCCAGTAACTACAGAGACCAAACTTAACCCCATCGATATCAGGGAGCATGAACGCCATTTAAAGAAAACCGCTTAACACTTTCGGCCAACTCACTTGACAGCTATCGCCTCCCTTTAGATCAACATATGCTGTGCGCCTTAGTAGCGCCACGCATGCTCTATGTCGCCAGTGAAACCGGAGACCAATGGGCAGACCCACGAGGTGAATTTCTCTCCGCCCAGTTAGCCAGTCCGGTGTATAGCCTGCTCAAACGAGGCTCGATCCGTTCAGATGGGGAACAAATGGATAAGATGCCACCAGCCAATACCCCATTGCTTCGCGAGCGCGTCGCCTACCACATCCGCGAAGGAAAACACGACATCACCCCACAAGACTGGCAGGCCTACATGAAGGCCGCAGATACGGTTTTGAAATAAGTCAGCCCCTGTGCAAGGCCTCTAAACCATCCTCTAGAAAGAATCTTTGGACTCCGTAGCCTTTGAATTTACCCTGTGAAGGAAACATGGGTCCACTTCTCAGCTCTCATTAGGTTTTCGTTTTTCTAACTAATCAAGATCTCCGTATCTTTCGAATGAGGTTCAACTTCATTTGCAAATTTGTAGGCAAGCTCAGCGGACTCAACTGGGTCTCTGTGAAGTGGCACTCGGTAAACTTTCACACCATTTTTGAAATCCGTCTCGGTAACCGGAATACCCAATGATGAGGCTGCAGCACAAAATTCAGAACAGAAGGCAATACTCTCTTCATCATCATCAACAACTGTATGCTCTAGCATAAAGCATCCGTCTAGAATGCACACATCAATAGACCATTCAGATGTCATGGTATAAAACGAAAACGAATTGTCTTCAAAGTAACCATCTTCAAGTGAACTAAATATTATATTCAAATCACTGTAATCATTGACATGGTCAAATTCCGATTCAGCTATGGGATTCAGCATCAAAAGGTAGAGTACAAATCGTAAAACAATTATGACCACGATGAGAATGAATACAGTAAGCATAACCTAAATAAACCTATTGTTAACTGGAATCAACATAAGGGTAGACCGCACCATTATTCGCCTTCATAAACTACCAAATACGGTGGGAAAAATCCCAGTTTCATTCAAACCATAGTAATACATTTAAATACGTCCAACGGTTGTCAAAAGAGACCAAAGTAGCTTCCCACCGCCCCACTCAGGACACAAAGGGTTATGCCAAACCAAATTGAAATTCGAACGACCAAGGTCAGACTGTTTGATTTTAACCGTTCACTTCGAATATGTAATAAAAAACATGAAATGAAGACAGCAAGAAGAAGGATAATATCATGCATAGAGGATGAGATAGCTAGTTAGATTAACAGATCTTAAATTGAGGGGAAAGGCACATTTCCGTAAGTTTGGATAAGAAAATCAAAGAGGGCAGACACCTTTTTCGAGAATCACCTCTGAGAAAATGTCTGAGACCTTCCGTTTATCACATCCGCGAAGGAAAACACGACATTACCCAACAAGACTGGCAGGCCTACATGAAGGCCGCAGATACGGTTTTTGAGCTGATAAAGGGCCTGTTCCTTTATCAGCGCGTAGCGCGTTCCGTCCCCAAAAATTTGGGCGGTTGGAAACCGCCCCTCCTTGGGCTGTGCCATTTGGATGTATTGCTGAAAGTGAATCGCCGAAGGCCAAGGAGCGGCAGTTTCCAACCGCCGAAGTACGAGCTTGACGTCAATGGCCACGATCACCTTTGGGCTGAGTTCTAGGCACGTCACAACTAATGTCCTTGGTTGTTTCGGTTTTACCTGCGGGCTTAAGTTTGAGGTCGTTCGGAAACGGTTTGCGAATGGGACATTTGGGCAGTTGGAAACCGCCCCTCCTTGGGCTCTGCCATTTAGATGTATTACTGGAATTGAATCGCCGAAGTACGAGCTTGAAGGCCTTTTACCCAGCATTTATCTTTTAGCTTTTCACCGCAATCCCGCCCTGTCCTATTGTCCCGAAAATCGGAAGCTTGCATTACACTATCAGCATGATCTTGGAAAATTTTCTTTTCACTCTTTGGTGCTTATCCGATTAAAAGCATTCACCATTGCCTAATCAAACAGAGGCTCGGCGATGCCATCTTTGCTGACAACCCAAGGAGTCCAGACGAGACCAAATGAATAATGTGTAATATCACTTTTCCGGGGGCGAATTTGCACTTCGGTTAATTCAATCGAATCAGGATCAAAAGATGCCTCGAGCTTGTAGGTTTCATCCTGAAATTCGCGTTCGAGATCTGCAAGTTTTTCACGCTGCGCTTCGACATCATCAATCGCGCGATCGATATCTGCCTTTTCCTTATTGGCGCGGCCCATGCTCGAACCGGCCGAGCCCATGCGACGCATGTTGGTGTAACTTACCTTTTTACGTCCCAGTAGAGCACCGAGAATACTCGTTCCAACATTTACCATGGAGGACATTTTTGCGCTCTTATACTGCTCTTCCTGCTCTTCTACTTTTTGTTCGTAGCGACGAATCCGGTCGGTCAAGGTATCGAACTTACTCGCATATTTCTGCCGTAATTTTTCAACCGCAATATCCCGTTCTTCCCGAGCTGCATGCATAAGGCGGCCGCGAAAAGCCCCCTCGGTTTCCCCTGCGGTGGAAAGCATTTTGGGCTTGGTTGACTTGTACAAGGTGATGGTCGCCTTTTGATACAAGTGAGTTGTGAGCTCTTTCTTCCAGCCTTTGTAATACTTCTCGTTGGTGGCCTCTGCGGGCGGTTCAGAATAGTCTGCTTCGCGCGGCTCTTCGCGCTCCAGCTCCATCCATTCGCCATGGATCACTTCAGATTCATCCCAATCGATAAACCCACTATCCGGCGTATCGGCAAGAACGGTGACATTATCCCATTGGTCAATTTTGTTGGTCGCACTCGCGTAATGAAGGCGAAGCGTACCAATCACTTTGGGACGGTAGACGACGCGAGCTATACGCTTTACTTTATGCTCGATGGGCAACCAATATTCTTCGACATTGCCGGTAAGCATGGGGCGAGTTGACGGCTTGGGTTCAGCCGCAACATTTGCTGCCTGCGCGGCAGCTGGACGAGATTGGTTATCAGAAGCACCGCGGCTGGAAACAATCGCCTTCTTTTTGTCGGCCATCAAGGTTTCGATATGAGTGCGCGTCATCGGTCCGCGCAAGTAGGACATGGCCCAACGGGTTTGGAAAATTTCCGGACCATCTTCATGCACATTGTGCATCAAGAATACGCGGCTACCAAGCCCGGCTAAAATCTGCTCCATGCGTCCACGATCAAACCCATTGCCGCCTTCTGCACTTGCACCTTCCAAGCCATCGAGAACCCGCATTTTATCACGTTCGGTTTGCAGACGCCCGATGAACCAGGTCCCGCAGTTGGACAGTCCCTTGTAATCCAGGTCCACCGGATTCTGGGTGGCCATCATCACCCCGACCCCAAAGGCACGCGCCTGTTTGAGCAAAGTCAACATCGGCTGCTTGCTCGGCGGGTTGGCGGTAGGTGGAAAGTAGCCAAAAATTTCGTCCATGTACAATAGAGCGCGAAGACTCGATGTACCGGCTTGAGTCCGCATCCATGCCAACATTTCGTTCAAGAGAATCGTAACGAAGAACATCCGTTCCGCATCGTTCAAGTGCGCGATCGACATGATGGCGAGGCGTGGCTTGCCTTCTGGGGTGTAGAGAATATTTTGGATATCAAGCGCGTCGCCTTTCAACCAGTTGGCGAAGCCGGGAGATGCGAGAATCCCATTCATTTGAATCGCGAGATCAAAGCGGTCTTTAGCCGGATAAAATGATTCGAGGTCGAATACCCCTACTTTATCAAAGCCAGGTTTTTGGATTTGGCCAATGATGTCGGCGAGCGTGAGAGATCGGCCTTCTCGCCAATTCGAATCGAGGATGTTGGAAAGCAGGATATGTTCACGCGAACGAACCGGATCTGCGTCAATTCCGAGCAAGGCAAGCAAACCAGACACAGCGGACTGCACGCGCTCGCGCATCGCGTCGGAGTCTTCGATTAATTCGATGGGTGGTGCATCAAAAGAACGAAGTACAGTAATTTGACGTCCCGCTGAGCTGCCTGGGGTATAAATGGTTACGTCAGCCGCATCGCGAAGCTTTTGAATTCGGTCCCCATCTTGCCCCCACTCGCCGAGACCTTTTTTCCACATGTTGGCGGTCTTTTTGGCAAATTCATCAGGAGTGACGCCTTTACGACCCGCTTCCGCTTCATCAATCCATGGACGGAAATCTGACGTTTTGAGATCCGGGAAGGTAAGCATCAAGTTGCCGAGGTCGCCCTTGGGGTCGATGCAGATGGCAGGAATCCCGTCGATGGCCGCTTCTTCAAGCAGGCTGAGACAGAGCCCGGTTTTGCCGGACCCCGTCATTCCAACACAAACCCCGTGAGTACACAGGTCTTTTGAGTCGTATAAAAGTAAATCCTGCTGCCGCTCACCTGCGTCGAGGTCGTAAGTTTTACCTAAATAAAATGCACCGAGTTTTTCGAAGTCTTCCATTCGGCTGTCATGCTATTCCCAACCCTACCTGTCAAGATTGAGACCGCTTCGTCCGTACTGAAGTGGAGTACTCGTTATAAACCATCTAAGTGAATGCCGCTTAACCGAAAAAGTGGTTGATTTCATTCACCGCAAGAAGGGCGAGCCGTTCTTTTTCTATGTCCCCCACCCTCAGCCGCATGTGCCGCCTTTTTTTAGTGACGACTTCAAGGGCAAATCGGGCAAAGGTCTTTACGGCGACGTCATGATGGAACTCGACTGGTCGGTTGGGCAAATCAACCAAGCCATGAAAGACAGTGGCGTAGATGACAATACGATTCTTGTGTTTAGTCCCGACAACGGTCCATGGACATCCTACAGTCATCACGCTGGGGTTACGCCCTTTCGCGAAGCCAAGGGGACGAGTTTCGATGGCGGCGTCCGTAGCGCCTGTATTGCCCTGCCAGTTGCCTGCCAGCTACCTGCCAGCTACCTGCAAGCTAAGAAGGATCTTGGCCGGCTCCTGAAGCTGCGGGCTACTCTGCTTTAGCTTCGGGCACCGCTTTTTCTTCGACCGAAGGGAGTGCTTTTGGCACATCGTGCTCAGAGTGAAATACGGTGATCCAAGCCGGACGCGGCATGGATGCAACGAGCTCTTTAACCCGCGCTTTTACTTCGGGGTCTTTGTGTTCCATGTTTCCCTTTAAGAAACGATAGGCCAGAAAGTTGCCTTCGAGTTTACGCGAGGCGAGCCGACGTTCTTGGTAAGTTTCCGCACCTAGCTGCTCGATAGCGCTTAGCACATCCTTCGTGGTAAAAACGGTTTCTGGGCGAAGCTTTTTCACCTCATCAGGAGCTTCAGGAAGGTCACCAAGGCGCTGGTAAGAAAACAGGGTTAAGGTTTCAGCCTTATCGCTTACAAGGCGCTTTGCATACCGCATAATCACTTCCGCTTTCACGATGCAATCGTCCACTCCTTCGCGTGGCTCACTCAAAATCCCACGATAATAGCGCGGCGTTGGAAGTGGATGGACATCGAACGAATCAAAGGCCTGCAGATCGACTTCTGAGGCTGTGGTATTCTCGCTTGCTTCGTCCTCAGGCTTTTCATCGGGATTGAAAATCCCCATCCGGAATTCCCCGATATAGTTTGAGGTATACTTGGGGTGGTTCGTCATCACCGCGTAGATCACCATCGTGTGTTCATCCACAGATTCACGATACAGGCTCACACCATTTAAGCGGACGTGCACCTCTTCAATGGGAATATTGGTGACGGTAGTGGCCGCGGCCGTATCTGCTTTCGCAGCATCTTTTACCTCACCGAAACAAAGCGCTCCCAATAGAGGCAACAGGAAACAGAAAGATTTGGAGATGAAGAACAAGCGCATCATAAGAACCAAGTGGAAGCGAATATCAGGGAAGTAAAAACTAATAATTAATCAACCCGTGCGTCATCCGGCGGGGTAATTTTTGTGGAGACGGTGTGCCTGACAATCCTCTACGCGGTGCGACCTCTTGTTTAGTGGGCGCTTGATACGGCTGAACCGAAAAGCCACCTGGAAGAATCGTTGTGCCATTAACCGGAGCATTGGGGGTAATGATTCCAGGGTATGCGTAGGTTGGAAAGGTACCATTCGGGGTCACGGCGTAGCCCGTTGGAAACCCTTGGTGATAGCCGTATGGAACCCCAAAATTGCGATGCTGTGTGTTAATTCGGTTTTGATCGCGCCGAAGGATATCTCCTTCTAAGCGCAAATTTTTATTCTCCGCTTCGAGCAAGCGGAGTCGGTGATTCACGTTTGCAACTTCGCGTTCCCGCTCGGCCTTAGCCTTTAGCTCAGCAATAGCCTTTAGCTCAGCAATAGCCTTTTGCTCAGCAATCATCTTCTGCTTATCTGCTTTTGCATTTTTAGCTACGGTGAAGACCAAGCGGTTAACGTTCACTCGAGGATATAGTTTTTGAAATTTTCGAAGACCGGTTAGTTGCTTGGATGGCGGTGCCAACAAAAACTCAGGCGATTTAAAGACTCGTTCCGCAACCTCTTTCCCCTTGGCCGTGTGGACGGCACGCTGCTTGGCCTGTAGCGCGAGACGGTGCTGACGCTGCGCTTCGATTTTTTCAAATTCAGCGCGCGAGGTTAATGAGCTAGCGACCACCACACCGTCTTTGAAGATGATGGTACCTCGAGGATATTGTAGACGCATCTCAACCCCAAAGTTTGCCATTCCTGCTGGCTCCCCCATGGAGGCGATCACTTCGTCGTAGCTCGCCCCGATGATCTCTTCCTTTTCGTCATTCGCCTTTTCGTGCTTAGCCGCTTCGGCTTGAGTTTTTTGAACCGCACGATTCACCGGAATCTGAACCAGCTTGTCTCCAACCGGATTTACGACCGGACTCAAATCCGAAGTATCTGCTGCCTTCTCCGCATGCACTGCAGATCCAACCGATAAACAAACCCAGAAGGAAAGCACGGGGGTACGTGATCGAAGAAACCATCGGTTACCTGCTACCGGCCTTGACGATGAGGATATCGCTAGCGCTACAAGGTATATAGGGGTTATAAGGGAAATAGGGTTTATCAGGAGTCGGTTCAGCTGTGTGCGTGCACTCATGGTATTAAGATGCGCCTCCCACCCTGTTTATTCAAGAAATCTTCGGTATTACAAAGAGTTTAGTATTCGACTGGAGCTTGGCACCAAAATGGCCCTACTCATTCGAAAGAGGCGACAGTGTGTGAGTTTTGAGGGAATATCGGTAAATATCCCCTCTTTTCAGGTGGACGATTTGTGCATCAACCGATTCTAGGCGTTTGAACATTTCATGTTGAATCATGGCATCACGCATACTTGCATTTGGCGAAACAAGCACGAAGGATTCGGGGTATTTGGCTACAACTGCGTGTGAGAGTGAATCATCTTTGCTCGCGGCTGGCGCCATGAGGAGGCTAGCACCTTGTGATTCGAGGATGGATTCTTGCCGCGAACTCATGCCTCCGGTGATCATGATCGAGCCCGGCGAGCGGTTGATCCGAAAGACCAAACAGGCATCATCTGCTCGCTCTGGATCAGCGCCTGCCTCAGGGCCAAAGATATTAATCTCGTACTGCTTCCACATCCCATGATCGCCAGCCTTTTTGCGAACCACCGGGATGCCGCGTTCACGGGCTAAGGCGATAATCCCTGCCAAGGTCTTTCCCTGTTTGGCCAAATCAGGCACCCAAAGCTCGCCGATTTCAAACGCATCAATGCAGCGCGGTACAGAGGAGATATGATCTGAGTCCGAGTGAGTGCAAACCAAGACGTCGATTCGACCTACCCCCTGTTTGCGCAAATGACGTTGCAGATAACGAAACTCAAACCTCGGACCGGGATCAACCACCATCCATGCGCGCCCGGAACGAATACTCACAGAGCTGTGTTCACGACCGGTCATGATATAGGCCGATGCTTCAGGCCCTTGCGATATATGAGCCGCCTGGATACCAAAGGTGGAAATAAGAAATCCGACAAATAGCCAGCGGATAAATGGCGGAATCTTTCGTCGAAACAGCGCGAACCAAAATATTCCATAGTAGGCGATGATGAGTAAAGGAGCTGGAGCGGGTACCGCAAAATGTCCACCAGGGATCCCGTGTAGAACTTTTATCCAACTTAAAACCGTGGGCACAAAGGCGGTATTGGCAAAGTTGAATACCTCGGCAAAAATTGGAGCAATACTCCCAAACACCAAGCTGCAGGCAGCGGTAAACACGATGAGAAAACTAGCGGGAACAACAAACAAATTCCCGATGAGTGCTGCCGGAGAAATCTGGTTAAAAAATAACGCACTGATCGGAGCGGAAATCAACCATGCCGCAATGGAGACGGCAATGAGCCCAGAAGTATAGCGCCAAACCGACCGAAAGACTCGTTGGGAAAAGCTAGGTGCCAATGCATCGGGAGACCATGGATCTAGCGAAATTCGCTTCATGATCCAGTTGTGCAATGGTTGAGCAAAGAGGATGAGCCCTAGAACAATGCTAAAGGAATAGAGGAAGCCGACATTCAGCAATTGGCGCGGTGCGATCCAAAGCACAATAAGCCCGCTTAGAGCTAACGCGGTTCGACTATCGGTTTGCCGTTTCAACGCTGGGGCCGCGTAAAACAGGCAAGCCATAATTCCCGCACGTATGGCACTCGCCTTCATTCCGGTCGCGAGAATAAAGAGGGTTAACAATGGAAACAGAATGAGAATCCATCGCGTCTTTGGAATTTTTAGAAGTCGTAGAAAACTCACGAGAAGCCAGGTGATGATCCCGATGTGCAACCCCGAAATTGCGAAGACATGAAGCGTACCGGTCTCAGAAAACATCTGGGCCCATTCGAGAGGGAGTTCGTTTCGATAGCCTAATAAGATCGCCTGCAAAATTCCGACCACTTCGGGCCGATGCTCAATCCCTCGCTCTAACAGCGCAGCTCCCCGCTGGCGCATATCAAAACAAAAGGCCAATAAGCGATTCCCATGCCCGCTACTTATAACACGGACGCCGTCCGGCTCGGTTTGCAAGCGATGGAGCGAACTGCTCAGACCGAGTCCGGGTCCGCTGCGCTCTTGGATTACACCTCGGGACGCCACGCGATCACCGTAACGTGGTGGGCGCAACATATCCCCCCGAACTTCAATTAGCAGCCTTCCGGACGCGGTCTTCCACGTTGACTCAAGCCATTCCGCTTCTACCTTTACGGGGATATAGATCAATGGGGGGCGACCTGCGGCATGTCGGGTAACAAAGGGCTCCGCGCGCACCACCCCTGCTACATACGCATGCTGACGCTGGGTAATGATTCGGCTCAGGTCATGAGGAGCAAAATCCGTGGTTTGTAGATAGGCGTTAAAACCAAATGCACCGCCAACCACAAGACACATCAACACGCCCTTGGCATGCCCATGTCCAAGCAATATTAGAAGAAAACCAAGGGCGAAAATCCACAGAATAGGATGGATCGGAATTAAGTGGCCCACCCCGAAAAAAGTGCCGGTAAAAGCCGCAATGGCAATACCAACCAGCGCAACTCGTGAGGCTTGCAGAGAATGCTTCTGCGAAGGCAGAGGGTCGTTGAAGGAATAGTCATGCATTGTGAAAACGAATGCGTGGGTCTACTCAATTACGAACCGGCCGGATGGGGTAGGCGTCAGCGGACGGCGGCGAGTTGGCAATCTGGGGCTGTAAGCCTGCGGATAACTTAAGCGGGTTGAAGGGCTGAAAAATTTAGCGGGTGATGCCGCCCAACTTGGATGCTATTTTTCAAGGCCACCTCAACCATTTCTTTCGCGATCGCAACCGCTTCTTGCATGAGATGGCCTTTGGCCAAATAGCTGGTCATGGCGGAGGAAAACATACAGCCACATCCGTGGGTTTCCTTGCAGAAAACTCGCTTGGAGGAAAAGATGGTTTCTTCCCCTTCGTCGTAAAGGACATCAACCACATCATCACCGGTGGCGAGATGCCCTCCTTTGGCTACACAAGCCACATCGTAGAGCTCGCTAATTTCGCGCGCCGCAGTTGCAAGTTCTACCGCATTGGAAATCGGATGCCCACAGAGAATTTCGGCTTCCATTAAGTTTGGCGTGACCACCCGGGCTTTCGGCAAGAGCTCTTCGCAAAGGGCTTTTACCGCATCGCCTTTGAGCAGCCGTGCGCCAGAGGCTGCGACCATCACAGGATCGACCACCAAAATCGGAATTCCTTGGCTGATATCCGCATTGGCGACGGTGCGCACAATTTCTTCTGAATACAACATACCGGTTTTTGCTGCTGCGATGGGAAATCCATTGCAGACCGTCTGAATTTGTTGACTAACCATTTCGGTTGGTACCGCTTCAATCCCCTGAACCCCAGCCGGAGTTTGCGCGGTAATGCAGGTAAGGGCCGACGTGCCAAACACGCCAATGGTGGCGAATGTTTTTAGATCACCTTGGATCCCCGCACCACCACCGCTGTCAGAACCACCAATGGTCAATACCACGGGAACCGTTGAATTACTTAGCCTACTCATGACGCTACTAGACATGATTTCTAGCGGTGTTGGCAAGGCAATTGAGACGGGAGTCCTTCACTGTATAAATATATGTGGAACTTTGGTCGAAGTGTAACCGCACGGAGGTGGGTAGGCAAAGGGCAAAAAAAATCCGAGAACCAGTCGGTCTCGGATTTAAACATGATGTTTGTAAAATAAAAAAGGACACTGATGTAATCGCGTAAGAACAGAAGGCGGGTACAAAAAAGGAAAAACTCCCCATCCGTCAAAGGTACAATTACATCAATGCCCTTAAAAGTAGTATAACGTATGATTTCTCTTTTGTTAATAAAAATCTATAGAATAATTTCTTGAGGCCAAATAGCGTCAATAATGACGTTTTTCTTTAGTTTTACGCGCTTTTCCCGCACCGCATCCGGAATGAATTGTAAATAATAGGAAGGAATTACGTCTACAAGCTCTCCAATAGTACAATCAATATCCCCCCGTTCTAATCGCCTAAAGAGTTTAGGGAATCGGAAGGTAACTGATGGTGCACGATAGGCTGCGTTGATCGAAATAGTGTGAAAGTAACTTGGAATGCAGTTGAGAACATCAAATAAAGGTATTTCTACCTCTACCGCAGCCTCCCCTACTTCTCCAGAGGACGAGTTACCTGGCGTCGGATCTGGCAGGAGCACCTCGTAAACTTCTCCTGGACCAATCGCCTGAGCAATATTGCTGAGTTCTTTAATTGCGTGTAAAACTTGTTGATTCTTTGTATTCATGGGGTTTTCCCGATTTCTTTTTTGTACTCATTGGAATAGCAGGAAGGATGCCAACTTTTTGAATATTGAGATAACACCCCTTTTTTCACGATATATGTGACCAATTTTCTTACACGAAAGTGGGATTCCAACCACGAAGGTTACCATGATGACAAAATGAACGGATGAACTACGCAGTGTGACGAATTATTTAAAATAAGAAAATTGATCAATTTCGACTCATATTCTATTTCGACTTGTCGTAAAACCCCTTAAAACAGGCATAATACGAGTCAACAAAAGGAAACACTCATGAAACAGCTCATTTTCACTTTTCTCTTATCTGCTATTTTAGCCCCTATCGCACAGGCCGGTGGACTGGGTTTATTTTACGGATACATGAACACAGACGATCTCGACTCATCATCTGGGCCTGGGGCAAAAATACGACTAGACCTCTCGGACTGGGCAGGACTTGAACTTAAAGGCATGTATATGGAAGGCTTTGAATCCGATTTGGATGGCGCTCTCGATCAAACAAAACTCGATCTCACTATTATACCGGCGGAAATTGGGCTCGCAGTGGACCTCCCGATCGCAGACCGAGTCCGCCCCTATCTAGGCGCTGGGTTTGGCTACTATAACATCGAACTTGAAAATGCATCCGAGTTTGCTGACGCGGGCTTTGACCTTGATGATCAGGTGGGTTGGTACGGCACACTCGGCTTACGCCTCCCTCTATCCCGCTTCACCCTATTCGCTGACGCGCAGGTTCGTCAGATTGAAGGCTCCTTTAAAATCGACCAGTTTTCTCGGATTAAAGATGAAGAATTCGATTTCGATTTAAGCGGTTGGGGTGCCACGGCAGGCATCATGCTCAACTGGTAGCTGGTAAATGGTAGCTAATAGTTAAAGAATGATAGCTACTGGATGATAGATGAGCTAAACAAGATGGCTTAATCAACGGGATAAGCCTTGGTCCATCTTGGCCACGATCGGCAAAGTACGATCCGCTTGAGGCTATTTGATCGATTCGTCCGGATCGTATGGGCCAAAGTGAGGAATTCGTAGCCGAATCTGCTAAGTCCGACAGACTCCTAGTGAAGAAACAAACCGACTGCAGGATTATCCGTCTCGTCGGTATATTTAAAACCGAGTTGATCGAGGAAGACTGAAAACTCTTCCCGATCCTCAGGCGGCACTTGAATCCCAACCAAGACCCGAGCCACATTACTACCGTGGTTTCGGTAGTGGAAGAGGCTAATATTCCAGTTCTCCCCCATCCGATCGAGGAAGCTTGAGAGCGCCCCAGATCGCTCCGGAAATTCAAACCGGAAAATCAACTCATTCTGAATCGTGACGGCACGCCCACCAACCATATGGCGTAGATGAAGCTTGGCCATTTCGTTTTGGAGTAAGTTAACCGAAGCAAAGTCAGCCCGGTTGAGCCCTTCGAGCAAGGTTTCGAACTCCTCACAGTTATCGATTTTCACCCCAACAAATACTCTTGCGGACTGCCCTTCGGAATATCGGTAATTGAATTCGCTCACGTCTCGGTCGCCTAGCTGACGGATAAAGGTACGAAAACTCCCCGGCTGCTCAGGCAAGGTGACGGCAAATAATCCTTCGCGAGTCTCGCCAATTTCAGCTCGTTCAGAAACATGACGTAGGCGATCAAAATTCATATTCGCGCCACATGCGATAGCGACGACATTCTCACCGCTCCACCCGTTAGCTTTGATATATTTTTTAAGCCCAGCCACGCTTAACGCACCCGCAGGCTCTAGGATCGAACGTGTGTCTTCAAAAACATCTTTAATCGCGGCGCAGATCTCATCCGTATCACATTGAATGATTTCATCGACCACCTCACGGCATACGCGAAAGGTCTCATCCCCTACTCTTCGCACGGCGACTCCGTCAGCAAAGGTTCCGACTTCGCTGAGGTCGACAACCTTCCCCGCTGCAAATGCAGCAGACATGGACGCTGCATCTTGAGGCTCGACCCCAATCACCAGAATCTCTGGGCGAACCGCTTTAATGTAGGAACCGATTCCGGCCGCCATTCCACCGCCGCCAATCGCGACAAAAACCGCTTTAATCGGCTTCCTGAATTGACGCAGAATCTCCAACCCGATGGTCCCCTGCCCTGCGATGACATGTGGATCGTCAAACGGATGAATATTGGTCCAGCCATGCTTTTCAGCCAATTGCCCCGCATGCTGCTTTGCCGCATCAAAGTCATCTCCAAACAAGATCACCTCGGCCCCAAACTTGCGCACCGCATCCACTTTAATACTTGGCGTAGTCACAGGCATGACAATATGAGCATCTATGTCGAGTTTAGCCGCGCTTAAGGCCACCCCTTGCGCATGGTTCCCTGCAGAACTCGCAACCACTCCCATGGCCCGTTGAATCTCCGACAGCTGCACCATACAATTATAGGCACCACGCAATTTAAACGAGAACACAGGTTGGAGGTCTTCCCGCTTCAAGAAGACGGAGTTTTTTAGACGCTGGCTAAGGCGAACCGACGGATCCAGAGGCGTTTCAATTGCCACGTCATAGACGGGCGCATTGAGAATTTGAACCAGGTAGTTTGGCTCTGTCATGGGGTCAGCCTAAACCTGAAATAAAGAGTGAAGCGAACGTAGATCAAGCCGTGCTTAATTCAGCTGGTTCAAAGCCAGCTGTTTTAATCATCTGCAGATCCGACTCGTAGCCGGCACCAGGTGTGGTCAAGTATCCATCAACAAACATCGAGTTCGCAGGATAAAGTGCCATGACTTGTAAATCGGCCAAGCAGACTTCACGGCCACCGGCGACCCGAATGTCACGTGAAGGATTCACGAAGCGAAACATCGCCAAGCTCTTCAAACATTCTTGTGGAGTCAGCTGCTCAACGTCGCCCAATGGCGTCCCCGGACGAGGGTTCAAAAAGTTAACTGGGATCGATTCGATTTCGAGTTCACGCAACGTGAAGGCAAGCTCGATGCGATCCTGAATTTCTTCACCCATTCCCATGATGCCGCCACAGCATGCTTCCATGCCTGCCTTTTTGACGTTGCGAATGGTGTTGATCCGGTCCTCAAAGGTATGTGTATTGCAGACCTCGGGATAGTAGCGAGAACTCGTCTCAAGATTGTGGTTAAAGCGATCGATCCCTGCTTCGGCCAATTGCTCAGCCTGAGATTCATTTAGAAGTCCCAACGACGCGCACAAGTGAATCTGGGTGTCCGACTTAATTTGGCGAGCTGCCTCGCAAATGGTTTCGAGCTCTGCATCGGATGGGCCACGGGTGGCCGTAACCATGCAGTATTTTACCGCTTTACTCGCGTGAGCTTCTTTCGCGCCAGCAACCAGTTCATCAACCGTTTGCATGCGATAGCGATCCACCCCACTGTACGAACCAATCGCTTGGCTGCAAAACTTGCAGTTTTCACGGCACATGCCGCTTTTCGCGTTCTGTAAAACATGGATGTGGACCCGATTCCCGAAATACTTGTGCCGAATCTGGAATGCGGCATCAAGAATGCCCAGAAGCTCACTATCAGGAGCAGTTAAAATAGATGTCGCCTGATCAATAGAAAGATCAGTACCTGCCAAAACTTGTTCACTAAGCTCACGCCAATTCATCTGTTTCGCGTATGGTAAGGCGAAAGAATTTGCAACCCCTCATCGTTTGAAACGAAGAAGTAGACACTTGGAGGACGAGTCGCTTAAAGGAAATATGGCTGACGTCAATGGCACTTAGTTAAATGGTTAGTTAGTTAAGCCGGTTTGCATGAAAAAGGACCGGAAATCCAGACGACCAAAGGCGCCTAGCGCTGACACATTGATAGCCATGCTTGACGAACGAAGTGAGGAGGCCGTGGAACGGGTTCGTTAGACGGCCGGCGCAGAGCGAACTAACTCCATCGCTGGCTGGGTCAGAGTTTGCTTCTCTTGATTCAAGATATACAAATGAATCCCATCCACACCATAGTCGATCAATTCTTGAATCTGTTGCAAGCACCAGAGGCGCCCCACTTCTTCCGCTTCAGGCCCATCGCCGCCAACCGCATTCATTTTGTCACGCAACTCATCAGGAAAAGACGAACCGCAAAGCTTGGTAAACCGCTCCAGTTGCTTGAGTGATGAAGCTGGAAGTAGTCCTGGAAGAATTGGTACCGAAATTCCCGCATCACGACAGCGTTTTACCCAGTCAAAGAAAATCTGATTATCAAAAAATAGCTGCGTGGTAATGAAATCACCCCCCGCATCTACTTTATTTTTTAAAAATTTGAGATCCGATTCACTGGAGGGGGATTCTGGATGATCTTCAGGATTCCCGGCCACGCCACAGCAAAATTCTGCCGACTCCCCTTTTAAGAGCTCAACCAATTCATTTGCATGCGCCAAGCCGTCAGCGGCTGGGACAAAGGTCTCATCTCCATGAGGCGGATCTCCCCGCAACGTCATGATGTTGCGAAAACCCAGTTGATAGAAGTTTAGAGCGATCTCTTTTAGCTCCTCCTGCGAGGAGCCCACGCAGGTCAAATGTGGCATGACAGGTCCCATGCCCGAATCTTTGAGGGCAGTAGCAATCCGGAGCGTTTTCTCCTGAGTCGACCCACCAGCACCGTACGTCACCGTAACAAAATCAGGCTCTGTTTTGCGTAACCCATCAATCGCACGCATCAAATTGGCTTCCGATTTCTCCGTTTTTGGCGGGAAAAATTCATAGGACAGCAATGGGCGGTCACTGCTAGAGAGGATCTGTGAGATGGAAAGGTCTGGTTTCATGAGATGGTTGAACAATCGTGCTCATTGTTAGCGATGCGCTTTAGCATCTTTCAAGAACAATGTATGCCCGAAGGACCGGTAACGTGTAAACGTGTGTTAAACAAAGTGGTGGTTTCGACCGTCAGCCTTTTGGGGCTGGCGGCTCAACCGAGGTCACCAAAACCAATATATCAAACGATAAGACACAAGAACAACTAATAGAACCCGGTACCACGGAATCATTTTCAGAAAAATGATCTACAAAGCGGTGCACATCGCATTGGCCAAGATTGCCGAGGCGGAAATTGTCGAGGAGGAAATTGAAGGGCTTAGCGCCCGAAATATGACCCGACTAACGGAGCAATATTTTTTCGTGCAGATAGTGGTAAGACGAGCGTATTTTGGGGAGAAAAGAAGGAACGTGTGAAGTGCGCTCGGGTTCGAGAGCTCGGAAATGGCGGGCACTAACATAGTGAGTCTCAAGGGCGCTGATAAAAATTTAAGGGGGCAGACACCAATGGCACTTAGATAAGCCGATTTGTATCAAAAATGAATGGAAATCCAGATGACTAAAGGCGCGTAGCGCTGACCCATTGATAGCCATGGTTGACGAACGACTGAGGAGGCCGTGGTCCCGGCGGATTCCTCCTCTAAGCCGCGTAGCGGCGACACCCAACCGGATGAAAAGCGTAGAATAAACGATTCCTAGTAATTTTGGAGGTTTCGATTTAGTGAATTTCGGGCGCAGCAAGATGCAAACTCCGCAGGGCTGAGTCCTGCGCCTCGCTTCGAGTTCTCTTGTATAGCGTCTCCCCCTCGCTGCCTCTTACGTCTGCACGTAACCCGGCGCTGCGGCCGCTTCGCGGCCTTGCACACGGCTACGTTATCCCGCCCACTTTGGGGCGGATTCCCATAATGCCACATGTTGCAGTAAGTGCCATTGAGGTCAGACACCAATGGCACTTAGTTAAGCCGATTTGAATGGAAAGGAGTCCGCTCTGCCCTGAAAAGAAAGCCGGAGGCTTGAAGGCAATTAGCCGGTCGGTGACCGAAGGGAACCACCGGAATTCATTGGGAAATAATATGAAGCGCTGGAAGCGCGGTCGGAATAGAAACCAATATGGGCGATGCCTTTCAAAAAAGCAGAGGTCAACTGATGCGTGCTCAGAATACGATTTTTAACTGGAAATTGTACGGTTTTAGCCAGCTGGCTCGGTGCTGCGCCTCGCTCCGATTTCTCGTCAAATACAGGGCTTATCCCTCGTTGCCTTCTCACGTCTGCACGTAACCCGGCGCTGCAGCCGCTTCGCAGCCTTGCACACGGCTACGTTATCCCGCCCACTTTGGGGCGGATTCCCATAATGCCACATGTCGCAGTAAGTGCCATTGGGGTCAGACACCAATGGCACTTAGTTAAGCCGATTTGTATGGAAAGGAGTTCGCTCTGCCCTGAAAAGAAAGCCGGAGGCTTGAAGGCAATTAGCCGGTCGGTGACCGAAGGGAACCACCGGAATTCATTGGGAAATAATATGAAGCGCTGGAAGCGCGGTCGGAATAGAAACCAATATGGGCGATGCCTTTCAAAAAAGCAGAGGTCAACTGATGCGTGCTCAGAATACGATTTTTAACTGAAAATTGTACGGTTTTAGCCAGCTGGCGCGGTGCTGCGCCTCGCTCCGATTTCTCTTCAAATACAGGGCTTATCCCTCGTTGCCTTCTCACGTCTGCACGTAATCCGGCGCTGCGGCCGCTTCGCGGCCTTGCACACGGCTACGTTATCCCGCCCACTTCGGGGCGGATTCCCATAATGCCACATGTCGCAGTAAGTGCCATTGGGGTCAGACACCTTTTCCGACGCTGACCTGCCCGACCCCTTTATAGATGACATAAGAACTGCCTTTGCGGGGATCGACTATGCCGATCCGGCGACGCAGGTCATCATAGAGATACCTGCGGGTGATGCCCGCCGTGTCGCGGGTGCGGTAGAGCAGGCCGTTGACCATGACTTGTTCGGCGAGATTGGAAGAGCCGAATACCTCTGTCTGAATCGTCACCCGTTTGTCCGAGGGTTCGAGCCAGGTGGTGCTCACGCTTTGGTTGCCGTGAATATCGATGGCGATCTGCTGGGCTGCGGGCTGGGCGCCGCCGGGGGCAGCGACCCCGAGACCGGTGAGGCGGGCAAGGGATCGGCTGGTCCGCACTCGGGTGGCCTGGTTGGTTTCGGGATAGAGCCAGCTCTCGCTCCACGCGTACCAAAGCCCGTTGAATTGCAGGAAGCCTTGGTCGCGTTACGTGATGCGGTCGGTCGAGGCCAAGCGTCGGGCACCAGGCGCCGGGCACCAGGCGTCGGGCACCAGGTCGAGGGTTGCGATTGGTGTCCATGCCAGCTCGGGTGATTTGCCCCAAGTCGTTGTATTCCATGAGGAGCGGGGCGGTTCCCGGAGACTGGGATTCGACGAGGCGCCCCGTGGCGTGATCGTAGATCTGTTCGGCCACTTCGATGCTGTTGATGGGGCCGGAGCGTCCGGAATGCCCTGAGTACCAACACAGAACTTTTGTCAGTCAATGGCAGGGAAAAATGAACCGCCGCCACTTAATGGCAGACTCAGAAAAACGAATTTACTCAGTGAAAAGCTGCTTCCGTCAAGAAGGTAACCGACTATAAATCAGCTCGGCTCCAAAATCAGTTCAAAACATGTTTTGGATGGGCTTGATTTCGAGACACTCACCGAATTAACGCGAATTCCCCTTTAAAATAAGCATTTCCGCACTTCGTCCCTATAAAGGGCCTGTCCCTTTATCAGCGCGTAGCGCGTTAGATGTGAACCCGAAACTGCTAAGTTGCTTTAATAGTCACCAAAGACCGCATAAGTAAATTCTGCGATCCACACTCTCGAACTAACTCGTTTGATTGTTCATTGTAAAACATCTGATAGACCTCAGGTGACCGAAATAATGCAGGTGTAAGAGGATATTTTGCAAAGGGATTATAATATACCCTCAGTCCATCGAGAAGCGACTCGGTGTACTTTGATTTAGGATTTACACTTCGGAATGGCATAACACCTTCTGGGTTGTAGTAGTAGGATTCAAAAATCGAAAGGGCATCAGGTTCGTCTGCCAAGGCTCGGACTTTACCCCAACTTGCAGTGGTTGAAAAAATTACCGCACTTATCGCGGAAAACTGCGGACTGCTAAAGGCTCCGAGTGGAATCTCTGCTCCTGAGTCCTTTGCCACTTTAAGTAATTCATACGCCTTAAGTTGAGCGTCTGGGGCGTAGCGGTCAAATGTCTCTTCATCTACATAGTAGTTGAAGAGAAATGCTTCGATTGCCCGATTGCATTGCAACCAAAAATATGGCCGGTCAAAAGGGGCAATTGCCAAAACGAATGGTTTGTCTTTGCAATGCAAAAGCTTAGAGTAGTTTTTTTGAAACGCATCAAATTTGGAGCGAAAAGAATTTCCCAACCGGATAATGGCTTGTCGATTCAGTTCGTTAAGGTCAGGCGGTACAGGGCTTTGATAACTCTTCGTAGCAGGAATGCACCCAAATGCATGGGAGGCGATTGTTGCCTCGATGCAGAAGTCTTGAGGATCAGTGATAACAAAGTCAGGGGCATGATGGGACCAGTCAATATTGCACCCAACTTGTCTCAAAACAGCGTGAAGGTACAGTTCCCAAAAAGAACTGTCGAAGGTCGTTTGAAATTCTTTAACAAACTTTCTGTCACGATCAACGAAGCCTTCTGCCCATTCTTGAAGCACTTCCTCATTAGCAGAGTTTCGGTAATTCATCATCCGCGCAAAGTTGGGATGTTGTGCTGTCTGGTCTACTATAGGCGTAAAAAGGTCCATTAAGATACAGAGTATAATAGTTCGGAGGAATCAAGCCTCCTAAGGTAGGCCGCCCCTTGTTCAAAAGTCTCTTGGCTGGAACCCTGCCCATACCTGTTCAAAAGCCTAGTCAAAACCCATGTTCACAAGTAGTGAGTTTGAGATACAGGCCATAAATAAAATCGGAATCAACACAGTTTCCCCACTTTAAGAAGATGAAACACTGACTCCCAGTGAGCAACTCGCGAGATTCAATGCGCTTCCCCCCAATTTTCGGACCATGCCTTAAGGTGTGATCTGTGCTCCTAAAATGCTAGGAATACAGTAACCATGAAAAAATCCAGACGAAAGTTCACCCAGAAGTTCAAAGCCAAAGTGGCACTTGAAGCGGTAAAGGGGGAGAAGACCGTAGCGCAGATAGCCAGTGAATTTAAAGTGCATCCAAACCAAGTAAGCGATTGGAAAAAGCGCCTGCTGTCGGGAGCCTCTGAGCTGTTTGAGCGTGGAAGCCAGAGCGCAACAAAAACCGAAGAGGAACTTACCGCGCCGCTCTACGAAGAGATTGGTCGGTTGAAAATGGATGTGAAGTGGCTGCAAAAAAAGCTCTGAGCGTGCC
>Ga0209187_1002047_pt1 | contig 20508 bp, 18 predicted proteins | sample BantaG_FD_187430 | JGI IMG/M metagenome (GOLD analysis project Ga0209187, IMG submission 187430) | Marine algal microbial communities from Bantry Bay, Ireland - BantryBay_4 metaG (SPAdes) (version 2) | ecosystem: Host-associated > Algae > Red algae > Unclassified | place: Bantry Bay, Ireland...
GAGTATTTCTTTTAAAATGACTCTTCACCAAAAAATCCTTAAATACAGTGAGTATTCGCGTCATTTTTGATTCGATTCATTTCAAAATAAACGTCAAAAAATGTAAATAAATTCATAAAACAGTGTACTAAGGTACTCGTAAAATATAAATATGAATAATGAAACAGTTATTTATACTCCAAAAGAAGAACGCGCCAACTACCTGACACATGGTCTCGGTTTTTTGGTAAGTTTGGTTGGACTGGGCATGTTAATTACAAAAGGTTGGACACACAAAGACCCCTATGTATTGCTGGGCGTGACGACTTTTGGTATCGGATTGATGGTCTGCTTTTTGAGTTCGACGGTCTATCATTGGGTACGCAAACCCGACCTGAAACACAAACTTCGTATCATCGATCACCTCTGTATTTATTTGCTAATTGGAGCATCTTACACGCCCTTTGCTATCGTCAATCTGCGTGACAACTGGGGTATTCCGGTGTTCTTTGCCATTTGGGGAATCGCACTAGCGGGAAGTATTTTTAAAATATTGATTCGCAATAAATTACAAACTTATTCCAAAATAGATGCTTTGTTTTATGTCCTGATTGGGTGTTTTGCTTTGCTATTTATCAAACCCATTATGGCAGGTATTCATCCCGAAGGATTACGTCTATTGGCATTTGGCGGAGCAGCATACATCATGGGCGTATTTTTCTACTTAAATAAAAAAATCCCTTACAATCATGCCATTTGGCATCTATTTGTGATGTTGGGTGGTGGTTTGCATTTTGCGGCGGTTTGGGGGTATGTGGGGTAGGTAATTCTTTCTTGTTTTCTTAAGATTTTCTTAGGACTTCTTTCGCAGATTTCTTTGTAAATTTGTTTTTCATTACAAAAATAATATCATGAAACAATATATCACCTTATCATTCATTTTAATGTTGGCATTTAATGTCATGGCACAACAGGATGTCATTTTCACGACGAATGTTGATAAAGACACTTTGCGAATCGGAGAGGAGTTTAAGATAGAATTTGCTTTAGAAGGCGGAAGTTTTAATGATGTTCATCTGCCTGATTTTCACGGCTTCGAAGTGGTGAATGGTCCTTTCCAATCTATGGAAACACATATTACGAATGGCAAAGTATTTCAACGTATTTCGTATGGATTTCTCTTGCGACCGACTCGCGCCGGAGAGCTTATCATCCAACCTGCTACTGCGGAAGTCAGAGGAGAAACCGTAAAAATAGACCCGGTTAAACTGTATGTTTTAAATGAAAAAGCAGATAAGAGTTATGTACCGCGAGAGCGGAGACAAATGTTTGATTATTCTTTTCCACCTACGCCTACACCACCTACACCGCCCAAAAAGAAGCGTAAAACTATCAGAATTTAAAACATGCTCTTATATCAGTAGTCTGATTTTTGATAGGGTTTTCTCCGACTAAGGCGTTTCACAAACACTTTGACTGTCCAAAAGATTAATTATTAGGGTAAGAAATAGAAAAAATAATCATGGAAAAAATTGACACTTTAGTACTTTTTGAGTAATTTTGTTACTCAAATTATCAAAAAGGGTTGTTTATAAATATTTTGGAGGGGTGACAATGTTACCCCTCATTTATTTATTCACGTTAAAATTTGTCAAAACCTATTACCATATTAGAGACCCTCATCTCGTCCAAAACCCGTGTAAAATTACTACTCAAATTTTTTCTCAATAGCAATACTACGGCATACCTACGCAATTTGGAAAGTGAATTTGGTGATTCAACCAATGCTATACGTGTTGAACTCAATCGACTCGAAAATGCTAGACTTCTGCAAGCCACTCCCAAAGGCAACAAAAAAATATTTCAAGCCAATATCAAGCACCCGCTATACAAAGAAATTAATAGCATTGTTTTAAAATATGTCGGTATCGACCATATTATAGAAAACATCGTTAAGCGACTTGGCGATTTGGAAAAAGTATATCTCGTGGGCGAATTTGCCAGAGGCTTGAACAGCCAGATTATTGACTTGGCATTTGTGGGCAATGTCGATAAAATTTACCTGATTAAATTGGTGGAAAAAGCAGAAAAAATTATTAATCGAAAAATACGCTACATCATTTATGCCCCTTCCGAAATGAACGGACAACAAGCCACATTTGAACAATCGGCTTTGCTACTTTGGGCGAAAGATTAAATACATTCTAAAATAAGCCAAAAATGTAAAGTCATTTTTATGCCATCTAATACATCAATAAGTTGATTTTACATGAAACTGTTTTTGAATGTAAAATGTATAAGCGGCATAAGATAATGCCAATGAATTGTTTAGATAAATCATTGTATTTCATTTATTTAAATAAAATTTAAATATTTTATACGAACCCTATCGCTACTTTTACATTTAAAATTTGATATTTTACATTTTACATTTAAACAGACCTTAAGAAATCTAATTTACAATCCACTAAGCAAGCCTCGCCCTATCATCATTTTCTCTTTCAAATGCTCAAAAAATACCTATCTTTGTTCGAGGTTATTTCACACCTCGCCCCTTACTATCAAATACATTTTCACGAAAACACACTCGCTCGCTTAATATGAACCAGCATACACTCAAAACGCCCGTTAGTCTTAGTGGAATCGGCCTGCACACTGGCAAAAAAGTCAATATGACTTTACACCCCGCACCTATCAATCACGGTTTCAAATTTAAGCGAACGGATCTGGAGGGACAGCCCGTCATCAATGCAGATGCAGATGCCGTCACCTCTACCCAACGCGGTACGACCATACAATATGGCGACGCACAAGTCAGTACCGTAGAACATGCCTTGTCTGCTTTTATTGGTTCTAATTTGGATAATGTACTCGTAGAAATTGACGGACCGGAAGCCCCGATACTTGATGGCAGTGCCATTCAGATTATTAGAGCTATCGAAAAAGTCGGTATAGAAGAACAAGATGCCAAGCGCGATTATTTTGAAATCGAAGAACCTATCTCTTATAAAGACGAATTGACCGGATCCGAACTACTCGCTTTACCTGCCGACGATTATCAGATTACGACCATGATAGATTTCAATTCTCCGGTATTGGGTCAGCAGTACGCTTCTCTGGAAGATTTTGCAAATTACAAAAAAGAAATCGCGCCATGTCGCACCTTCGTATTTTTGCATGAGGTCGAAAAATTACTTTCGCTCAATCTCATTAAGGGCGGTGACTTGGACAATGCCATTGTGATTGTAGATAGAGTCATGGAACAGGACGAACTCGATCGCCTTGCCAAAAAACTCAACAAACCGAGCATCAAAGTAGAGCAAGAAGGTATCCTCAATACCACAGATTTGCATTTCAGCAATGAGCCTGCCCGACACAAACTCCTTGATGTGATCGGCGATATGGCACTCATCGGCAAGCATATCAAAGGCAAAATCGTGGCTACTAAGCCCGGTCATACTGTCAATGTTCAATTTGCCAAAAAACTTAAAAAGCTTTACAAAGCCCAACGCAAACTACGTGGCAAACCCAAGTATGATGTCGATGCACCGCCGATATATGATTTGGAGGGTATTCGCGCATTACTGCCACATCGTTATCCTTTTTTATTGGTTGATAAAATAACAGAACTCTCTGATACACACGTAGTTGGCATAAAAAGTGTCACTTTTAATGAACACTTTTTTCAAGGACATTTTCCCGGAAATCCGATAATGCCCGGTGTACTTCAATTGGAAGCTCTGGCACAAACCGGCGGTATCCTTATTATGAGTACAGTGCCAGATCCCGAAAATTGGGATACCTATTTTTTGAAAATTGTAGAAGCTAAATTTAAAAACAAAGTAGTGCCGGGAGATTCATTGATTCTCAAAATGGAACTCTTGAGCCCTGTACGACGCGGACTCGTACACATGCAAGGCACGGCTTATGTAGGAAATAAAATCGTTTCGGAAGGCGAGATGATCGCACAAATCGTAAAGCGTACTAAATAACGTGGCAAAGCCACTATCATTGCTTGATTGTTTCGCTACGCTAATTGTTAGATTGTTAAATGTTTTTTTTGCGAAGCAAAAAACATAACAACAATTTGACAATCAAGCAATCATAATTTTTATAAAAATAAATATTATTACATTAAAACATGTATCACAAAAATATACTCGAAACTATCGGCAACACCCCACTTATCAAACTTAATCGTATCGTAGAAGGTGTGGATGCCACGATATTGGTAAAGCTCGAAACCACCAATCCCGGCAACTCGGTTAAAGACCGCATGGCACTCAAAATGATTGAAGATGCAGAAGCACGTGGTGACATCAAACCCGGTGGCACTATCATCGAATGTACATCCGGCAATACAGGTATGGGTTTGGCAATTGCGAGTGTTGTGAAAGGTTATAAATGTATTTTTACAACAACGGATAAACAGTCGAAAGAGAAGGTCGATATACTCAAAGCCGTTGGTGCAGAGGTCATTGTATGTCCGACGAATGTAACGCCTGACGACCCGCGTTCTTACTATTCGATAGCCGAAAAATTGAGCAAAGAAATACCCAATTCTTTTTGGTGCAATCAATATGACAACCTCTCCAATCGCGTAGCACACTACGAGAGTACCGGACCGGAAATCTGGGAACAAACCGAAGGAAAAATTACACATTTTGTAGTCGGCGTAGGTACGGGCGGTACAATTTCGGGCGTATCAAAATACCTCAAAGAAAAAAATCCTGACATTCAGATTTGGGGTATCGACACTTATGGTTCAGTATTTAAAAAGTACCACGAGACCGGGATTTTTGACGAAAAAGAAATTTATCCTTACGTTACAGAAGGTATCGGAGAAGATATTTTACCCAAAAATGTGGACTTCGATTTGATTGATTATTTTGAAAAAGTAACCGATAAAGATGCAGCGATTTATACTCGCAAATTAGCGCGTGAGGAAGGGATGTTAGTTGGTAATTCGGCGGGTTCGGCGATGGCGGGTTTACTGCAATTAAAAGATAGATTGAAGCCTACGGATGTCGTCGTGATTCTATTTCACGATCATGGTAGTCGCTATGTAGCGAAGATTTTTAACGATGATTGGATGCGTGAACGTGGCTTTTTAGATGATGAATTGAATGTAGGTGATTTGATTGCCAAAAAAGAGGATAAAACATTCTACTCGGTACAAAAAACAAAGACCGTCCGTGAAGTAATGAATGTGATGAAAGAAAACGACATTTCGCAAATGCCCGTCATGGACAATGGCACAATAATCGGTTCAATTACAGAGACTTCCGTACTTAATTACATCCTCGAAAACCCGATGAATAATACTGAAAAACTCGTTGAAGCGATTATGAATGAGCCATTTCCAACCGTCAATACCGATGTGCCATGCAGTCGTCTCCGCCAGTATATTAATAAGCAAATTCCGGCAGTAGTAGCGCAAGATAAAGCGGGGTCAATGCACGTTATTACGAAATATGATATTATTCAGGCGATGTAGAAACGTGCTGATGTGTGGACGTGCTGATGTTATTTGACTTTATACAAAAAGCCTGTAAATCTTTGATTTACAGGCTTTTTTATTATAAAAAATTAAAACAATTATTGCTTAACAAACTTTCTTGTAACAGCAGAGTCACCTGCTACCAACTGCACGAAATAGAAACCCGAAGGCAAGTCGCTCACATTAAATTGAACTTCTTGCAGGTCATTCATTCCTTGTGAATGTTGTTGTAAGATTTGTCCGTTGATATTCATTATCAACAATTGAGCATTGGCAGGTGTATCCAATCGGTAAGAAACGAGCAACTCGTCTTTTACAAGATTGGGCAATACAGACATGCGTGAAACGATACCTATATTCGTACTTCCATCCGCAAACAAACCATCGACTTCTGGTGCAGCGAGATTTGCAACACCACCGCTTACGCAGAAATTGTTGGAATCAGAAGCACCAAAACTACCACCACCAGATGCGAGGACTGTACCATTTGCATCCTTTAGCGAATAATTTCCGCACAAGCCGGGTGTAACAACCGAACTAAGCGAAGCTACCACACTACCGGGCGTAATTAAAGTTCCCTGTGTAATGAATGTACCTGAACTGCTGGCAGTAACACGGAAAGGACACATACCATTATTGACACTATCGTAAAATTTTAGGTCATAACAGCCGTCAGGCAGACAAGTAATATTTGGTAAAGAAAGGCTCGAATTTGACAGACTTGTACCATAGGCATTACCACCAGAAGAAGCGACTACCGTACCACTTGCATCTGTAATTTCCCAACTGGTTTGTGTGGGTGCATTGTCGAAATTAATGGCAAGGTCAACACCTGCACAAGATAGGCAATTAGGTGTTGTTCCGTCGTGATAAGTAAATTCGCGAACATAAGTCTGCCCGTCAAAGTCGGCTTCAAATTTCCAGACACCATAAGGTCCACCTGCGGGTAAAGGGGCAGGCCAGTACCAATAAGAGGAATTGTAAGTGTTATTAGAATTATGAGTCCAATTAGCCCATATTGAGTTATCTGGTCGTCTGATACGCAGATTAGTGGCTGCCCCAGAGGTTTCGTCGCGAAAATAGAGCGCAACATATACAGTATCGTTTGCAGAGAAACAATCAGAAAGATTTGGAGACTCATTGGCGGCGGGGCAGTCTATGACAGGAGGAGCACTGTGTGTAAGTAGAGTATTCAGTGTGGGAACTCGATTAGGTTGTTGAGCTGTCCACCAAGTCTGGGTATTAAGACTGTTACAGCCGCCCTGGTAGGGGTCAATAATATTACCGAGATTATCACGTACCTCAAAATGTAAATGTGGTCCGTTGGAGTAGCCCGAACTGGCAATGACACCAAGATATTCACCAACAGCAACTGTCTGCCCTAATGCTTTTGTAGTAACAGAGCCTTGCTTCATATGCAAATAATAAGCTAGGCTGCCGTCGCTATGTTGCACGACGACATAATTGGCAGTTGCCGTATTGTTAAGAGCGCATTGTTGGTCAAATTCCCCTTCATTTTTCGCAACGATTGTTCCGGAGGCTGCCGCAATGATTTCCACAAGGTCATTATCGTACATATACCAAGAGAAGGGCCAAGAGAAAATGTCGGTACCCTTATGCCCGTTATAAGTACGTGCGTCACAGTTGTAATCAAGTAAGCCGTTGCTTTGGTCTTGATCTACATAATTGCTGATAGCGTAGTAGCTGTTGAAATCTAAATTAGCGGTTTTACGTAAAGGCCAATCAAACGAAACAACGGCATTTTTTAGTAGTTCATCATTCAATTTACCTTCACCTTTTAATTGTGAGATATTTTTTTGAAGTTGCAATTCGACCTTGTTTCTTTCCGAGTCAGATATACAACTTGTTGTCTCAAATATATGCTCACCACCCTGTGCAGGAGCTAATATTTGGGCAGATAAAGTGCTTGTCATGGAGTATAAAATAAAGAGCAATAAATACTTTTTCTTCATGGTAATTTGTTTGTTTAATAAATTAAAAATTTATGTATATATTTAAACTATGAAATGTGTCGAAAGTTACCTATTCCATCCCTTAGTAGTAAGTCAAGCTAATTATGATAAGTTCATTTGGCGAAATTTGTCCGATTACTTTGTTGGAGAACATCCAGCGTAGCTACGGCTATGCTGAATAACCTCCGCCTCGTACTCGAAAAAATTTCACTCAAAGCAACATATCATAATTAGCTTGACTTACTACTTAGGAACGTTAATTAAATAAATGCAGATTCTTTATAGTAGATTTGCAAGAAAATTATGACAAGATATAATCAGGAAATAGAAGCAAAAATACGTTTATATTTTTCTCAACTAAACGAAAAAGATAGACGTCTTTATGCCGCGACCGAATCCCTAAAATTAGGTTATGGAGGTCAAAAATACATTTTAGAATTATTAGGTATCGGTGACCGAGCTATTCGCAGAGGCATTCTGTACTGACGACTTTAGCCGTCAAGTGGCTCGGTACTTTCCCGCGACGGCTAAAGTCGTCGGTACGAGGCAGATTAAAAATTTGTCCTGCACCCTGCCTTTAAGAAAGCAATATTAATGCTATCTAAAAAGTTAGGTATTGACTTCATTATCTGCCACTATCCACCCTATGCTTCTAAGTGGAATCCGATTGAACACCGTTTATTTGCACACGTTCATCGTGCAGTGCAAGGAGTAATGTTTACTGATTACAACATTGTCAAAGAACTTATCTCTAAAACTAATACAGAAACTGGTCTAAAAGTATTCGTTAGATTGAACCTCAAAGAATATCCTATTGGAATAAAAACAGATAAATCTGAAGTCGATTTTAGGCACATTCAGTTTAATGATAAAATTCCAGAACTTTCTTATAGAATTGCAACATGATTGTATGAATAAAACTGTTAGTTTTTATTCGACAAGAATCTGCATTTATTTTTTCATCATTACTTAACAAACTTTCTTGTAACAGCAGAGTCACCTGCTACCAACTGCACGAAATAGAAACCCGAAGGCAAGTCGCTCACATTAAATTGAACTTCTTGCAGGTCATTCATTCCTTGTGAATGTTGTTGTAAGATTTGTCCGTTGATATTCATTATCAACAATTGAGCATTGGCAGGTGTATCCAATCGGTAAGAAACGAGCAACTCGTCTTTTACAAGATTGGGCAATACAGACATGCGTGAAACGATACCTATATTCGTACTTCCATCCGCAAACAAACCATCGACTTCTGGTGCAGCGAGATTTGCAACACCACCGCTTACGCAGAAATTGTTGGAATCAGAAGCACCAAAACTACCACCACCAGATGCGAGGACTGTACCATTTGCATCCTTTAGCGAATAATTTCCGCACAAGCCGGGTGTAACAACCGAACTAAGCGAAGCTACCACACTACCGGGCGTAATTAGAGTTCCCTGTGTAATGAATGTACCTGAACTGCTGGCAGTAACACGGAAAGGACACATACCATTATTGACACTATCGTAAAATTTTAGGTCATAACAGCCGTCAGGCAGACAAGTAATATTCGGTAAAGAAAGGCTCGAATTTGACAGACTTGTACCATAGACATTACCACCAGAAGAAGCGACTACCGTACCACTTGCATCTGTAATTTCCCAACTGGTTTGTGTGGGTGCATTGTCGAAATTAATGGCAAGGTCAACACCTGCACAAGAGGCTGTATTATCACACTGAAGGTTATTGTCGGTGTCTTCGTATATTTTGATATTTCTAAAATAAGAATTACCGTTGCCGGAAGCATCATCATCGGCAGTCAATACAAGATATTGGAATGTACCTGAAACACCATTTGCACCCAAGTCAATGACAAAAGTCTCCCAATTGCCACTGCCTGTATAAGTTGCGTTATTGAAATCTCCGGCATAGCCTTGGTTTCCATATACTACGGCGCGTACATCAGGTGTAAATACCAAATCATTGTCCAGACCAACTTCATGTATCTCGCCTTGTTGGGTACTTTTAAAATCAAATTGAAGTACTGTACCAGCAGTTACTGTATAATTAATCGTAGTTGCTTTCCAACCGTTACCAGTGATAAAAGCCGTAGCACCGCCATCTTGAATTGTGCCGGAACCTTGATCGTTATCATTGGCATCATAACTGATGAGAGAACTAACATTGAAATCAACATCAGGACAAGTCTCTGGCGGACATGCTGCACAGTTTCCGCCACAGTCCACACCTGTTTCGTTTCCATTAGCAATACCATCACTACAGGTCGGACATGCTTCACAGTTAGCCCCACAGTCCACACCTGTTTCACCGTTGTTCTGTACACCGTCGAAGCAAGCGGCATCCTGTAATTTTAATAAAAACAAGCCTTCGTCAATACCACTCACAGCAATAACGCCACTTGCAAAATAGGGATAATTACTCCAAGTACCATCCATTGATGAACTATTACTCGAAGGATATGTATCAAAAAAAGCAAACTCGGAGAGTGTACCGGAAGCGATATTACTAATATCAGCCACACGCAATCCTGAACGATAATTGGACATGTAAGCAAGGTCACCTTTGATATATAAATTGTGGTCAGTTGATGCTATGGGAGCTTGATAATAACCTAAGAAAACAGGATTGTCAAGGTCGCGAACATCCCAAATATAGGTACGTGTATTATGCCCGAAATTGCCCTCATCCAATTCATCATTAGCAAGATAATATTGATGATCTTCTGTCAGCCATCCTTGATGCGTATATGCCGAACCATTATGACCTGTACGCGAAATTTGCGTCATGTCTGTTTTGTCAGATACATCTACGATGGTAACGGTGTTTTCATTTGAATTAATACAAATTTCTGTCCCCTGATACTGTGCATCAGGTCCAATGTAATTGACACATTGAGCATCATGCGTGTAACCATCTGTACTAAAACATCCGGCAAAAGAAGGGTTGGTCGGATTGCTAATATCTATGGCATACAAACCTTCATTACATTGCCCTGATCCAACTACGTAAGCGTAGCCCGAAGCTTCATTGATCACAATGTTGTGAGCGTTTCCAAAGGTCAGTCCGTTGGCAGAGCCATTAAAATAAGCCGTGTTTGACCATGTTTGAGAAGTCGTCAATCCGTCCAATTGTAGCAAATTGAATACCTGCATACCATGACCGGAAGCCTCACTGACGATAAAAGCGTGGTTATTATACACCTTAACATCGCGCCATTGACTGCTACTGGTTTGGGTAGATAATTTTCCGAGATACGTCGGATTCACGGGGTCGGTAATGTTGAAAAACGCGGTTGCCTCTGACAACCCGAGAATGACATATTCGTCTCCCGTATTTGGGCTAGTCCAGCCCCAAATATCGTTTGCCATAGTAGAGCTCATGACAGAAAGTGGTGTGAATGACATTAAGTCAATCTTATCACAAGGGTAACCTGCAGCCGAACCTCCGGCGCAAGGTGTTTGTGCTTGGACTGCGTAACTCACCATTGAAATCATGAGTAGGCAACAAGCATTCTTTAAAAACTTCATCTGTTAGAATTGTTTGTATTTAATTATAAGAGTATTCAAATGAAAAATTCAGAGCGTATGGAGGATCTTTTTTTATTGAAAAATGCTCTGAGAAGAAGGGATTTTTTAGACGCGAATTTTCATAAAACGACACAAATGTAATGCTTTTTGAATTGTATTGAAACATCATTTTGTCATTTATGTTGAAATGTGACGATAACTTTCATGGTTTTTTGTAAAAAAGAAAGCGCGATACAAATCCGAACCTTAGATTATGAAAATTCTCACAATATAAGATAAACTTATCATTGTCGGAAATAAAACTTTAAAAGGTTAAAGGTAATATTATATTAGGGATGAAAAAACAAAAAAAACAGAATGTTTTGGTATTTTTTTCACATACAAATTTCACCAATTCATTCTGCGGTAGTGTGTTTGAAGTAATGCTATTCTGAAAATAAAAGGACAATTCATGAATTTGCATATTCATAAACAAAAATAAATATACAATGAATTGTCCTAAATGTTGTAGCTCAAAGATAAAGAAAAATGGTCACATTCACAATGGCAAACAGAATCATCAATGTAATGATTGTGGTCGCCAATTTGTGGAACTAGCTGAGAACGCTTAAGAACAAGTCAAGATGTAATGTTTATTGTTTTTTCATCCCTTAGTAGTAAGTCAAACTAATTATGATAAGTTCATTTGGCGAAATTTGTCCGATTACTTTGTTGGAGAACATCCAGCGTAGCTACGGCTATGCTGAATAACCTCCGCCTCGTACTCGAAAAAATTTCACTCAAAGCAACATATCATAATTAGATTGACTTACTACTTAGATATAAGTAGAAGAGTAGTTGTCAGAAATTTGAAATGATGGTTTTGTGTAAATTAAGTAGTGAGACAGGAATAAACTATTAGTAAAATCTATAAGTCAACGTTCTTTGAGTAACAAAATACTATTTTGACAGAATAGCGAAAATGTTTGACCTACGTTTGACCCTAAACGAAAAAAGGAGTTACGATTTAATCATAACTCCTTGATAATGAGCGGTCTGGACGGGACTCGAACCCGCGACCCCCTGCGTGACAGGCAGGTATTCTAACCAACTGAACTACCAGACCAGCATTTTTATTTTTGGGATGCCTTTTTCGTGCGCTGTATTGTACGTAACACCTTATGTGTTTGTTTCAGCGAGTGCAAAAGTATAATTGTTTTCTGACATTCGCAATAGTGTTATTCTTTTTTTTATAAAAAACTTTAGTAGAGCTGAAAAAAACGCGCCTTTCGGCGCGAATTTCCTCTTATTTTCGTCTATCGAACGACTCTACCACCCGTCAATGACATTTTTATACCTATGTCATTGCTGATAATTTTATCTTTCAAATCATCGGCAACTGATGTTTTGTCAGTACTTCCGTATTCGACCCCCCATTGAGTACGGTCAATGACAAATTGAGGTGTAGTTGCTGTGATGCCATCTCCTGCTGTCTTGACATCAGCATTGAACTCAATGCTTTTTGTGGTGTTTTTCAAGGTGAGGTTGCCTTTTATTTTGTGTGTAGCACCAGATACTCCACTCAGTTTTTCGACATTCGTGATGGTGAATTCAGCAGTCGGAAATTTGGCAGTATCAAAAAAATCAGGTGACTTGAGATGTCCCAAGAGTTTGCCTTGCCATTCCCCTTCGAGGTCCGAGTTGGTGATATTACTCATGTCCAATATAAAATTACCACCAACAATTCCGTCTTCGGCTACTTCAAATATGCCACTCTTTACTGGTACAGTACCATTGTGTTTGTCGCCCACAAATTTTTTAGACCCAACCCACTCAATTTTGCTATTGCGTGCAAGCGCATAGGTTTCTGTTGCTATTTCAGCGGGTTTGACGGCTTCTGCTTCTTTCGTTTTGACTTTTTTGCCTTCTACACCACCACCGCAAGCGATGAGTAAAATAGCCATAATTGACAATAAAGACAATTGTAAGCTCTTAAGATTGTAAGATAGAATTTTCATAGAAAATTATTATAATGTTTTTAATATTGGCGAGAAGAAATGAGTTTATTCTTCCTCGTCTGATTTTTCTTTCGAGTCTGCTGCACCTTCTTCGTCTTTTTCTTCTTCGGGTTCATCTTTGAGCAAATCACGGTCTTTCAAAAACACAAACCACTTAATCAGTTTTTTGATGTCGCTGATGTGGACTTGATCTTGGTCGTGTTCGGGCAATACTTTGGTGAAATAAGCACGAAGGTCATCGGCAGATGCTTTAGTGTCTGGTATCGCGTCTCCTTCAAGCATTTTTTTGAAAACAGTTTTGAGTTCTGCACCGCCAGCTTCATCAGTCGTGTATATAGAGATAGATTCTAACGGTGTAAACTGATAACTCCGTGTGGAGTAGAAACCTTTTTTACGGGTTCCCAGATTTTCAGCAATCATGCCGTTATTTTTATTGTTGAGCATTTTGAAAATACCCGATTTGCCGCTAATGGCTACAAATTTACTTAAATCCATATTTGATGTTAATTTTAATCTGGGACAAAATTAGCAAAAAAAACATGAATTATTGGCTACCATAGCTAATCAGGGATGCTAATCGCATAAAAAAGAGCAGACCTTTTGGATCTGCCCTCTGTTTTCTTGCTTTTATGTATTTCAAACTATTTTAATAGGGTCATTTTTCGTGTGTCGATATATTCTCCTGCTTGAATCGTGTAATAATTATCCACTGTATAGGATTAAGGGCAATTTCCAGCATAACCTGTGTTGGAAGGACAACTGGTGCCATAGTTGCAGCAGATGACTGCCCATTTGGTACCAACTCCTCTTGAAGAACCTCTACCTCGTACTTTATAAAGCTGGAAGCTTGGATAGTCTAAAACAATAGGACCTATCCAACCTGTGCGCGTCATCTCTTTTACATTATCTTGGTTTTTAGATACACCAGACACCGAATACGATGTGCCATTGACCTTTACTGTGAAATCGACACATTCAAATTCCAAATAAGTTTTATATGATTTCCATTTACCCCATGATTTCTTATAGCCTTTTGCCTTAACTCTATAAAATGCTCTATACTGTCCGCAACAACCACAAGAAACAGGATAGACTGTAATAGAAAAGTCTAATTTTCTGCTGGAAGTTTCTGTCCATGCAGTACTCGAATTTGGACATCCAGTAGGTACAGCTCTGGAATAAACTACATTGGTATTCGGCAATTCGTCAAGATTGCTTAGAGGATTTAGATTTCTGAGTGCTTCCAAATCACCTGTCAACTCTTCAATGACTCTGTCATTCTCAACTTTCATCGCATAATTTCCAATCAATACCAAACCGTCAATATTAGTTATGGCAGCATAAGCTAAATTTTCTATCTTTTCCGCAATTTGATCGTTTTCAAAGGTGAAGAGGTGATTGTAAGTATTCTCGAAAACCTCCATTTCATCAGCACTTGAAATGGTCTCTAACTCGGCATAAGCATCGTTTACTGCTGATAAATAAGACTCAAATCCAAGGTCATCAGTAAATGCTATAAGTTCTTCTGTTGTAGCATTATTGAGCAATTCAAATTCAGCAAAAAAATCTTCGCCTCCTTCAAATTTCAAGATACCGTTTTGGTTTTCAACTCTGATGTTTTTTAGTGACGTGACGGAAGATTCCAAAGAATTTCCAATTTGAAGTTCCTCCTGATCGCAGGAAGTCATAAAGATGGAAGTGGCAAATATTGCCAACAAACTAAATAAAATGCTTTTTACTTTTAAATTTTTCATGATTAAAATTGTTTAAAAAAGATTAAATAATAAATTAAAAATTATAATTTTTATAAAAATGTATTTGTGATTACAAATATTTTACGAACTACATTGCGTTAAGAATATTACTGTAATTTATTCGCCTGACAAGCAGAGATAAATTTTATCAATATGTAGAGTATATTTCGGATTATTTAATTCAAGAACTTTGTTTTTTTTGACAGAAAAATATTGCCCAACAGTTTGAATTATTCAATTATATTTTGTACATTTACCTACTCTTTTTCCACACGAAATATCAAATCCAAATTATCCTAAAAGTAATTTTGGACTATCATTCATAAACACATAACCCACAATTCTTTACTACTTTTATTCGCCTTTAAATGACCATTTTATCGTTATAAATGATATGACAAAATTAGGTTAGTTTCGATTAGATTCAAAATTCATTTATATCCGTTTTTCGACAAAAACAAGTAAAAAATTATCATAATTTATTATAATTAAATTTTGTAAAAAATTAAAAATCAATTTGTTGTAAGGTAAGTTAAGTTGTGTAATAATCCCCTCTTTCACTGAATTGATTTTATTTCTTCAAAAAAAATTATGTATAAAAGCAAATTAATAGACAGATTACGACTTTTAGAGAAGGATGAACTGCGTGACTTTGGGCAATTCATCGAATCGCCATATTATAATAAGGATGAAAAAGCTATCAAGTTGTTTAAATATTTAAAAAAGTACCACCCTGTATTTGCAGGAAAACAGTTGGATAGAGAATATATAGCTACCAAATTATTTCCTGAATGGAAGGCGAAACAGTACAAAAAAATCAGTTATCTGATGACTGATTTATCGCAACTTGTGGATGATTTTATCACGGTGAGAGAGCTGGAAAATGATAAATTTGAATATCGTCAAATTCAATTGAGAGCATACAAACGCCGTAAAGGAGACTGGTTTTTCAATCAGGCTGCCAAAAAGTTGAAAAAGGACTTGGACAAAACCCCAGAGCGAGGTGTTGACTATTATTTTCAGAATTACCGACTTAATCACGAAATATATACTCACGCCACAACAAATCGGATTCAAACTCGCATACAAAGTCTCGAAAACACGATTAATAACCTAGACTTATTTTACTTTAGCAGCAAACTCAGATATGGCAGCGAAGTACAGCTCCGGCAATTGCTGTTTTCCGAAAAAAATGACTTGATATTATTGGATGAAATACTTGAAGCTGTCAATCTAACCGCATTTGATAATGCCATTTTTGTTCGTGTTTTTGCCAAATTAATTCAACTATGTCGAACACAGGACAAAATTATTTACGATGAAGTCAAGCTACTAATTATTAATAACTTTGAGCAATTCAATGCTATCGAACAAGTAGATGCTATCAACCTAATTAATAGTTTTTGCCTTATAGAATATAACCAAGGAAATACAGAATATTTGCCCGAAATATTTGAAATTCATGAGTTTGGCTTAAAGCACAATATATGGATTATTGACGGTAGAATGAGACGCGCTATCTTTGACAATATCGTCGCGATAGCCTGTAATTCTAAGAAATTTGATTGGGCGGATACCTTTATTAGAAGATATGCCCGATATATCAGAGAAGATATTGCACAGGATGTGCTGATGTTGGCGAAATGTCGGTTGGAATTTTCGATGGGTAACTTTGATAAAACCCTCGAACTTATCCGTGACGCAGAATTGATAGACGGGCGTTATCAGGAAAGTGCCAAGATTTTTCAAATCAGGTGTTATTACGAACTCAGTGATTATCATGACACTTTTTATGATGCCTGCAATGCCTTTGCCCAATATTGTCGCAGAAATAAATTGATGAGTCAGCCTGACAAAACAAGTTATCTCAATTTTATCACATTTATCAAACAACTGCATGAGGCAAGATATGCTCGAAATTCGATAAAAATTCAATTGCTCGAAAAACTCGAAAAAAACGCTCTTCCTTATACCGGATGGCTTAAAGAAAAGATAGAACAAGATGTAAAATAAAAAAGCAACACCAACCTTTGTTGGTGTTGCTTTATATTAATTACTAACAACTATTTTTATTGAACATACACCTTCTTCACAGACGATCCGGCATCGGTTTCTACCTGAAGAATATATAGTCCTGCTTCTAGTTTACTTGTATTTACTTGCCATGTACTTTCCGTATGACTGACATCCACTTGATGATTTAAAGACTGCCCTTGCAAATTCAGCAAATTAATAGCCCGAACGTCCAATCCCTCTGTCTCTACAAATAAGTGATTATGGACAGGATTCGGGTAGCTATTGATGGAAAGTGCATCATCGGTTTCAACTTTGGAGTGTGCAGGTATTCCAGCACACTTAGTTGAATAAACAGGCTGCGAAGACGTGCAAGTTCCGTTCGTAACACGATTATATACCTCTAAATTCATACAATGACTATTACTATTACCGCCACCGAAAACTGGTACTCCTCCGTAAGTGCCACCTACCTTTCCTCCACTATTAATACTCGATCTTCCCTTAACACCCGCTGTCGTGATAACTCCGCCGCCTTCATCACTTTTATTCATAGTGTCATCTGATGTTTTGTTGAACTGAACTGTGTAGTCGTCTATGGAAGTCGTGCTCATATCCCGGTTGTGAGTATATACCAGATATATGGGTTTGTCATGATGATAAGATAAATTAAGTGAAGCTTCAAACTCAAAAGTACTTGGTCGGTTGGTACCCTCGTCTCCCGCATCATATCTTAATACAGCAACATGGAAAGTTGAGTTATGATGAGCTGGGTCAACATTAGGCTGAAAAAAAGAGGAACCGGGACCGGGAATAGAATATGGTGCTAACTTTCGTTCCGTATTCATAATGTTTACCAATCCATTGAGGTTCGTATTCCATACTATTTTTTTTATCCAGACATCTACTTGGCTACAGTTGTCGTCCGGCGTGGAGTTACTCTTATTGTCTATCTGCCCGAACAGTATCGAACTAAAAAACAGATACAAAAAGAGAAGTGCATGTTTCTTTTTCATAATATTTTTTTGTTTTAAAATTTGTTTGAAATATTGTTATTGTACAACGATACAAAAATAGATACTTTCTCTTGCTGGTGCAATTACACTTTTGTTGTTTTTTCGGAAAAAAAATGATGTGATTAGACAAATTATTGGTAGCACCTTTTATTAATAAACCATTGATAGTTAGTTCATTAATTGAAAAAAGTAAGAAATTATGTTGCTTCAATTTTTCAACTTTATCCAATATTTTAGTTTACTTTTGCATGGTAGAAATTGATGGCTTTAAAAGTATCAAAAAGTAAAACTTCCAAATTTCCTGAAAAAACCGTAAATTCCGTCCAACGAAAATTTGTCCTGCACCCATTTCAAACTATTTCAATAATATCATTTTTTGTGCGCCGATATATTCTCCTGCCTGATGAACAGGGATAAATTTTATAAATGTGTGAAGTATATACCGGAGTGTTGGTTTTGATTTTTTTGACAGAAAAGTATTGCCGAGCAGTTTGAATTATTCAATTAATTTTGTACATTTATTTCTCTGAATAGACTGTTTTTTTCCTTGAATGCTCTTACGAGGAACGAGTGGAAAACCACCGTTTCCTGTCAATCTGATTTATCCCACCCAACTTTCTCTATCCAAACTTCGATATTGGATAGCTTCTGCGAGATGTTCCATTTTAATGCCTTCACTCTGTTGGAGGTCGGCTATTGTGCGGGCTACTTTGAGAATACGGTCGTAAGCACGAGCGGAGAGTTGCAGTTTTTGCATGGCGGTTTTGAGGAGAAGTTGTCCGGTTTTGTCGATTTGGCAGATCTCGCGTACCATGCGACTCGGCATTTGAGCGTTCGCATGTAAGGTGGGACGTTCTTTAAAACGTTTTTGCTGAATCTTGCGAGCTTCAACAACACGCTTGGCAATGATTTCGCTTTTTTCGGAAGGACGCATTTCTGACAATTGGTCATAAGAAATGGGCGTAACTTCTACATGCAAATCAATCCTATCCAATAAAGGTCCTGAAATTTTACTCAAATATCGTTTCACCACACCGGGACCACAGACGCAATCCTTTTCGGGGTGATTAAAGTAACCGCAGGGGCAAGGATTCATCGAAGCGACCAAGACAAAATTGGCGGGATAATCCACCGAAATTTTAGCTCTCGAAATCGTCACTCTTCGTTCTTCCATTGGCTGTCGCAAGACTTCCAAAACCGTGCGTTTGAACTCCGGCAATTCATCTAAAAATAAGACTCCATTGTGTGCCAATGATATTTCGCCGGGTTGCGGATTGGAGCCACCGCCTACGAGTGCAACATCGCTTATCGTGTGGTGTGGTGCGCGAAAAGGACGGTTGGAAACTAAAGAAGCATTGGAAGGCATTCGACCGGCAACAGAATGTATCTTCGTGGTTTCGAGTGCTTCATGTAGAGTAAGTGGTGGAAGTATAGTCGGAAATCGACGCGCCAGCATCGTTTTACCGGCTCCCGGCGGTCCGATTAGAATGACATTATGCCCGCCTGCCGCCGATATTTCCATCGCGCGTTTGATATTTTCCTGTCCTTTTACGTCCGAAAAATCGACTTCGTAAATATCTTTTGCATGAGCAAATTCTTCACGAGTATCTATTTCGACAGGCTTTAATTCGCTTTTTTGATTTAAGAAGTCAACAACCTCACCCAGATTCTCTACACCATACACATCGAGGTTGTTGACGATCGCGGCTTCACGGGCATTCTCTTTCGGAACGATAAGTCCCTTAAATTTTTCTTTTCGTGCTTGAATGGCAATGGGCAATGCGCCTTTTATCGGGCGAAGCCCACCATCCAATGACAACTCACCCATTATGATGTAATTAGCAAGTTCGCTATCATTCAATTGTCCCGTAGCGGCGAGTACGCCAATACATATCGGTAAATCATAAAATGAACCCTCCTTTCGAATGTCAGCAGGAGCCATATTCGCAACAATACGCATACGAGGCAATTCGTAATTATTATTTTTTATGGCTGCTTCTATGCGTTGATAACCTTCTCTTACGGCATTATCCGGCAGACCGACGAGCGAATAGCCCGGCTTGCCTTGCTGGAATTGACCGCCTGCATTGACCTCTATCGTAATAGTTTTAGCATCAACACCGTACACGGCACTACCGTAAGTTTTTGCCAACATCGGAGTAGAATATTTTGGTGTAAATAAAAGTCAAATATAGGTAGGTGATTTCGTAAAACATTGGTTTTTTACGAAAATGTTTTGAAATTTTTATTTGGATAGGTAGTCCCTTGATTCGTATAGTTTATCTACTTTTGTTGGTGGAAGCACATCTTAAATTAAACTAAGTACCAAGACAGAACTAGGTTTAATTAAAATTTTGGAATTATTTTTTTTGCTAATGAGGCAAAAAACGCAAGCATAGCCGTAGCTACGGTGAGTATTTTTAACGAAATTAGCGAGAAAAAGAAACCAAAATTGGGTGGTGTCTGAAATCCGTTGATTAGGCGGCTACGGCATCTGCAAAATTTCCGTGCCTAAAATAATATTTTTTAATATACATCCCAATAACATTATCATGAATTTTTTCGTTCTTTGAGAAACAGATAGTCTTTCTGTTGAGTCGTTTTATGTGGGTTCTAAAATTAAGATTTTTACGCTCAATCTTCCAAGTATTATCTTTACCGATTAGGTGTCTGTAATGTCGCGGAAAAAGTCGGCTGTAAGCCTTCCAATCATCTGTATGACAGACAGTAATGGGAATATGAC
>Ga0209187_1002048_pt1 | contig 20505 bp, 13 predicted proteins | sample BantaG_FD_187430 | JGI IMG/M metagenome (GOLD analysis project Ga0209187, IMG submission 187430) | Marine algal microbial communities from Bantry Bay, Ireland - BantryBay_4 metaG (SPAdes) (version 2) | ecosystem: Host-associated > Algae > Red algae > Unclassified | place: Bantry Bay, Ireland...
CAGCTGTTACAGTTTCTGTAGCCGGCGGCGACGTGACTGAACCATCGGTCGCGCTCGCTGTATTTGTAATACTGCCGCTATCAAGGTCATCCTGAGTTACTGTATCCGTGGCCGTACATGTTAGCATAGCATTCGGAGCCAAACCGCCTGCTGGCAGCGCTGGACAATTAACGGTCGCAATCCGGTCATCAGAGATAGTTAATGCAGACGTAATTGTCACATTACCCGTATTTGTAATGACGTAAGAGTATGACACTGTTTCGCCCAAAGTTGTGAAGATTTGCGGCGCCGCTGTCTTGGTCATGGAAATTGAAGGTGTTTGAACCCCGTCAACCGTTTCCGTTGCATTCGGCGATGTTGTCGTTCCGTCTGTCGCAATCGCGAGGTTCGTTACTGAACCCGCGTCAATGTCCGCTTGAGTAACATTGTATGTTCCGGAACATGTTATCGATGCATTCGGCGACAGGCCGCCCGATGGCAGAGCCGGACAAGAGACAGACGGAATCTTGTCATCGCTAACAGAAATTGGAGCTGTGATGGTTTGGTTACCTGTATTCGTAACAACATAGGTATAATCCACCGCATCACCGACGCTGTCAAAATTAGATGTTGAAGCTGTTTTTACTGTTTCCAGACCTGGAGTAATATCTGCACCTACAGTGGCTTGGTCATTTGCGGGGGGTAGCGTTCCGCCTGCAGGCGTGCCCGTAGTTGAAACTATATTTGTAACAGAGCCGTCATCAATATCGTCCTGCGTGACAGTGTAACTGCCCGTACATGTGAAGCTTGCTGCCGGAATTAGGCTCGTGGCCGTACAGCTCAGGGATGGGATTTTGTCATCTGCTACAGTAATCGCAGAAATAGATACGTTACCCACGTTCTCGACGAGGTAGCTATATGTCAGCACGTCGCCAACCATATCGTAATCAGACTGGTTCGCCGTTTTCGTGACGCGAAGCTCTGGGCTTTGGTCGCCGTCAACTGTGACAGAAGATGTCTCGTCCGGTAACGTGCTGCCGTCAGCCGGGTCGCCAGACGCCGTCGCTGTGTTTACGACAGAGCCGTTATTTACGTCATCCTGATCAACCGTGTAATTCGCTGTACATGTCATTGTTTGCGCAGGCGCAAGAGTCGTCAGCGGACAATTAACTGAGGCAATGATTGAGTCTGTGATTGTAATGTTATTCACTGTCACATTGCCGTCATTCTCGACGTCGAAGGCAAAGCTTATAATATCGCCAGCATTGGCAAATGTGGATGTGACAGCGCGTTTTGCAAAAGTGATGGACGGATTCGAAACGCTATCTGTCGTCACGCTATCCGGGTCGCTATTTATTGGACCTCCACTTGGATCGTTACCCTCTGCCGAAGCGCTGTTTAAAACAGAACCGTTATCGATATCGTCCTGATCAACCGTATAGCTCGCCGTACACACCATAGAGGCATTTGGGAGAAGACTCGTTTGCGGACAGGACACAGCACCTACGAGGTTATCTGTAACCGAGATATTTGTGACTGTGACATTACCTGTATTTTCTACGTCAAATTCATATGACAGAACGTCGCCAACGCTATCAAAATTAGCGGTCAGCCCGCGCTTGTCAAAACCCAAGCTCGGCGTTTGCGAGCCCGTTACGGTGACATCAACAGGCGTGGATGTCAGGCCGCCATTATCAGCAAAAGCTTGGTTCATAACAGAGCCCGCGTCCACATCCGCCTGCGTAATCGTGTAGGGGGCTGTACAGGTTTGCGAAGCACCGGGAGCTAAGTTTCCGGGCACACAGCTAATTGTTCCGATCTTATCATCGACGACATTTATGCCGCCTGTAAGAGTCAGGTTACCGGTGTTCGTGACCGTAAACTCATACTGAACAACCTCACCAGCTGTTGTGAAATCAGAGAAAAGAGCCGTTTTGGCAATAGATAGAGCCGGGTCTTGATCAGCCGGAATCGTCTCAGACGTTTGCGGGGATGTTGTTGTGCCGTCTGTTGCAGAGGCCAAGTTTGTGACAGAACCATTATCAAGGTCGGCCTGCGTCACAACATAACTAGCTGTACATGTCAGGGAAGCCGTTGGCGCAAGACCCCCCGCCGGTAAGGCCGGACAGGTCACATTGCTGATCAGGTTATCATTAACCGAGATTGGCGCCGTAATCGTAACATTACCCGTATTCGTTACAACATAATCATATGTCGTAATGTCGCCGGGGTTTTCGAAATTCACGCTTGTCGCTGTCTTCACTGTTTCTATAGCGGGTGTTTGGTTAGCGTCTACAGTTTCATCAGCCAGCGCATCGGCAAGTGTCCCGCCAGCCGGCGTACCTGTTGCGGCCGCGTTATTCATAACTTCGCCCGCATCCAGATCGGCCTGCGTGACTGTGTAGCTCGCAGTACAGATAACCGTTTCTGTTGGGTCTAGATTAGCATCATTATTACCAATCGCCGGAACGTCACATGTGACGCTTGTAATTTTATCGTCTGATACAGACAGAGCTGAGACCAGTACATTGCCCGTATTTTCGACTGTGTATTCGTAAGTTAAAACATCGCCGACTGTATCGAAGCTCGTTTCAATCGCAGCTTTCGCCATTGTGAGTTCCGGCAGCTGATCCGCGTCTACAGTTGCATCATCCGTTGGCGGCGTAAGCGTTCCGCCTGGAGGCGTCCCTGTCGCAGATGCATTATTCGTGACGGACCCATTATCGAGATCAGCCTGTGTCACCGTATAAAGACCCGTACAGACAACAACTTCGGTAGGATCAAGATTGGCATCATTATTACCAATAGCGGGTACGTTACATGTGACAGACGCAATCAAGTCATCCGTAACAGAAAGGTTTGCGATCAGCACGTTGCCCGTATTCGTCACCGTATAAGTATAGTTTAAAATATCACCAACAGCAGAGTACGCAGTTTCAACGGGCTCTTTTGCTAATGTCATCTCAGGAGTTTGAACACCCGTGACTGTGGCTTGATCCGTCGGAGAGGTTGTCGTGCCGTCGCTCGCGCTTGCCGTGTTCGTTACAGTACCTGCATCCAAATCAGCCTGCGTAATTGAATATGCAAATGTGCAAGTAATATCGTCGTTCGGGAGCAAGCCTCCCGCAGGAAGGGCTGGACAGCTCACAACCGCAGGCGGCAGCGCTTTATCATCGCTGACGGTAATGGAATTGGTAATGGTCGTATTACCTGAGTTCGTAACGAGGTATTCGTAATTGACCGTATCGCCTAGTGCCGTGAAACTCGTGTCCAAAGCCGATTTGTCAATCGTGAGGCCTGCCGTTTGCGTACCATTAACTGTGGCGTCGTCCATAGCGGGAGCGAGCGTGCCGCCCGCTGGCGTGCCGTCAACAGAGGCAAGGTTGGTGACAAAGCCGACGTCGAGATCGTCTTGGTCGACCGTATATGTCGCCGTACATGTCACAGTCGCGCCCGCTGCGATTGTTGTCGCCGGGCAAGTGACCGAAGAAATCATATCGTCAGTAACAACGAGGCTCGTGATTTCGACATTGCCGATATTTTCAACGAGGTATGTGTAATCTAGCGTATCGCCAACAGCTGCAAAATCTGTGTCGAGAGCCGTTTTTGTCAACTTTAGTTCTGGGGATTGTGTCCCGTCTACCGTTTCAGTCGCCGTTGCGGGCGTGATCGTGCCGCCTGTCGGCGTCCCAGTTGCAGACGCATTATTGGTCACAGATCCGGCATCAAGGTCAGCCTGAACAACCGTGTAAGTTCCTGTGCATGTCAGGGATTCAGTTGGCGCGATTGTACCTGCCGGGCATGACAAGCCTGCGCCCGGAATTTTATCATCTGTGACGGAGATATTAGACACAGAAACATTGCCTGAATTAGTCACAACATATTCGTAATCAATCGTATCGCCAACAGCCGCAAAATCAGTGTTCAGGGCTGTCTTGACCATCGTCAACGCCGGGGCAGGCGCAGCTGGCGCGACCGCTTCGTCGTCTGTTGTCGGCGGAAGCGGGGGACCGCGAACTGGATCGCCTGTGACTGTCGCTGTATTGGTAATGGGGACGCCCGCATCAATATCGGCCTGAACAACTGTATAATTTGCGGTAAATGTCGCCGTTTGGCCAACGGGAAGAGAGGCTACGCTAGCGGGCGTGATTGCCGTTAAAGTGCCGGCGCCTTGGTGATTATCTGACACTTGAACATTGGTCAGCGCCACATCGCCCGTATTCTGAGCTGTATAGGTGTAGGCAATAACGTCGCCTGCGGCGGCGTTCGTTTTCGATGACGCTGTTTTTGCAAATGTAATTTCGGGGGTTGGCGTACCCATTCCAACTGTTTCATCAGCGGTTTCGGGCGTATAAGTCCCTTGCGCCGGAGTTGCATCCGCCGTTGCGGTATTCGCAACAGGTGTGCCGGTATCATAATCAGCTTGGGTAATGACATATGTCGCGGTGAAAGTTCCGCTATCGCCAGGGGCAATGGTTGCAATATTTGCCGGTGTTATGGCGGATAAAGATCCCGTACCGCCGTGGCTATCGGATACATTTACATTATTAAGCCCCACATTACCTGTATTCTGGACCGTATAAGTATATGTGACCGTATCCCCAACGGCTAAATCCGCATCAGGGGACGCAAGTTTTGAGAATGTCGCTTCGGGTGTCGGGGCTGTAAGATCAACCTGCTCAACTGCAGTCGGTTCGACAATTGTGCCGCGCCGCGGCGTTGCATTACCTGTCGCTGTATTCGTAATAGGCACGCCCAAATCCAAATCAGCTTGCGTTACAGTATAAGTGGCCGTGAATGTTTGACTGGCATCCGGGGCCAAAGTTACGCTTGCGGGCGTAATCGGGGAGAGTGTCCCCGCGCCAGAATGCGTGTCAGATACGCCCACACTATCCAAGGTAATATTACCGGTGTTCTGGATGACATATGTATATGTAATGACATCGCCTGCTGCGGCATTCGTCGTTTGCGAAGCCACTTTAGTGATCGTCATAGAATTATCAGCCGGCGGTCCAGGGATAGTAACCGTCCCTGATACGGCACCCAAAGTGCCTTCTGTTGGCGTCGCGGTAACCGTCGCCTCATTCACAAATACGACATCATTATCAAGATTTGCCTGAGTGACAGTATGATTGGCCGAACATGTCATAGACTCTGCGCTGACCAGTGTTGTTTTAGGACAGGAAATTGTACCTGTGATAAATGGATCCGTGACAACAACATTTGTAAGCGTAACGGAACCAATGTTTTCCACGAGGAAGCTATAGGTAATAATTTCACCCACAACAGCGTAGGAGGATTTATTGGCTGTTTTTGTGATTTTCACGCCCGGTGCGACCTCAGGGGAACCTGTCGCATCATCACCGTCTGTAAAGAACCAGAAGTTATCACCTCGGTTGTTTGTCCAGCCATCATCATCGTGAATAAATGGCGTAGTGCCACCTGTTGAAAGAATATTATTTAAAAGCCCCGGGATAGGCGTGAGGTCAAACCATGACGTACTCGTTTCAGTACTGCCTTGGTTACGGAAGCAGTTTTCTGTTCCAATAGTTGTTGTACCTGCAAAGTTTGTACGCTCAACAGAATTAGCAGGCAAATCAGAAAGGCTAGTGACACGAATGCCGTTGACTTCAAAAAACACATCTTGATAGTCAAAATCATTATTTGTGCCGCTAGAGCCGACACTGGCATCACAACCATCCGCATCACGGACTGTCAAACGTGAATAGCCTTCGACAATACTACCACCAAAATAGTCTACACAGGCTGTTGGACCGCAATTCAAAGCTTGCGTCGGCCCAAGTTGAAATTTAGGGGCGCCGCGGAAAGCTGCAGGCGTACCCGTCAGTTGGAAACCTCGGAACTGGGTCGATGGATTTACAAACTGATAATAGATATTTCCGTTCGCGCCCACGAGAACAAACATCGTCCCGCCAACAGGGGGGTATGTGACCGGGATTGGGCCGTTTCCGTTTGGAACGGTTTCTGTAAAAGTAGTTGCACTTGCATGGATTGATAGCCCCAAACAAAAAAGCACGGCCAATAGACCGCGCGCGCCCACAACAATGTGGTTCAGTCGTCGGCGGGAGACTCGCGTCGAAAGGCGTTTCACCGCTCTATTAATTCCTTCAAACGCGCCCCAACTTTGGCGTTTGCTTTTCAGCTTGTTTGTAGAGGTCATAATTCCAATTTCTGTTTGTTGATATTTCAACAGATAGAGAAATTTTGTTTAAAACACCTTAAGCTGTAGTTTAGACTTAATTAAGCATGTTTAGTCGCATTTTCAGTTCATCTTTCTTAATTTGCCTTGAAACATGCGTTCCTATTATAGAGTACGCATCATGCTTTATCTCAACTATAATGCAGGTTATTTCTATCTTTCCAGCCGTAACTCAGAATTGGGCATTAACGAATTTCTGAAATCGGGCATAATTTTGGCCTTATAATTCCATAAATTACAATTTGTGCGTTAGTTACGAAAACGCCTGTTATGTGGCTCTCATTATGAGAGCCTTTGCGTAGCGAAAACGCATAATTAATCAGCCCCGGCGCACCGACCCTCAATTTTCCCAGCCTTTACCCATTAGTTACCATTCGTAACTAGGGTGCACTCCAGATAATCATTTAACGTAAAATTGGCTAAGCCCATGAAAAATCAAAACCCCGGAATTGCGCCGCCTGTTTTCTATAATCAGGACAAATGCCCTATTCGTAGGAACCTCGCCTCGCTCTGCAATAAGTGGAGCCTGTTGATTTTAACCCATTTGAGCTTTGGGACGCACCGATTTTCAGAACTCTTGGGCGCAGTCCCGGATATCTCTCAGCGTATGCTGACCCAGAACCTGCGTATGCTGGAAAGTATGAATATGATCAGCAGGACTGTGACCCCGTCCATCCCTCCGCGTGTCGATTATGCGTTAACACCGCTGGGGAAAAGCTTTCTCCCGTCCCTGGTTGCTATGATGAAATGGAGCGCAAAGAACCGTACTAAGCTGGAAGCCGATGTGCAAACGGATGTCGCGGCTTAGTGAGTTCTTATTTCCTTCGAAAATATTAACTCAATGAAGCCCCCGTGCGCGGACGCGCACTAGCATGAACCCTAGGCTTTACTGATTTTTTCTCAGGTGCACAAAAGAACGCGGTAAGATTCCGCGTTTTTAGCGGCCCTGCTGTTCTTATTTTCTCTAAAAATAAGAACTTGGTGGAGCCTAGGTCCGCCTAACTAACCGTTTCTGGCGTTCACTCATGCTCTTGGATGTGCAGTAGATTGGGGCATTTCTGACTTCACTGTAAATGCGCGTTCATATAGGTTTACTACTGTCCCCACTTTAAAGTGGGGTAGAAAGTAGGGACAAATGCCAAGACAAAGACGCAAGCTCACCGCAACACAAGTGAAGGCCGCAATTGATCCGGGGCGCTATAGTGATGGCGGCGGTCTTTATCTCAACATCACGCGCGGCGGATCAAAGAGCTGGGCATATATCTGGACTCGCAATGGGCGGCGTCGCGAAATGGGCTTAGGCTCATACAAGGACATTTCTCTGGCGGATGCCCGCGATCTTGCCGACCAATGCAGAATAGACATCAGAAATGGATTAGACCCTATTCAAGAGCGCAAAAAGAGCGATGAGCCATTCTTCGTCGATTGTGTTGAGGTTTTTCTAGCGGCTAAAGAGTCGGGATGGAAAAATGCCAAACACCGCTATCAATGGCGCACCACGTTGATGACATATGCAAAACCACTTCACGGCTTGAAAGTTTCGGAAATCACCACGCCGGACGTTTTGAAGGTTTTGCAGCCTATCTGGTTGTCGAAGCATGAAACGGCTTCCCGATTGCGCGGACGCATTGAGGCCGTTTTAGATTACAGCAAAGCGATGGGCTGGCGCGACGGCGAAAACCCCGCCCTATGGCGTGGCAATCTTAAAAGCCTACTACCTGCACGAAGCAGATCGCAAACCGTGGTTCATCATCCTGCTATCGAAATTGATGATCTCCCCGCATTCATGTCTGAATTGCGAAATCGTGAAGCCATCGCCGCTAGATTGCTGGAGTTCATTATTCTGACCGCATCCCGCTCAGGGGAAGCTAGAGGCGCAACGCATGATGAGTTTGATCTAATTCGGGGTGAATGGACTATTCCCGCGAGCCGTATGAAGATGGGAAAAGCTCATACTGTACCTTTATCGCCTCGCGCGATAGAAATCGTCCAAATGTTTAAAGAAAAGCCAATAGGTGATTTCTTGTTCACCAATCCAGCGGGACTAAAAGAATATTCCGTGAATGCTACGATGGCACTTTTGCGCCGCATGGGGCGCAGAGACATCACTACCCATGGCTTCCGCTCTACTTTTAGGGATTGGGCGGGCGACCGGACCAATTTTCAACGCGAAACCATAGAGGCGGCATTGGCGCACGGCTTAAAGAACAAAGTTGAAGCGGCATACAGGCGTTCAAGTGCGATAGAGAAGCGCCGTATGCTAATGATAGCTTGGGCTGAATATTGTGACGGTAGTGGTTCTGCGAGAATTCTCTCCTTTCCATCTCAGGCATAAACGCTCACGCACAGTAAAATGCGATTAAACACAAAACAGTTGTTGCCATTATGTTCCTTTTGGCCTATTTTGGGAACACCTTCGCACGTCTGCGATTCTCATGGGCAATTGTGCTGGTTTCGGAGTGAGAGACATATACTCTCACGGCGCATTTGAAGGGATAGGTGAGTCCGCTATTCGTATCGCGGGTAGCTGCACAGGTCCTAGTTCAATGCCGCGCCAATCGGTTTAGCATTTGACGCCCTTAGCGCAGCTATGACGAAGTTACGGGTGTGAATCCAATGCAGAAGAGTCCCACATAGGCTCTTAGATTCAAACTAAGGTAACCACGTGCACCTCACATGATGAGTCCCATCTGGTTCCGGATTTTTGCTAAGTCGATAGATGTGGCAAATTTCGCCCGAAGCGGAGCCATGTGAAAAGGAAACTGTTCCTTTTACCTCGAATTTTCCCCGCACGGATTGTAAAAATGACGAATTGACCTTACTGTTGGCACAATTCGAATTGCGACCACGATTCGCCCATTCTTATTCAGGCGCTAACAGCGCCTTTTTTCATGCCTGATCGCTGATAGAGCGGCGGCGAACCCTGACATCCCTATAACCCAGCTTCCCGCCTAACCACGGCGGAGCGCTTTGTCGTGCGTGAACGACTCCCCATGAAATTCAATCAATCGCGCACTTCAATCATGGGGAGGGTGCGCCTATTTTCCAATGGAGAAATCACATGGAAACCAAAACTACCAACCCGCAACGCGCCTATTGGCGTTTAACAGACATCCGCCGGGAATTGGGGGGCATATCACGCACCCAGCTCTATAAAATACGCCGAGATGACCCAACCTTTCCTAAGCCAACCATGCTCGGCAATATCCAGCTCTGGAGCCGCGATACGATCCATCAATGGATGGACGTTAAGGCGAACGGAAATGTTTGATGCAGCGCACATATGATACGCGCAAAATCAAGACGAAGCGGAGTTATTCTGTGAAAATGATTGCTAATCTTTTCGACGTTGATCGCAATACTGTCAGGAAATGGATTCCCGATGGCCTAAACCCTATCGACCAATCGAAGCCGATTATCATTCATGGATCAGAACTCAAACGCTATCTTGATGAGCGACAAGCAAAGCGAAAACGACCGTGCAGCGATGGTGAAATGTATTGCTCAACACACCACAAACCAAAACGGTTGAAGCCGGGCAGCTTCCATCTCCAACCGACCAACACGCTGAAACTGTTCGGCAAAGGCCAATGCGAGGATTGCGGGTCGCCGATGACGCGCATTGACTGCACAGATAACCGCGAGAAGTTGATCAAACTTTTTGGTTATGCCAGCGGAAACGCGAAATAGACATGCTCTTGCAATACGCAATCGAGCGCCGGAACACGCCATGTTCTGATAGCTAGTCTATCCCCCGCATCACGAGCGAACAGCTCTGAACAGAAAAACACATTTACAGCATTCAGGCGAAGTACGCCTAATTTCCTACAATTACTCTCTCAATGGGAGGGGGTAGTTAAAACCCTCAAAGGCTTAGTTCCCAGACCGCCGTCATTCCAAACACATAACCTGAATCCAGTTTTTCAGGGTCCAAATTTTTACCAAAAGCCCCGCGTTCACACAGCGCCAAACGCGCATAAGTGAACACCCCTGCCCCCCTTTAATCATCTACTTCAACAAGGAGAAAAACTATGCCCGAATTTAACCCTAAGAATGAGCGGATCAAGCTCGATTACGAAGACTATCTCAGAGTCGACGTAGGTCTGGCTGAAAGCACAATTACGCAAAAACTCGATGCGATTTACCGCTTTGAATCGGCAACTGGGTTTGCAGACTTCAAGACCTTTGACCGGGACAAAGCCATCGCGTTTGTTGAAACGATAACAACCGCCAAGCTTGCCAACGCGACTCGGCTATCGATTATAAATCACGTCAAAGCATTCTTTAGGTCGTTAGCGATGGACGGCGTCATCAACGGCAAGAAGTCCCGCCGAGCCATTTCTGCTCTTCGCTTAAACAAAAAGGATACCCGCGCCGCACAGGGGCAAAAACCTAAAGAATTCGCGACCATCGCCGAGTTTAAAGAGATTGTCGAAGCCATGCCCTTCACCACCGCCATAGAGCTCCGTAACCGCGCGCTGATAGCCTTTACCCCTTTGTCCGGCGCGAGGGACGGGGCGATCATCTCAATGCGCTTGAAGCACGTAGACCTCGCCCGCCGAGAGATTAAACAATATCCTGATGAGGTCGACACGAAAGCCAGCAAACTGATCGCGACATGGTTTTTTACGGTCGATCCGATCTTCAAAGAACTCGTTGCAGACTATATTGATTACTTGCGCAATCATCTCGGCTTCACGGATGAAGACCCGCTCTTCCCATCGGACTTACGCGGACACGATGAAAACCACCGCTTTATTTCAATTGGTCTATCCAAAGAGCGTTGGTCTACCGCAAATCGAATGCGCGCAATTTTTAAACGCGCGTTCACAGATGCAGGCTTTACCTATCGAAGCCCGCACCGCGTCCGTAATACGCTGATGGCGCATGGACGCGACCTAGGACTTAACGCTCCCTCTTGGCATGCATGGTGTCAGAACTTTGGTCATGAAAACCCGTCAACAAGCTTCAACGCTTACGGGAAGCTATCCCATGATGAACATCGCAAGGCCATGTCAGAGATAAAGCTAGCCCCCGACTCGGGACCAACAATTAGCGACCTAGCCAAACAACTTGAAACACTGCAAAGCTTAGTTATGCAACAAAATCGCGACCTCTCCGCCTAACGCGCATTGACTCGACCCTCGCATCTCGTAATACAGGTTAAGGGTGTAAGGGGACCTGTATGGCTAAGGTAGGAAATAAGCATAGGTCCAAGAATATCGTGAGATCAGAACCTAGGAAGTGTCCTGAGTTGATACTTCCTCCACTGGAGGTTTTTTGCGACGGCGATGCGAAAAAACAGGTGATGATGTGGAGGCGAGCAAAAGACTGGTTACGCCCTGAGAAGATAGCTGAAGCAAATCGTACTGGCTCATTCAAGCCAGATTACAACAAGACGATAAATTTTCTAAAGGCTATGGAAGCGCACTGGGCGAATCTACGCGAGGGAGCACTCGAACATCCAGACTATTTCGATTGGCCGGATACAAAAATTTGGCTCGGAAGCGGCACTCTTAGCACGCGCGGCTGGCTGAATGAGGGAGTCCTCGGTGTATTTGGATATAGCGTAGGCGAAGAGCTCAATTTATCCAAATCAGAACGGCGACGGGCATTAGACGCGGTGTTTAAACTAAATATCCCTCCCATATTTGGCTGGGATCAGCTCAATCAATGGGGCGAGCCTAAGACACCGCTCCGACTTCAAAAAATGGCAAATTGTCTGGCCTCTTTTGCGCGAAATGCAAAACATAGAAAAACGAGAGGGCTAGTCACCGCAATAACTCGATGGGAATCGGATTTAGCGTATTTGAAAAAGAGATATTATCGGGGCAAGTTTAAATTTGGTTTTCCGGACACAAAAATTTAGTGGAGAGTATAACAAAAGCGATTAGTTCGCTAATTCAATTTTTATTCAAAACCGTTTCGCATTGAAAGAGAAATATGGCCAAAGCCGCTAAGAAGACCAAAGAAGAGCCGATTGAGACGCAGATGTGGAAGGCGGCGGATAAGCTGCGTAAGAACATAGACGCGGCGGAATATAAGCATGTCGTGCTGGGCCTTATCTTTCTGAAATATATTTCCGATGCGTTTGAAGACCTCTATGCCAAGCTGAGCGGCGGCGAAGGCGATTATGCCGGGGCGGACCCGGAAGATAAAGACGAATACAAAGCCGAAAATGTGTTCTTCGTTCCGCCGTCCGCGCGCTGGTCCTTTCTGCAATCCCACGCCAAGCAACCGACCATCGGTAAGACAGTGGACGATGCAATGGACGCGATTGAGCGAGAAAACCCATCGCTTCGCAATGTGCTGCCCAAGGTTTATGCGCGCGGCAATCTTGACCCGACCAATCTGGGCGGGCTGATTGATCTGGTCTCCAACATTGCCATGAATGAGGCCAAAGACCGGAGCGCTGATGTTCTGGGGCATGTGTTCGAATTCTTCCTTGGTGAGTTCGCGCTGGCGGAAGGCAAGAAGGGCGGGCAGTTCTATACGCCGCGTTCCGTGGTCGAGCTTTTGGTCGATATGCTCCAGCCATATAAAGGCCGCGTCTTTGACCCGTGTTGCGGGTCCGGCGGTCTATTTGTTCAATCCGAGAAATTCGTCGCGGACCATCAAGGCAAAATCAACGATATTTCAATTTACGGGCAGGAAAGCAATCAAACCACATGGCGGCTGGCCAAAATGAACCTCGCCATTCGCGGCATTGATAGCTCACAGGTCAAATGGAATAATGAAGGCTCTTTCCTCAATAACGCGCACAAGGACCTGAAGGCCGATTTCGTCATCGCCAACCCGCCGTTTAACGATAGCGATTGGGGCGGCGACCTCTTGCGCACGGACGGGCGATGGAAGCTCGGCACGCCGCCAACGGGTAATGCCAATTATGCTTGGATTCAACACTTTCTCTATCACCTCTCCCCATCCGGCAAGGCGGGCTTTGTCCTGTCTAAAGGCGCACTCACGACCAAATCATCTGGCGAAGGCGACATCCGCAAAGCCCTGATCGAGGCGGGACTGGTCGACTGTATTGTCAACCTGCCCGCCAAGCTATTCTTGAACACGCAAATCCCAGCAAGCCTTTGGTTTTTGAATCGCGGCAAAACACATCGCCGCGATGAAATCCTCTTCATTGATGCTCGGCATCATGGGCACCTTATCAACCGCCGAACGCTGGAATTTTCTGATGCGGATATAGATACCATCGCAGGAATTTATCACGCATGGAAAGACCCCAAAGGCGACTATGAGGACGAAAAAGGCTTTAGCAAATCCGCGAACCTCGACCGCGTGCGCGAGCTCGACTATGTCCTAACACCGGGCCGCTATGTTGGCCTTGCAGAGCAAGAGGATGATTTCGATTTCGCGGAACGGTTTGCAAGTTTGAAGAAGGAGTTTGAGGGGCAGTTAAAGGACGAAGCTAAATTGAACGTATTGATCGCAGAAAATTTGGCGAAGGTGAAAATGCCATGACGAATGTTCGACTGACAAGCCAGCAAATCCAAGATATGTATCATGCGATTATTCGTATAGCAGATGGTGCAGAACCCTCCACCTACAAAAATGGACTTAAAGAAAAACCTCGCAGGATTAAGAAACTTAAGCGGTCCAGTCACGGTGATTATGATGTCACGGAAATCGAATTTTGGTTGTCGGGTATAAGACCAGATACTGTCACAACTCGTGCCGCCGCATTCTTACGCGCCTATCTTGCCATAGGCGGCGACAGGATTCCAGCGCGGGGGATTGCGTCGCGAGAAGGCGAATATCTCTGGCTCGATAAAGGCGTGATGAAAGCTCTAATACAAAATCAATGGGTAGAATTGGATGAGGGCAATTTTATTTTAACTGGTATTGGTCAAACGGCTTTGCGTGAAGGCAGTATGCTATGATTGAGGGGTGGAAGGAATGCACCCTTGGCGATGCAATTACACTTCAACGCGGGCATGATCTCACAAGATCAAAAATGGTTCCAGGAAAGTATCCTGTAGCAGGGTCAAACGGAGTTATAGGAACCCACATTGAAGCAACCACTAAAGGGCCTGGAATAACAATTGGCCGAAGCGGTAATGTAGGCAATGCATACTTTTACGAAGCGGACTTTTGGGCACATAATACCACCCTTTATGTAAAGGACTTTAAGGGCAATTCCGAAAAGTTTTTATATTATTTTTTGACTCGAATTGACTTTAAACAATTTAATGTTGGCAGCGCCGTTCCAACCTTGAATAGAAATCATATTCACCCATTAAGAATTACAATCCCACTGCTCCCCGAACAAAAAGCGATTGCGGGGCTGTTGTCGAGTTTGGATGATAAAATTGACCTGCTCCACCGCCAGAACAAAACCCTCGAAGCCCTCGCCGAAACCCTCTTCCGCCAGTGGTTCGTTGAAGAAGCGGACGACGGCTGGGAGGAAGGAGAACTGGGCGATTATATAAATATAGCCTATGGTAAAAACTTACCAACCACCAAATTAACGAAAGAAGGGTACCCAGTGTATGGTGGGAATGGTCAGATAGGGTATTACACAAAGTACGTTTATGAGAAATCGCAAGTGTTGGTGGCCTGTAGGGGCGCTGCTTGTGGTACAATCAATATCTGCCCGCCTAAATCCTTCGTCACAAATAATTCTCTCGCATTAGAAATCGGAAAGAGAAATGAGATCACCTTCGAGTTTTTAAAGTATTTCTCGTACACACATGATTTCACACTCTACGTGACTGGTTCTGCTCAGCCACAAATTACAATTACGAACATGTATGGAGCAGAATTCACACTGCCTCCAAAAGTGTTAATTGACAAGTTCACCTCAATCGTCGGTGATTTTGAGGGAAAGCTAAGCGAAAACCACAACCAAATCAAAACCCTCGAAAAGCTCCGTGACACGCTCCTTCCCAAATTGATGAGCGGTCAAGTGCGCGTCGCCTATGATCGCGAGGCGGCTTAATGAAAAGGCTATGCTATTCATTTTTACAGCAAGCGGATAGAATATGGAATGCGATTGCGGAAGCTGATCAGTATGGGCTTTCCTATGGCGAAGAGACTATTACCGATAATGTTCTTCTATACCTCAAAAAACATCACAGGCGTCACGTTCACCTTAGGTCCTTCTCCAAGAAAGAAGAACGACATAATGGTGCTGATTGGGAATGGTGGATTGGACGAGAGGGGCAGTGGAATGGCATGCGAGTGCAAGCCAAACGCATCAAGCTGCCTCGTGAGGAATATAAGAGCTTGTTTTACAAATCGAAAAAAAGCACCAAGTTACAAATTGATCACTTAATAGATGAAGCAATAGCAAATAATTTAACACCTATTTTTACCCTCTATTCTCACAGCAAAAAATTATTACATTTGCAGACGAAGAATAATCATTGCTACCCATCACGAAATGGTCCGTTTAATCAGAATGGGTGCTTGGTAGCGCACGCGCAGCATGTCCGTAATACAGGCAGCCTAAAGTTATCGGATATAGAATCATTTAGCTTCCCTTGGCATCTTCTAGCTTGCGATTGTTCTGTTGATCTTGGGCCAAGCCGAGGGCCGGGCACTAATCCAAGTAATATTTCTCAAATGCTAGCTTATCCATTTGAAGGAGCACCTACAGGTGAAGATGACATATTTGTTGCAGAACCAAACAAAGTTTTACCTGATCACATGCGTGCCATAATGAAAGATGATGGCGAAAGTCAAACTTGGATCGAAAAGTATTGTAGGGAATGGAATTTAGCAGGACTAGCTTTGATCGATTTAGGGAAACGTGATGAATAAAATCACCGAATCCGAAATAGAGTTACACGCCATTAATTTGCTAGAACAGCAAGGCTATAGCTATCTTTATGGACCAGACATAGCTCCTGACTCAGATAATCCTGAACGCGCTGGATTTGATGATGCTGTTCTCAAAACTCGTCTCCTTATCGCTGCGACACGAATTAATCCTGACCTTGACCCAGACATCATTGAAGACGCCGTCAAACAAATCGGACGGATTAATGCGCCGGATTTGATCATCAATAATGAAACCTTCCACCGCATGCTGACCGAGGGCATTACGGTGACTCGCACGGTCAATGGGGCGGAGCGCGGCGATCTGGTGTGGTTGATTGATTTTGATGACCCTGAGAATAATGAATTTGTCGTCGCCAATCAGATCACAATTATAGAGAATGGCGTGAATAAACGCCCAGACATAATTCTCTATGTCAACGGCTTGCCCCTTGGCGTGATAGAGCTGAAAAATCCCGCTGATGAGAATGCGACGGTACGTTCCGCCTTTAAGCAAATCCAGACTTATAAACACGCTGTCCCCAGCTTATTCACCTTCAACGCGCTTTGCGTTATCTCGGATGGTCTGGAGGCCAAAGTCGGGTCAATCAGCGCTGGATTTTCCCGCTTCATGCGATGGAAGACGGTGGACGGATTAACCGAGGCAGATCGCTTCACCGGGCAGATGGAAACCTTAATAAAGGGCATGCTGAACAAAGCCACATTTCTTGACCTTATCCGGCATTTTAATGTGTTTGAAAAATCCAAGAAGGAAGACCCCGAGACTGGCATTATCACGATTGAAACGGTCAAGAAGCTTGCCTCTTATCATCAATATTATGCGGTCAACCGCGCAGTCGTTTCGACCTTGCGCGCCTCTGGTCATTCAGAAGGCGATTTCAACACAGGCGATATGTTGGAAGACCCGGAAGCTTACGGCTTACCCAGCACCAAGAATAAGCCCCAACGCGACCGAAAGGGCGGCGTTGTCTGGCATACGCAGGGATCCGGCAAATCCCTCTCTATGGTCTTCTATGCGGGCAAGATCGTGCTCGCCATGGATAACCCGACTATCCTTGTGATTACCGACCGTAATGATTTGGATGATCAGCTTTTCGATACCTTCGCCGCGTCCAAACAATTACTTCGCCAAGAACCTATTCAGGCGGGTAGCCGCGACCATTTGAAAGACTTGCTCAAAGTCGCGTCCGGCGGAATTGTCTTTACCACCATCCAGAAATTCCAACCGGATGAGGGCAATGTCTATGAGACTTTGTCTGAGCGGGAGAACATCATTGTTCTGGCGGACGAAGCCCATCGCACGCAATACGGCTTTAAGGCTAAGACGATTGATGACAAGGATGGTGAGGGCAATGTTGTCGGCAAGAAGACGGTTTACGGCTTTGCCAAATATATGCGAGACGCCCTGCCCCATGCTACTTACCTTGGATTCACCGGAACGCCTATTGAAGGGACCGATGTCAATACGGCGGCGGTGTTTGGCGATTATGTAGATGTCTATGACATCAAGCAGGCGGTTGACGATGGCGCGACAGTCAAAATCTTCTATGAAAGCCGATTGGCTAAAATCCGCCTGACCGATGAGGGCAAAGAACTGGTTGCGGAACTGGATGCGGACCTCGCGGATGAAGAGCTAACTGATAATCAAAAATCCATGGCCAAGTGGACCCAGCTCGAAGCCCTGATAGGCAGTAAGGACCGTGTTGACCGCGTCGCCAAGGATATTGTCGCCCATTTTGAAGCCCGCCGCGAAGCCAATAATGGAGGCAAGGCGATGGTTGTCGCGATCTCTCGCCGCGTCGCCGCCGCACTCTATGAAGCCATCGTGAAGCTCCGTCCGGACTGGCACGATGATGATATGACGCGCGGGGCGATTAAGGTCGTAATGACCGCCGTGTCATCGGACGGACCTGAGATTTCGAAACATCACACCACCAAGGACCAACGCCGCAAGCTGGCGGACCGCATGCGCGAGCCGGACGATGAGTTGAAATTAGTCATTGTTCGCGACATGTGGCTGACTGGATTTGATGCGCCGTCCCTGCATACGCTCTATATCGACAAGCCCATGAAGGGGCATAACCTGATGCAGGCCATCGCCCGCGTAAACAGGGTCTATGAGGATAAGAAAGGCGGACTTGTCGTTGATTATCTAGGCATCGCCCATGACCTTAAAAAAGCGTTGGCGTTCTATTCAGATAGCGGCGGCAAGGGCGACCCCGCCATCGCGCAAGAGCAAGCCGTAAACGCCATGCTGGAGAAGCTCGAAGTAGTCTCGCAGATGTTTCACGGCTTTCCCTATGAAGATTATTTCACCGATGACACGGGTAAGAAGCTATCCGTAATCCTCGCCGCCGAGGATCACATCTTAGGGCTGGAGAACGGCAAGACCCGTTTCGTCAATGAAGTAACCGCCCTGTCCGGCGTGTTCTCCATCGCCGTCCCGCATGAAAAGGCGATGGATGTCAAAGACGAAGTCGCCTTCTTCCAAGCCGTAAAAGCCCGCCTCGCCAAATTTGACGCCACGGGCGGCGGGCGCACGGATGAAGAGATAGAGCTGACTATCCGGCAAACCATTGATCAAGCGTTGGTCAGTGAACAGGTCATCGATATTTTCGACGCGGCGGGAATCAAGAAACCTGACATTTCCATCCTGTCCGATGAATTCCTGATGGATGTCAAAAACCACAAGCATAAGAACATCGCGCTGGAAATGCTGAAACGTCTTTTGGAAGGCGAAGTCAAAGCCCGTATGAAAACCAATCTCGTGCAAAGCAAAAGCCTAATGGAGATGCTGCAAGACTCCATCAAGCGCTATCATAACAAGGTCATCACCGCCGCCGAGTTCATGGATGAGCTAATCAATCAAGCCAAAGCGATGAGCGCACTTGATAAAGAGCCGGAAGCGATGGGCATGACGCCAACCGAATACGCTTTCTACACCGCCGTCGCGGATAATGAGAGCGCGCGTGAATTGATGCAGAAAGACAAGCTCCGCGAGCTGGCTATCGTGCTCTATGAGAAGGTCCGCGAGAATGCGTCCATTGATTGGACCATAAAAGAAAGCGTCCGCGCAAAGCTCAAAGTCATCGTGAAGCGAACATTACGGCAATTCGGTTATCCGCCCGACATGCAATTGCTGGCAACGGAGTTGGTACTGGAGCAAGCGAAACTGATCGCGGATGAGATAACGCGGGGCGCGTAATATTTTAGGAGACCAATATGCTTTTCGATACATTTTCAAACAAGGAGTATAAGGAAACCCCTTACCCAGAAACCTTCAAACTATTGGATAGAATGACCAAAGATGAGATTGATGCCGCGCGAGCTGAATTAAACCGTAAAATTGAGGGTGATGAAATTCATACTGCTGGCTGGATGCCCGGAGCGGATTGGAGAAAAACACCATTTCAACCAATCTATGAAAAAGCGGCGCTGAAGAACCAAAGCCTTGCAGCTAAAGTTTTTGGCTTATTGGTTTTTGATGTTTTTAGAGAGCACGAAGAAAAATGGCTAACCCTCCGCGCTGATAAAGACGGCGAACCCATCGGGAGCCGAACTTACTTCCGTGATAAGGGGAAATAGTCTTATGTTCCGAATAGAAGCTGATTTCGACAAAGCAATGATGGAAATTTATCATAGCGCTAAGAAGATAGGTTACACGCCATCAGTGTTCCACGGTATGCTTATGCAGCGTCGAGGCGTTGCAACGGCCAAGCAGCTTATCAATGCAACAAACGTCTCCGAGGGCTACACTCGATTATTTGAACTAAGGCGTCTTGATCTAACCGTTGAAGCCGTAGTCTATGAAAATAATAAGTGGCATGAACTCTTCGAACCCGAAGAAATTGAGAAATGCCGAAAACGGCTCGCCGATTACGAATACAAGCCTAAAACTCCAAGCCAGCCAGATTAATAATCGGTAATATATAGCGCAGTTTTGCGTGTTGATTTACGATTGAAGTAGGGACAGTAGTGGGGACGGCATGGGCGAATTATCGATTATACATTAAATATCAATGGCTTAGCGCAAGGAAATGGTGGAGCCTAGGGGAGTCGAACCCCTGACCTCTTGCATGCCATGCAAGCGCTCTACCAGCTGAGCTAAGGCCCCATCTTGGGCGGCGAGCTTTTACAGATCGCCGTGAAATCGCGGGAAATTATCCCACGTTATGGATTAAACGTCTTCTTCTTCCACGTCGTCGCCGTCAGAGTCGTCAGGCGGCGGCATTTCGTTATCGTCATCGTCGTCCGCGAGGGCCGCGTCTTGATCTTCTTCGTCATCCGTTGAGAAGCCGTCAAAGTTTGGCTTTTCGCCTTCATCATCGCCGTCGTCATTGCCGCCGCTAATGATGGCCGCATCGTCACCGTCGAGCTCAAGCTCTTTGGTTTCTTGCTCTTCCTCGTCGACATCATCCTCATCGACGTCAGCTTTTTTCTCATCGTCCTCCTCAGGCTCAAGCGGGGCGACAGGTATTTTAGGCTTTGCTTCAAGTAAGCTTGGGTCAAAACTA
>Ga0209187_1002049_pt1 | contig 20499 bp, 23 predicted proteins | sample BantaG_FD_187430 | JGI IMG/M metagenome (GOLD analysis project Ga0209187, IMG submission 187430) | Marine algal microbial communities from Bantry Bay, Ireland - BantryBay_4 metaG (SPAdes) (version 2) | ecosystem: Host-associated > Algae > Red algae > Unclassified | place: Bantry Bay, Ireland...
GAGTTAACGCTTTCAATGAATTTTAATAGAAAAGTTAAAAAACAAATTTTAACTTATATCAATCTTGCATAAAAATTGATTTTTTTTGCAACATCCGGGAGTATATGGATTAACACTGGAAAAAGTTTCTTGTAAAATAATATCGTCATCGCTTAAATCATCAATACTTTCTATTATAGTTTGTGTAGGGACATTGTTTTCTGAATCACCGCAAGCAACAAATAGTACACTGCATATAATAAGTATTAGGCTTTTAGTCATAAACACTCCCTCAAGGTTTGAGTCTTAATTATACTATAAAAGTACGTGTTAGCGTTCGTAATTTTGTGAAGGTCTCAGTAGCTTAGTCTGTATAATTAATTTTTTATAAATAATATAACTATGAAAAACAATAATAGGTGTTTGCAGATTATTTTTTAGAAGGTCTTAACTTTATGTTAAGTTATTCTAATGTATTGATGTGAGATAAGATGTATATATAATATAACTCTACCTTTTATATAAAACAAATAGTGGGAAAAAGTAATATGAAATTCGTGGTAATAGTATTAACTATAACTTTATTTTTTAACTTTGCTTTTGCCGATGAAGTAGTTCGCTTAAATAAAATAAAGGTATCAGGTTTTAAGAAAACTAAAAAATATGTAATTCACAATGAATTAAATTTAAAAGAAGGTAGTGATATTAGCCTTAGTGATATCGAAAGTAGTATATTGGGTTTACGTAATACGAATCTTTTTGCAAAAGTAACTTACAAGCTTGTTGGTGAAGAAGGCAAAGATTTATTAATTAAAGTGGAAGAAAAGTGGACTACTATACCTATCGTTAAATTTTCATCTGGTGGAGGAGTTGGGCAACTTACATTGGGAGCCTATGATCCTAATTTATTCGGGCGTTACTTGGAGCTTGGGGGACAGTATGAGCGTTTAGATAGTGCTAGCTCGGGTGTGATTTGGTTTAAAAACCCAAGATTATTTGGTAAAAAACAAGGGATTGATTTTCAGGTTTGGTCCACTAAGCGACTAAGAACAAAGTATGAACAAGATACAGACGAGCCAGTAATTAAAACTGGTTTCTTGCACGATAGATTAAAGTTGTATTTAAATTATAATAAAGAGTTATCAAGAAAGTTAAATATGCATTTTTTTTATGAGTATAACGACGACAGCTTTTCCTTAGATTTGTTGGATGATGATGTTCTCGCCAAGGCAACACCATTTGGTATACCAATAAGCACGAAGGTTCACTTCGCAGGCTTAGGTTTAGACTATGGGCAACTTAATTATGAAAGTTTTAAAGTTGATGGATTTTTGGCGCAATTTCGTTATAGGTACGGCTTGAGTGCCACTTCAAATGTAGACGATTTTTCAGAGTTAGATATTTCATTACTTTATTATAAAACCTATAAGTGGGACCTTACCTTTGCTCAGAGGTTTTCCTCAGGCTTGACCACTACTGATATACTACAGTACTGGAAGTATTTGGGCGGGTTAGATAGGGTAAGAGGATTTTCTGATAATAGATTTGCTGGTAAATATTATTGGCTTTCTAATTCTGAAGTTAGATTGCCGGTGTATAGGCATAAGTGGCTAATTCTGCAAGCTGTTGCCTTTGCAGACATAGTTGGTGTTAGTGAGGAGTTTAGAATAATATCTAATTTAGAAGGAGCAAGTGTTGGTGGCGGAATTCGATTATTTTTACCAAAGGTTTATCGTTTTGTCGTTCGCTTAGATTATGCCCAGCCTATAGAGAAAGATGATGATATGAATATAAGCATTGGTGTACAGCAGTTTTTTTAAGCTTTTAGTTTAGTTTTGGTCCTCATTTTAGACTTACCCCAAGCAACAAGATCACTGTTTTTGTAATATATATTACGTTCAGAGTGTCTCATTTTGAGACAACTAATAATTATACACCCATTACAATTTAGGACAATTTTTGTCCTTTTCCAGAAAACTGACGCTTTAGCAATTGTCTCAATATCGAACAATTTACCGATTTACCCCTTTAATTACAGTTGCTTACAGCGTGCCAAAGTACCGGCACGAACTTAGCAAATAAGGTAAGTAAGGAATGTGATCAAATAGACAATTGATCTATGGGGGAAACAAAAATGAAGAAGTTATTATTAACACTAATATTAGGAAGCTCACTATTAACTATAGGTTGTGCAAAAGAAAAAGTTGCTAGTACACCAGATGTTGATCCACCATCAGTTGTTGAGCCAATCAACACAGACACGGGTGTGCCTGGCGCTCCAGACGGGCCAGGTATAGGAAGTGGTTTTGGTGCCACAGCTTCACTAGAAATAGATAACAATACTTTAGAAGCCTTTTTAACTAAGCCAGTTAACTCGCCAAGCGATATTCAGGTGCATGTAGATTTACAAGAAAACTCAAACGAAACATTTTCAGGAATCGTATCTATATATGTAACTGATCGCGGAGTTGCTAGGTCTTACAGCTTTTCTACGGGCCCTAAAAGCAAGTCAGCTTATAATCGCTTTGTAAGAAATGATAATGGCTTTCACGCTATCTTAGACGATGGAAATGCAGGAATGATCGTACTAGTAATAGATGACATTGTTAACTTAGGTGATGGATTAGGTAATCAAGATACTGTTAACGGACAAATTTACTACAAAAACTATCCAACAATCTTTGGCTACGGTGGAGTTCCACAAGCTCCTCACCCGTTACAAAATGGTGGAAGTGCTTACTGTTGGGAAATCACTAAAGGTCCTTACCAGTGTAAACCTTGGGCAAGTCTTGCTGAGTCTATTAATGAGCCATGGCCGACAGGAGACGTAATTCTTCTAGGTTACTTTAAAGGTTTAAGTATTAGCGGAGCATTAAATTTAGATTAATTTTAATAATGATAATGATAATAAAGATATATTAATAGGGGAGAATACAATGAAACAAACAAACGTAATAAAAACAATAGCAGCAGGCTTAATGATAATTGCCATATCTACACTAACAATCTCTTGCGATACAGGTAGTAGCAAGAAGAAAAGAGTAGCTACAACTCCAGGAGTAGTAACTATAACAACTGGTACAGGTGGAACACACACAACTTGTAACGACTGTAGTTCATCGGACCTCATTGCTTCAGCGGTAGGTGATTCATTACAAAGTTCAATTGACCAGTTTCAATTTATGTTAAACTTTTTCTATATCGGCGACGGAAACCAAATTGGTGTTGACGGTGATTTATACTTAGGCAACTTAGGCAACTTCGGTAACTGTAGTTTCCTTTCTGGCCACTACCAAGTAGCTACAGCAAATGGCGAATATGGAATACAAAATAATAACAACCTTGTAACTAATGTTGGTATTGAAGCCGTAAGTGGTGGTGAAGTAATTAAAATGAGAATTGAATATGCAAGTTTTAATGGTGTAACAAGTTCTTATATTAACGCTTGTAATGGTAGAGGTTACTCTCATGCCTTGATTGGTAAAATAGTGATTGAATCTTTAAATGGACAAAGCTGTTTAATAAATAACTTTTACGCAAAATCATTATATCCAACTGGTAACAAAAACTTTAACTGTCAGATTCACTAAAAATTAAACTTAGGGACCTCAAGGGGTAAATGAAATGAAGAATTTAAAAAGAACATTACAATCAGCATTAATACTAGTAAGTATTATTTTAACCGTGGCTTGTTCAACTCAAACAAGAACAAATAACTGGGGTCCAGATGCTGGCGAACTGAGTGAAACTCTAAATTTGTTTTTTAATGATGCCGGTAGCTCTAACGATAGTAACTTAGTTCAAAGCACTAAAGCTGATTTACTGCCAGAAGGTGACGCTCAAGCAGAGGCAGCTGCCTCTGCTCCAACTAAGCTAATTTACTACGCAGAGAGCGGAAAAACAGGCTTGCCATTAAGTGTTGCAGGTATTTTAGACTTTAGTATTCTTAGTTTACCCGTAGCTAGTTTGTACAATGTAGCTGAGGCAAAAGTTTTACTCATGGATACTTTTGTATCTAAAAACCGTGAGTTCACTTTAATTGTATCTGTTAGGTTTATTGAGCCAGATGGTAGTGTGAGCAATTTTCAAACTGCTGCTTTTAAAACAGGCTCTTATAAGTTTACTGATGAGCAGTTAACGTTATCTTTTGAAAAATTTGATCTAACAACTTTTGATTTATCAGATGTTGAAGAAGATCTTGGATCAGTAATTCAGTTAAAAGTAACTGATAAATCTGGTGTTGAGTACGGTCAATTTTCAAGCCTTGTCGGGTTTGGAAACTAAATAATATAAAATTTAAAAATTAATATTAAAAGTACCCCCTAAAAAAGGCCGCAGAGCTCCCCCTTAGCGGCTTTTTTTTTTTTTTTTTTAGTGCCTGGCACCTTTTGAGACCAGCTGCGTCCCAAAAGGTGCCAGGCACATTCTGTATTTTTGGCACCAGGTAATTTTTAAGACTTTGCTAGTTGATTTAATTGTACTTGATTATCTCGCTAACTTATTTGAATAGGTTAACTTAAAAAATTTTAGAAACTACAATTTTACTCTCACCGTCTCAATATATATCGTAACAACTAAGCAGTTTTTTTGGGCCCCTCAGCCTTTAAAGTGCTCTTATGGATTGGGAAACCAAAGTCATCGAAATGGAGCTTATGTTCTAGCTCATTAGGCGGGAAAAGAGGACCACGATTAGGATTTCGCTTTTGTGTGGCTTGTGATAATTTGAACAGTTTCTTTTTGGCGTACTGTTTACCTTTAATAGTTTCAAACATAAATGTACCTCCTGTTTTAAATTTACCACCTTAAATTATATCCATGTTTGAATAAAATAATTCCTGATTTTGTTTAAAAACTGTGTAGATAATTAAACAATTGTTGTGCTCTTTATTGAATTTGAACGTAGATTATCTGGGGCATGTATAGTGAAAAGACTGCCATCCTGAGGCGAAGCCAAAGGGTATTCTTCGCCTTATTTTTGTCCTCACAAAAAAGTACTATCGAAAAAGTTAACCTAAAATTGGCAATATTGAATTTTACGCGAAAGATCCTTCGGCTAAGGCCTCCGGGTAACAAGTTAAGTAAGGCGAATAGTGTCTTCATTTCGCTTGGCAGTTTCATTACGAGTTTTTATTCTATCGCGCTTCCGTAAGCTCTAGTCACTCAGGCTAACTATTAACTGAAAACTTTTGTATATCGGATAAGCACAGCTTATCCTAACGCCCATAGACTAGATGCTGTAACATAATGTTTGGTATTATGGGGTCATGTTGAAGTATTGGGTAGAGTTTTTTGATGATTTACAGAATGTTCGTGGCAGAAGTCGTAACACAGTTATGGCTTATCGCCGTGACTTAGAGATTTATAGTGACTTCACTAAAACAGCTCAAGCCATAGAAAAAATCTATGACTTTTTGGAAAACCGTGGTTTAAGCAAGCGTTCACAAGCGCGAGTAATTAGTAGCATCCGAACTTATTTAAAATTTTGTGAACTTAAAGGCGAAAAAGCAGACGAACTAAGAAGTCTGCGTCCACCCAAAGTAAAAGTAGGGTTGCCTAAAACTTTAACTCTACAAGACTTTGAAAAATTAGTTGATGCCGCAGTTGTCGATGATTTAGCAAAAACTAAAAGAAACCAATTAACTTTACTATTGTTATTTGGTCTAGGTTGTCGAGTGAGTGAGCTTATTGCTTTAGACTTACAAGACTTTAATGAAACTCAGGGGTGGTTAAAAATATTAGGTAAAGGCGGCAAAGAGCGCCTGGTTCCATTAACAGATAATTTATTAATGGGTTTAACTCATTACTTAAAAGAAGTCCGCCCCAATTTAATAAAGCTTAAATCCAACTCTGTTTTAATGAATGATCGTGGTAAAAGGCCAAGCCGAGTTGATATTTGGCGCTGGTTAGATGCTTGGTCTAAAAAAGCAGGCTTTGATGAAACCATTAGTCCGCACAGGTTTAGACATGGTTGTGCTACTAGTTTACTTGAAGGTGGGGCTGATTTAAGGTCTATCCAAATGTTACTTGGTCATTCAAGTATTCAAACAACACAAGTATATACTCATGTAAATCAAAAGCAGATGAAGTCGGAAATTAAAAAGTTCCACCCACTGTCTGACGTAGAAAAATAATTAAAAGCTATAGCCTAATTGAATTTTCAATACTGAAAACCCAGGTATTTTCCTAAAAGCATCGATCGCTTTGTTGGCATTTTTACGATCATCTTCGTCATTAGTGAGCTTAGTAAAGATATCTTCTCTTTTTAAATTTATTAATGGAATATATGCTGAAAACCAATCAGCACCAAAGGTAAATCCATTTTTTAAAACCCATCGGTTCCCAATTCCTAAAGTAATCCCTAAATTTTCAATAAGTAAAATATCGTAGTTATCCTGTGGAGTAATTCCCGACAAATACTTTGTACCAATATTTATTTTAGTTCTCGAATAATAAGCACCTATTATAAAATTTAAACTATTTCTGGCATTAAAGCTTCGTCTTAGTATAGAAATCCTATGGTCACTAAAGCTACCGAGATCTTTAACGAACCAGCCTAAGGAAAGTTCGGCTTTTAAATACTCAATATCATAAGTGGCTTTTGCATCAGGTGTTAAAGATAGTGACAAGCCATACTTAGATGGAATCCATAAATCTAGGTAGGAGTAATTGGCTAGTATTGTATAATTTTTAACCTGGCGATCTATAAGTGATCTATTTAAATGAATTTTATCATCGGCTTTAGAATGAAGTGGTAAAAGGCATAAGCATAAAAGTATAATTTTTAAGTATAGCTTCATAAGGTTTTGCTCCAGTTGTTTAGGTGCTGTTAAATAATATTATAAAATACTAATTTATTAAACTATAGAGGTTACAGCAATAGAATTACAATTTAGCTTTGTTAACTGGAACTAATACCAGTTATAAAAACTGTTTTTCGGATATTATTATTGTTAGTTAGCTTGTATCTACCAAGCGGTCAACAGCCTCAGTTGCATAAGTGCTTGATTATGAAAATATATTCGTTTACCCGCGAGGGTTTAAATTTAGTTCCGTTTGAAGTAGAGGTTAACTTTATGCCAGGGTTACCGCAAATACAAATTATGGGTCAGCCAGATCAAATAATAAAAGAAAGTCAACTTAGGATAAAATCAGCCCTACAAAAGCAAGGTTTTTCATTTCCTAAGGCCAAACAAATTTTGGTAAATTTAAAACCAAGTTATATAAAAAAGAAATCTCAAGGCCTCGATTTAGCCATAGCTTGTGGTTATTTATTTGCCTCAGGGCAGGTGCCGGTGCCCTCGGCGGATAAAGATATTTATATATATGGCGAGCTTGGTTTAGATGGTCATGTTTATATGCCAGAGGACTTTGATTTACTTGATGACTACAGTGATAAGTATTTACTGACTGGTTTCACGGCAAAGGCCACATCGCAAGGCTACTACAGTTTAAATGAGTTAAAAAATTTAAACGAACCTGACTACCAGCAAAGTAGTGATAATTTAAAATCATTCATTCGCCCTGAAACGAATAACATTTATTTATCAAAGCCAATGGCAAGGCTACTGCAAATCATTACAGTGGGGGAACACTCAACATTACTGGCCGGCCCGGCAGGCTCAGGTAAATCAACGTTTGCAGAGCTTGTGCCCTCGTTTTTAAAACCACCAAACAAAGAACAGGCTTTTGATATTACAAAATTTAGTCGAATGTTCCAAAAAAAGCAAAACTGGCGGCCCATTGTTATGCCTCATCATACAATACCTAAAATATCTATGGTGGGTGGGGGTAACTATTTATCTCCTGGGGAAATCACAAGGGCGCACAATGGGGTTTTATTACTTGATGAGCTATTAGAGTTTTCCACCCCTGTGAAAGAGGCTCTACGTGAGCCCATTGAAAAAGGCTGCATTCATATTGCTAGACGCTCAAGGTATCATAAGTTTCCCAGTGATTTTTTATTAATTTCAACTACGAACTTGTGTCCCTGTGGAGATATGTCGCCCGGCAAGATGGGGCGCTGTCGTTTTAGCTTACGTAAGTGTCAGTCTTATATTGAAAAATTAAGTGGCCCCTTACTCGACCGCTTTCAAATTTTATCTTTTAGTTATGAGTGGGGTGGTAACAAGGAGGTTTATGCCCCCGATTTATTACCGGAAGTTTTAGAAGCACAAAGCTTTGCCACTGAAGTTAGGGGGCAGGAAAAACCAAATGCCAAACTAAACTTAGCTGAGGCTACAGATGCTCTTAGTACAAAGGCAAAGAGCTTATTTGAACTCAAGGAGTTTAAATCACAAAGAAGGCGGCTTGCCACTTTGAGAGTGTCTAGAAGCATAGCAGATTTAGCAGGCAGCACTGAGGTAGAGTTTGATCATATAAGCCAAGCCTACAAGTACTGTGAGGGCCCATTTAAGCAAATCCAAAGTATTTTCAGCTAGCTAAAGTACAATTGCTATGCGTTAAAAACAGTACAATTTAAGGCCCTAGCCTTGCTAAATGGGCCATATTTCTTCATATTATATATTCCTGTAGAGGTGGCGTAGCCAAGTGGTTAGGCACTGGACTGCAAATCCATGAACGCTGGTTCGAATCCAGTCGCCACCTCCAAACTTTAGATAGCAAAAATTCAAAATCAAAAAAACGAAATAATTCTCTAACCCTAACAATTTTAATCTGACACGAAGTTTGTGCTTAATCATTTCACACAATTTCAAGCCATTTCACTAGCTGAAGCCTTTTGAAGCCCCTAGTGAAGCCCAAGATATTTCCATTCTGTAGCTGTTCTTAACAACTTAAGGAGGCTCATAGTGAGTTTAATAAAATCAGTAATAAACCTAATCACATTTTTAATGATGATTGGTATTGGAGTAGAGGGAATAGAAGCTATTCATGATATGGCAAAGGGTAAGGCGATCAAAGCTCATAAAAGAGGTATTATGAGTTTGCAGAAGTGGAACTATCAATTGCAGGGAAAGAGTAAAAATTAGTAAAGATAAAAGTTAGATCTTAGGGGTCTGACTTTTTACTTTAAACTGAAAGAATGTCCCAATATTTAGCACAGACTTGGCACCTCTTGAATGAGTGTTATTTAATACAATAATACTTGCTAACTACAAAGTATATTTTGTTCAAAATAGACCTAAGGGATACATAAAAATTCTGCTTTAACGGTATATATAAAAAGAGTACAATATCCACAGCCATTAGACCTCTCACGTTTTGTCTCCCAATCAGAAACTCTACTTATATCGCCGATACATTGTTTTTCTGCATTTGTAGTCGCCCACAATTTAAAGTCACTCATTATTTCTCGGAAGTGGTCATCATTTTTTATGTCTGCATAGTCAACGTAATCCGAATAAGAACCTGTAACACTGTAAGGTAGAGCTAGGGCGTTTATACAAAAAATTAGACTGATAATTTGGATACATGTAATAATTTTCATTTTTTCTCCTGATCTAATGTTTTATAAAGTAAATGGTATTGATGTTTTAATTATAATAATAATTAAATATATCAATTGTTATCATAGGTAAAAAAATATACTTAAGTTTCGGCCACAAACTAAATTGCTAGGCTTGAGATGCAGCCAATTTCTATCTAGAAATTATCTACAAAAGCAACCAGGTATACAATCAGAGTGGCAGCTGTGAATAATACTTCTGTCTATTCCTTGTTTTTTATCAAATAAAACTAGGCCAGAATTTACGTTATAAAGTGCTGAAACAAGAACTACTTCTCCACTGTCAACTTTCTCTCTTATTATAGAGCTTCTTCTATATAGTTCTTCTCTACTTTTATTTGCATTTGTATGGCTAATTTGAGCTACATATTTTTTATTTTCAACAACCCTCTCACCAATAAGTTGAGATAAGACAGGGTCATTATCAAGAATTAAATTTGTTGCTGATATAGAAGGCTTTACCCTATTAAGTAACTGAGTTAAATGTCCAAACTCAATTCCCTTGCAAGCGCCCTTGATAGCTCCACAGTCACTATGGCCTAAAACAACAATAACTTTCGCCCCTGATGCAACAGAGATTTCAATACTTCCGAGTATATCATCATTAATAACATTTCCAGCAACCCTAGCTACAAAAAGATCACCTATCGTAGTGTCAAATATTATTTCTGGTGAGGTTCTAGAGTCAATACAAGATAAGACCACGGCAAGTGGCTTCTGCTTTTTTGAAGCGATGACTCTGCGTTTAGTTAAGTTTTTTAAATAACCGCCGTGATTAGATTTGCCGCTTAAAAAATTTTCATTTCCTTTCTTTAGCCAATCAATAACATCTTTAGAGTTTAATTTTTTCTGCCTTTCTTTGTATGATCTGGTAGTTTCGTTAGTGTTAATATTGCTAGCGAGTGTAATACTGCCAGATAGCAAAAAAAAGAAAAATGTTACCTTTTTAAATAGACTTATTAGCATATAAAATTCCTCCATTAGAATGTATGTCAGGCACAATAGTACTGGAGCTAGGCTGTGGTTGTATAATTCATTATTATGATGTATTGATTGTTAATTATGAGTTTACTTAGTGCCAATTTAAAGGCTTTTTTAGCCGTATCACGAATAAAAACCGTCCATGGAGCTTCCAAAATAATTGGAATTAGTCAGACAGGCGTAACTCAGCGAATTCGATCTCTAGAAAAAGAACTCGGAGTTAGTCTTTTCACTCGTAGTCGAAAAGGAATGAATCACACCAAAGAAGGCGAAGCACTTTTTCAATATTGTTTAGCATCAGAAAGCCTTGAGGGGAAAGCCTTATCAGTAATTAATGGAGCTGGAATTGCCTCTGAGGTTGAGCTATTAATTACTGGTCCCACAAGTATAATGAATGCACGTATTATTAAGCAATGCCTTCCTTTGTTTAAAACTTGGCCAAAGCTTAATTTAAACTTTATAATTTCAGATGATGAAAATCGAGTTAATATGATTCGCGAAGGCAAAGCTCAGTTCGCATTACTTCGCCCTCACCACGTACCTCTCGAAATGGATAGCAAGCTTTTAAAACCAGAAAAATTTATTCTCGTAGCCTCAAAACATTGGAGGGGAAGAAAGCTTCGAGAAATTATTAAAAATGAAAGAATAATTGATTTTTCTGAAGAAGACCCAACTACCTTAAACTACCTTAAACATTTTAAATTAATTAATCTAGTTAGCAGGAAACGTCTTTACACTGATAATAATGAGACTCTTATGCAGTTATTTATCAATGGTATAGGCTATGGTACACTGACTCGGGAGGTCGCTGAACCGTACCTAAGAGAAGGTAAATTAATAACTCTAAATAAAGCTCAATATTTAGAAGACCCAATTGCTTTATCTTGGTACCCAAGGAATGAAGGTCCGAAGTACTTTAAAGATATTATAAAATCTATTAAGTAAAGCTGCCCATTTTGAATAAACATATGCCTCCTGCTAAGTAAGGTACTATGCGGAGAAAGTACTATTTTATTAATTGCTTAGCACCTACAAGTTAAAAATAAGGTGAGGTAGCCTAGGTGAGTACTGTTACAACTTAGTCGATATTATTATTTAGTTCTAAGAATGATCTTAGTTCTAAACTAAAATAATGGCAAATAATCAGCTTCGTTTAAGCCACTTTAAGCGATTATCTGCTCAATGACTTAATTCAATATGTTTTTTTAATTTAGGCAATAAATCATCCCAGCCTTTCCTAAAGCCTTTTACTAATCGGGCTCTCTTTTCTGAATCTTTGAATATTTCCCAGCCTGAATGTCTAACTTCAAGAACCGTAGTTCCGGATAGTTCTTTCAAAGTAAAAGTGCATTTTGTATTCTCATATTTTTTCCAGTACTTCTCATGCCAAGTAAACGTTATAGAATCCATTTTTTTTAGTTCTAAAACTTTTCCAGTGGCTAACTGCCCCTCTCCCCAGGGTTCATAAAATTGTCCACCGAAAAATGGTTCCAGCCTTACACCCTTATTCCACCACTTACTGAGCTCTTTATTTTCGGTTAAGGCTGACCAAACTTTATTTTTGCTAGCTGAAAGAATCAGTTGCTTATAAATAACAATCGGCTTTTTTATTGTATCAGAATGAATGACGCTACTTAAAAATAGTAGCGCCATTACCATATAAATTTTGAATAATTTTAAAAATAGTGACATATCTGCTTCCTCAGTCTTGATTTTTTTAGTGTTTTTACTCACATTGATAAAAGCCATCACAATACGTTGTTATTTCAATATTCCCAAAGGACTCACTATAAGAATGACATTTATATTCACCTAATAAGACAGCATTTTCAAAGCCTTCCTCTTTACATTCATTATTTGCCTTTAAATCAGCACTTCTTTTTGCTACGACCTCACTGTTTTCGTGATTTCCTGAACAAAAACCAACGCATTGAAAACCGTAACCTCTTACATCAACATTAAAACCATCAATAAATTGGTTTTCAATGGCAAAAGAGTTTGCAGATACTATTAAAAAGCAAATGACAATTATTGCTTGAATCTTTTTCATTATTTATCTCCTTGTTTGTAACTCCCATTATTGGGATATAGATTTTATACAACTTAAAAATGGCTTGTAAAATCGAATAAATATCGATATATGGTTCCAAATGGAAACCAATCGAATTCGACAATTTTGTGTGGTAGCAGAGGTGGAAAACCTCAGGAAAGCCTCTGAAATTCTAAATATTACTCACGGAGCTTTGTCTAAATCCATGCAGGTATTGGCAAAAGAAGTGGGTATCGAGCTTTTTTTAAAAGTTGGTCGAGGAATAGCTCTGTCGGAAGGTGGAAAATCATTTCACCTAAAATCTATAGAGTTCTTAAGTGCAGTAGATAAATTAATGCTCAAAGACTATTCAAAAGATGATTCAATTTCTATTGGAAGCTTTGAGGTGTTCTCCACCCATTTCTTTGCTTCAGTAATTGCTGATGAGTTTCGTAATAAAAAATTTCGTGTGCAGGAGTTGTTACCCGGACAACTTGAGCAAGCAATAGTTAACTCTAAAATTGATATTGGTATCACTTACGATTTGATTCCTACTCAAGGAGTTGATGCCCTTGAAATTACTAAGTGTGAGATGGGACTATTTGGAAAGAAGAGATTGATGAGTAAACATACCATTGAGAATGTGCCATTTGTTGCCCCAATAATCCCTATCAAGTCTACAATAAGTGGGGTAAAAGGCTTAGATGGGTGGCCTGACAATAAGCTTCCTCGTAATCGTGTTTACGAAGTTGACATGCTGGAAACAGCGCTCCAACTTTCTTCTCAAGGTAAAGCTGTAGGGTTTTATCCAAATTTTTTGGTTAGATATTATAATGCAACTCTGGTTAAAAAGTATCAGTTAGACTCTTTACCTACGCCAAAAGAAGCTCAAAAGATTTACCGCAAAGTTTATATCCTTATCAAACAGGGAAGATCTGAAGATGAAAACATTAGAAAAATAGCCCGCATTCTAAGAACATGCATGAAGAACTAACGGCTGAAGAGTAATTACTGAAAGACATTTTCGGTTAAGTTATATTAAATATCGTTACAAGCTAGACCATTGGGTTTTACCGATTAATGTACTTATTCTTTAATTATTAAGCAGCTTGTTCAGACTCTAATTCATTGATGTAACTCAACACTTTACCAATATTTTCAAGTGTTGGGTTTGAAGCTGGTTCGCACATTCGGTAAAGGGTGCTCTTTGAAAGTCCTGTTTTTTTTGTAATATCATTATATTCGCATTTATCTAGAAGTATAGCTATGCAGCCTTTGAACGTATCATAATCAGCTTCAAAGAGAGCTTCAGTAATAGCTTCTTTTAGCCCCAAAACTGATACTTCAGCTCCAGCCTTATACTTTTTTGCTTGAGGCTTCTCTTTCGAGGAGCTTTCTTGCTTTTTGGATATCTTTTTTTTGCGCATTTTTAAAGCCTCCTAGAAGAACTAGAGTGAGTTCTTCTTTTAAAATTAACGAATAGTAAACTCTTCGTCCGTTTTTCCATCTAAATTCAAGTAAACGCTCTCCAAGAGCTTTGTGGTCGCCAAAATAGTTATGTAGCTCAACATGTTTAAGTCTAGAGTCGATTTGAGCCTTAGACTTTTCTGTTTGGGTATCAAACCATTTTTTAAATTCTGGTGTCCGCTTAATGTTCACAAACTCATATTCCCATATATGGGAATATGAGTCAAGCCTAATATGAAACAACCAAACAGTCTTAACTTCTATTTCTCTACTAGGTTATTTATTAGTTATCACTAGGCCAGTCATTTTTATATTCTTTAATTATATCAATAAGCCTCCATATAGGTGTTTTAAGAGTATCTACTCACACCTTTTGATATAGTTCGTCTTTCAGCACCTTATGTATTGCAATCATCGGATTTAGCCCTTTATTAGTCATTGTTTTAAAATAACTTGTAATCCGGCAATAGGCTTCAGCATAAATGACTTTTCTAAAAGATCCTGATATTTTTTGTTTTACTTTATTCATTCTAAGGTCTTGCTCAGCTCGATTATTTGTAAATGATACGTAATCAAACTTGGCGAACATTAATACTGACGTTTCATATTTCTTTAATCGATCCCATAAATTATGTGCATCAGATTTAGCAATACGACCTTTGGTTCCATTTTTTCTGGCAACTTTTGGTAATTCCTTTTTACCTTTAGTTAATATTGTCCTGTAAGATTTTTGAAGCTTTAGATACTCAGCTGGCGTTAGCCTTTTTCTTTTGCGCTTAGAAACCTTACGGGCTGTAGTTTTCAATAGGACTTTTAAATTTTTTGCCCACTTATAATTATTAGACTCAACAGCAAAAGTAAGTTCTCTTAATAAGTGAGAACCACACAACGCATGTAAACAGTTTCCATATGATAAGTAAGATGCCCAGCAATCATGTATCGTGACACCTTTGTAACGAGGAATAATTCCAATATCTTCAATGGCTTGTTTTCCTCTTTTTGGATGTATAAACTTAAGTGTAATATCTCCGGCTGAATAAACATGTATCCAGTAGTTTTTGCCACTTACTTTCATTGATGTTTCATCACAATGCATCGATGGGCTTTTTAAAAGTAATACAATTTGTTCTTCTTCCCATCGCTCTAATTCATGGTGAAGACTAAGCGTATACCTTAATATGGTTGCCTCTGAAATAGCTTTGCCGATTAAAGATTTTATTAATTTTTGGACTCTTTTTAGCGGTATCATTTGAGCTATAAAAAGGTTTAATACAAAAACTCGAACGCCATCGCCGTATTGTAGAGGACCTTTAAAGTTTGTTGGGAACCAACCTTTTGTTTCCACTTTACAAGATGGACAATTTTTAATCTCAGCATCAATATGAAGAACTCTTTTTTCAAATAAAATATCAATTTGAGTTCGTCGCTCAGTTCTTTTAACCGGTTCATTTTTTAAATCATCACCGCAGTGAGTACAAAAATTAACTTCAGATATTTTTATCTTTTCAGTTACTTTCACTTGCTCAAAAGTTTCATCATTTTGTTCAGGCCCCTTACCATTAGACCCTTTTTGAGTAGATGTAGTGTCTTTGTCAGATTGAGATGGAGGTAGCGAGCTATTTTTTGATGTTTTTTTAGTTTTCTTTTCAAGAAAAATGCTGATCAGTACTTCAAATAAAATTATCATTGATTTAATCAACATTTGGCTATCTAAAGATAGATCACCTTTAGTCTTTAAAATTTCAAATTGCTCTTTGAGAGAATTAAACTCTGTTCGCAATGAAGATTTATTAACAAATGACATGCCAAAATAGTTACAAATTAAAAGCTAAAGAACAATCGAAATACTTTTATGGCCTAATGAGTATTTACAATTTAACTAAAAGGTGTGAGTAGATACGAAAATAGCTTGGGAATTGATAAGGAAATCAATTGTAGCTTTTACGAGAATAAAACTACTAAAGCATCATAGAAAAAGGATTTTACATGAGCAAAAAAAATCAAATTGAAAATTTAAGCGAAATGGGCTTGTTACAAATTAAAACAAACAAAATTAGTGGAAGAGAAGTGATTTCTGGTGACAAAACTTATATAGATTACTGCTCTACAAATTATTTAGGTTTTGACTTTCATGAAGAGTTATTTAGGCAAGGTGAGAAGTTTGCCAGGGAATGGGGCTCACTTACTGGCTGGTCAAGGCTTGAGGCTGACCCTGTGATTTACAATGACTTAGAAGATAGAATAAAAAAATTTATTGGCTGTAAAGATGTAATTTTGTCACATACAATTACTATTACTAATTTTAGCGTAATGCCTTATTTAGCAAAAAATGGTGTGGTATTTATTGATAGAGAAGCTCATGCTGTATGTTATGAGTCTGCTAGGTTAGCGCGTGATCACGGAAGCGAAATAGTTACGTTTAAACACCAAGATGTAAATGACTTAGAAGAAAAGTTAAAAAAATATGACCATGTTGAAAATAAGATAATATTAGTTGATGGTGTCTACAGTATTAGTACTGAATTTGCTCCTATAGTTGAGCTTCAGGCTCTTTGTGATAAGTACAAGGCATGGTTATATGTGGATGATGCTCATGGGTTTGGTGTATTGGGTAATGAACCAAGTGAACTAAATCCTTACGGTAATAGTGGGAATGGTTTAGTAAACTATTTTGCAGGAAATTTTAAGCGAACTTTCTATGTGTCAAGCTTTGGTAAATCATTTTGTACGCATACGGCATTTATAACTATTCCTGATGAGTACAATAAGCCTTTGCGTGAAAATTGTATGCAGTATATTTATTCAGCGCCTATCTCCCCGTACACCATTGGTAATGTAAATGCTGTATTAGATTTAAATGAAAAAATTGGTAATGAGCAACGAACGAAGCTTTGTAAAATAACAAGACTCTTTGTTCGGGAGCTTAGGGGGCTAGGTCTTAAAATTGATTGTAACCAAAGTTTTCCAGTAGTTTACTGGGAGATAGGAGAGATTGATGATTTGATAGGCACAGCAAAAGTATTGTTTGATAGCGGGGTTATTGCAGGACTTAGACCATATCCTTTAGTTCCAAAAAATAAATGTGGAATGCGATTTGGCATAACCTGCTTGCACACTGAAAAACAAATAACTGAAACAATTGCACAAATTCATAATACTGTTCGTAAAAGTAAGTTTAACATTAAGAAAGTGGCTTAATTATGTATTGGCTAATTCTGATGGTATCAATTTTATTTGAAGTGTCTGGAACTGTAATGATGAGATCATCCATGGGGCTAAGCAAGCTAGTGCCAACAATATTAATGTTTACATTTTACTTATCAAGTATTGCTTTAATGTCCCTTGTATTAAAGAAAATAGAGCTAAATATTGCCTACGCGATTTGGGCGGGAATGGGTACCTTAACGATTACAATAGTTGGTTTTATTTATTTTAAAGAGGAAGTGTCGGTTGAAAAAATAGTTTGTATAGCCTTTATTCTGATTGGAGTTGTGGGTTTAAAATTAAGCCACACTTAATTTAATTAGATTTGACTGATTATTTGGTTATGGTAGCCTATAATAATGTTAAAGATTGCTTCGCAAATAGTTTTGTTATTAATTAGTTTTTATTTGCTGTCTTGTAATTCATTAAACCCTAAATCTGGCTTAATTAACTCTCGAACCAAAATTCATTATAAATCTTATAACAGTGGTCCGCTAGTTATTTTTATACATGGTCATAATGATTTTGATCTTACATGGAGGGAGTTGATACATAAGTTACCAAGTAACTTTAAAAAAGTTACACTAAGTTTGCGTGGCTATTACCCTAGTGAAATACCGAAAGATACCAGGTTCTATAAGATGGACTACCTTGTCGAAGATGTTTTATCAGCCATTAGGCATTTCGGTGAAAAAAAGGCCGTTTTAGTTGGTCATGATTTGGGGGCTGCTATTGCCTGGCAGGTAGCACTTAGACATCCGGATAGGGTAGATAAGCTAATATCTTTAAACTTTCCTCATCCTAGAGGCTTTGTGCGTGATTTGCGTGAGTATCGGCCTCAGATTGAAGCATCAAAATACGCTTTTGATTATGCTAAAGGTCTAATAAATAAAGATATTGATTATAGAGCGTTAGTGAGTTGGGTGAGCAAAGATAAATACGAAAACTATATTAGATATATGAAGTTATCAGATTATAAAAATTTAAACCTATACTACTCATACAACTTCCCTAATGAGTTATTTAAATCAGAGCAAATTAAAATTAGGCATGAGATACCTTCTCTAATTATTTTTGGTTTAAATGATAGGGCAATACTTCCGCATACTTTAATTGATAACAAAGGCTGGGGCAAAGATATTAAAGTAGTTAGAGTAAAAGGAGCAGGACATGATGTGCACCATGACCAAGTGGACAGAGTGGCAATTGAGATTTCTAATTGGTTAAATAAATAAATATAACTTCAGATACCTCTCCATTATTTAATTTTCATAATTACTTTAGTGCTTATAAGGCTTTATGAACTAGACCATAGTCCATAACTAGATTATTAACTAAGGTACTGCAGTTCTTTCGGATAGAACATATATAAATATTTGTATATTATAATGCATGATTCTTAAGTTTATTTATAAAGGACTATCCTTAAAGTCCGCTGTGTTTCCATTTCTTATAATATTTTGTTTTTTACTTTCATCTTGCAGTCAGTTGAAAGTTAAAAAGGAAATTATTGATAATAATAATACTGGTGGCTACAGGTTAGCTCAGTGTGATCTAAATAGCGATGGTACAGCTGAGATAATAACTATTGGTATAGGAATAAAAATAATCTACCAAAATCAAACTATTTATTTAGACAATAAAATTGATGGGCTCATTGATATAGAATGTTTTGATGTGGATAAAGATAACTTTAATGATTTAGTGATTACTAGTGACTCAGTTTTTAATCCATATACGAAATTAAGAAAAAATGGTGCTGTTAGTTGGTTGAGGAATCCGAGGGGAACTATACAAAAAAAATGGCAAGAAAAAACAATTGTTACTTTGGATGCTCCTCATAGGACAGATATCGTATCTATTGCTAGTGCCTATTATTTAATTTTATCAACACTTTACTCTCAGCGGGGCAATAAATTGATTCGTGCATTAAATATGGATGATGTTAAAAATAAATTAGATCCAGGTTATTTATATATATTTAAGTTTGATTATGAAGATAAGAAACCTCAGCTCAATGAAATATTTAAATCAAATGGTTTTAAATTTCTACATGGGATGAGAACGAAAAAAATTAGAGATAGCAATTATATAACTCAAATTGGTAGTTACGAAGGTCTGACGCAGTTTCAAATAAAATATGTTAAGAATAAAATTAATATTAGTGAAACTAAGTTAATCACACAAAGTATGGCTCTAAATGGTGTAGGAGATAGCCAGCCACTTTACAGTAGTATCAATAAATTTAAGTTGCTAACCATTGAGCCTTGGCATGGTGATAATTTAAATTATTATGAATTTGATGGTAAATTATTGGTTAAAACTAAGTTAAATTCAAAAGGGCTCAAGATGGGCCATGATTTTCTGCATTTAAAAACAAATAGCAAATATTCATACGAAGTTTTGTCTTGTCACAAAGGTGAGGGGGGCGCAGGTATAATTTTGCATAGAAAAAGTAAGAAAACGAATAAGTGGAGTAGTAAAATGATTGATAAGGGGATTGGTTGCGAGAGTGTTTGGCCGGTTACAGATTCTAGTGGTCAATTTTATGTAATTGATGGCGTCAATAATAAGCTATTAAAGTATGATTTAAATTAACAGTTTGAATGAGTAAAACTAAAGAATGGAGTACTTACGTAATTATCGTCATTTACTTCATTTATAGGTCAGATTAAAAAATATTATTAAAATCATACATTTATAAACTATTTACATGGTAAATCGATGTAAAATAGACGAAACCTCGTCATTTCTAGCTATTTTTATGAGCATATCGTAGCTTGTGTGAATAAATAGTAGATGTTTAGAGGTTTTAATCTCAATAGGGTTTAATTCCCCGCGGCTTGCCGCGACCAGATGAGGCGATAGCCTCACTGCATGAGCAAGTACATTCATAAAAGCCACAATGTTTCGGTTTTATTATATCATTTGGTTTGTCCAATAAAGTATCGCAAGAAAGTCTTAACAGACAAAGTTTCAGCCGAACTAAAAACTATCTGTAAGGAAATAAGTCTTCGTTATGAAGTTGAATTTATTGAGATTGGTACTGACGAAGATCATGTTCATTTTTTGATTCAGTCAGTGCCGACTTATAGCGTAACTAAAATTTGCACAATGATAAAAAGTCTAACAGCAAGAGAAATATTTCGCAGACTCCCAGAGGTGACGAAGGAGTTATGGGGGAGTCAGTTTTGGACAGATGGATATTTTGTAAATACGGTGGGCCAGCATGGCAATGAAGAAGTCATTAAGAAGTACGTCAAAAACCAGGGTAGTGGGTTAAACTACAAAAAGGTCCATCGTCAACAGCTTCAGCTGTTCACCTAAATGGCGTAGCCAGGGATACCCCGTGGGCTTGCCCCGGGGAGCCTCATTA
>Ga0209187_1002050_pt1 | contig 20496 bp, 10 predicted proteins | sample BantaG_FD_187430 | JGI IMG/M metagenome (GOLD analysis project Ga0209187, IMG submission 187430) | Marine algal microbial communities from Bantry Bay, Ireland - BantryBay_4 metaG (SPAdes) (version 2) | ecosystem: Host-associated > Algae > Red algae > Unclassified | place: Bantry Bay, Ireland...
TGCTTCTGGGCAGGTGAGACTAAAATAAAAGAATAAAAACCAACTACAATAATAACATACGGACAGCATCTCACCTCTCACTCACCCACAGATATTTTGAAAAATAACAAATATGACTTACCTTCGTGCAGGTGAGGGATAGCTTTGAAGGAACAGGCTCTTCTTATTGGTATTTTTCGGAGTTTGTATGGATTTAGTTTATTGTGTATATCGCTTTAAACTGTGAGGTGAAAGTGCGATATTATGTGTATTTTTAAGTCATAGGGTAACCAAGAATTAACACAGAACCAGCTATTAATAATAAAAAATGAAACTACTTCAATTAGAAATATTTAATTTTAGAAATCTTAATGAACAAAAAATAAGCTTCAATGAAAATTGTAATTTTATTGTTGGTGACAACAACCTCGGAAAAACCAACATACTAACCCTAATCAATACTATATTCCGAAATACTTACAGGACAAATTTCGTCGAAGATGACTTCACAGTTATTACTAAACCAATTGAAGTGATTTTTTCTCTGAAATTATCAGATATTGAAGTTGGTCTATTTGAGGATCTATTCGATTCCGAAGAAGAGAATATAATTACAATAAAAGCTATTCAATCTGGAATTGATGAATACTTAGAATACTATCATGTTGATTCTAATTTAAAAATCTCTCCTAGCACGATTAAATGTGTAAACTACTTATACTACGATTCCCAAAGAGACCCAAACAAAGAACTAACCTTCGACAAGGCCAAGGGTGTAGGTCGGTTTCTTAATCATTTAGTAAGCATTAATTTAAAACAAAAAGGTGAAACTGAAATTGATTTTATCGATAAAGGTAAAACCGATGACATCCTTGTTGACATTAATACTCAACTTTGCAAGATTAAAGCATTTAAAGATTACAATATTGATGCTAAATTAGAAGAAAATATAGAAAATCTTGTTGCTAAATTATTCCTTCTAAAAGATAGAGATAACAGAGTCCTTAGTCAGACTGGTTATGGAGTCCAATTTCTTACAATAATCTCATTATTTATCTTGGATAGATTATTAAATATTGGCAAATTAAAATCAAGAAAAGGCATTTTTGAAAAAGATGAAAAAAAATCTATTTCATTAATTATTGGACTTGATGAACCTGAAATTCACCTTCATCCTTATTTGCAAAGATCACTGATTAAATATATTCAAAATATATTAAAAAATAAAGACTCTGATTTTAGTGAAATCCTGAAAGAAGCGTTCGACATTGACTTTTTCATTGGTCAATCTATAATAGCGACACATTCACCTAATGTATTATTAAAAAATCACAGAGAAATAATTCGAATATACGAGCATAATGGAAAGATTGAAATAGTAAGTGGTGAATCATTAACTCTTAATCATAAGTTAGGAAGGCACCTTCAGATACAATTCCCATTTATAAAAGAAGCTTTTTTTGCGAGAGCAGCTTTAATCGTTGAAGGGGATTCTGAATTAGCATCTTTTCAAAAATTTGCTCTGAAGATTAATGAAAATTATGATTTTGATGAATTAGGTATTGCCTTAATACAAGCTGGAGGTGAAGGTTCTATTCCACCTTTAATCGAACTATTTACAAAGTTTAAAATTCCTTCACTGGGGATGATTGATAAAGATATATCAAATGTTGCTAGTTCGACTATAAAAATTACTCATAGTAGAAATTTTGAATGCGAAATACTTGCGTTAATAGATCAAGGCAAAATTGAGGTTCTTGAAAATATTTTAGAGGAATATGATTCATTAGGTAAGGAAAGAGTGATGCAAAAAAAAGCACTTAAAAAAAATCAAACTAAATACCCAGGAGTCCTTGACCAAAATATCACTCTCGCAAATACAAAATACTTAAATATAGCAGAAGATAATTTAGAACTGAAAAAAATTTGGTTTCTGACATGGTTAATTGTTAATAAAAACATTCTCCTTGGTGGAATCATAGGAAACAACCTAAGCGTTGACGATATCCCTCAATGTTATGTTGATATTATCGAGGAAATTGTTGCGCTATCAACTTCATAATTATGACTATAGAAGAAAAGATTAAAGAGATACATAATGGTGATGAGCAACAACTGGATTTCATTTTTTCAAATTCCAAAAGGATAATAGTTGAAGCTGCGGCTGGATATGGAAAAACTAGAACAATGATAAGCAAAATAGCTTATCTTCTTTCTACAAAAAAGATACCTAATCCGAAAATAATCCTCGTATTAACCTTCAGTGTGAATGCAGCATATAAAATTAAAACAGAAGTAAAATCTGAATTACCAAGTTTAATAGACATCAATTCTAAAATTAATGTGGATGATAAAGTCTATGTTTCAAATTACCATGGAGTTTGCAGAAGAATATTAAGGCGTTATGGTAAAAAAATATCTACTAACTTGCTAAAAGTCGATTCATTAATATCATTTGATGATTCGAGTACGACAGGTTTTCAATCAAATAAAATAAAGTTAGATTATAATAAAATTGAATTCCTCAACAAATACAATGAGGCAGTTAAGGTCAATAATAGAAAATTTGTCGTTGAAAACTTCGTCGGTTATAACAAAATAATAATAGAAGAAATATTACCACAAGGATTTATTCCTTTTAATTCTTTAATAACATTAACAGTCATGTTGTTAAAGAATTTTCCAACAGTACAATTGATGTATCAAAAAATATTCCCTTGTATTTTTATCGACGAATTTCAAGATACTAACCTACTTTCATACGGTCTAATAAAACAACTTGTAGGAGAACAAACATCTGTTTACTTACTTGGTGATTCCTTACAACGAATTTATGGATTCATAGGAGCTATCCCTGATATCCTAAATGTTGCTAAGACAGACTTTAATATGGAATATATTACTCTTGAAAACAATTATAGATTTAAAGACAATCCATCAATGCTCCTCTTGGATTATAATATTAGAAGAAACGCTGAATCACTCTTAGAACCAAATATTACAGAAAATGCAGCTATTAAATTGACTCTTCTTGATAATCAAGAACATGAAAGTAATTTTGTAGTTGCAAAGGCAAAACAAATTCTTGATGCCGACACCGATACCAAAGTTGCAATCCTATTTCGAGGAAGGAATAATAACACGAAACGAATCCTTTCAGAATTTGATAATTCTGAACTTCAATACTTTTATGCAATATTCAGCGATGAAGACCCCCAATATAAATTGTATCACTCACAAGCAGCTAATCTATTATCGGAGAAATTATCTAAAGAATATTTTTCTAAGAGAATGTGTAAGCGATTTGCAAAGTCTTTAAGAGATAAATTCAAAGATGACAACCCTACATTCAATTCATTAAATAGTCTTGTTGACATTCTAATTGAGACGCTATTTACTACGTTCTACAATCTTGATGAAGAAGAAAAAATATCATTACTAAAAGATACTTTTGATGGTATGGGGTTGAAACAATATATAGAATACGTTCCAGTACCAATAATTTTAACAACTATACATGGAGCTAAAGGTCTTGAATGGGGATATGTAATTATGCCTGACATGGAACAAAACTCTTTACCAAACTATTATGGTGGATGTAAGGATTGTAAGTTTGATTCGGATTGCAATTTCAAATTTAATGAAGACAACAAATATCAACTTATTGATGAATTAAGTGTATTTTATGTTGGTTTCACTAGAGCAAGAAAGCAAGTTTATTTTACAGCAAGTAAGTTAGCATTAGGCTCTAAAGGGAATGAAAGGGAAAAAAATATTTCATGTCTTCTTAGCCTAAAAGGCATAAAATAGAATTGAAAAAGACTATCTATAACAAAATAACAGATACACAAACGCCGCTGAAGAAATCTCCAGTCAAAAACACCACCATTCGTAGAGAAAACCCACAAATTTTCTCTACGAATGAAAACCTAAGCAGCCACCAACCGCACCCCCTCACCCTTCTTCTCCAAAACCCTTTTATAATCCCTAGGCATCACCTTCACAAAATCCTTTTTCGCCTTCTCCCAGTCATTCAACATCGCCAATGCACGTTTGCTGCCTGTATATCGGAAGTGATTACGGATAAAAGCTTGCAGGTCGTCGTAGTCATTGGAAGCCATCGGGTCGAAGTCCACCATTTCCGTATTACAATTTTTCTGAAAAGTCTTTTTTCACAGGTTCTTTATACAAAATCGGACTCAAATCGACTTGCTTATATTTCCAATGTTCTATATTTTTATTTGCCTTCAGTAAAATAAATTTTATTAATTGATTATTAAATATTTATAAAATTAAAAAATAAACATAAATTTATTTAAGTGTGTCAAAAATCGGTGGTCGTTGCGATACCGATAAGATGCGTTAGCATCGACACCGTCGGTACTACGTACCTTAATTGGTTGTTCTTTAGACCTTGCTATAAACGGGGACGGTATTACCGTACCTTTAATGTCACCGATTTGTGACACACTAAATTTATTTAAGCTTTTAGTTGGCTTCTATTTTGTTGTTGATATTTTGAAGCATGATTTATCAAAAACCAGTTTAAACTTATAAGTATTTAATTGTCAATATTTTATGAATTATTAATTTTTATTAAAAATACTAATTTCAAATACTTTTTTCTCACTTCAAAATCAGCGAAATCAAAGTTATCATCATAAAAGAACTTATTTACTGCATGTTCATTATCATTTGAAATGAGGGTAGTGATACCTAAAAAACTTAGTTTTAATGGATGAAAACAGGCGAATATTTTCTTCCTTGTGAGTTAGGCGATACTTTATAAATATAGCATTGACTTGAATGAAATTCAAAATAAATTCGTTTATTTAAAATTATTTTAAAATAAAATTTGTTTTATTAAAAAAACTTTAAAATTTATAGTTTCTAAATTCGGAATGAATTTATAGCGAAGTGGTATTTTTACGGAATTATGTTTTGGGGATTTTTTATTGGCTTGGTGCTTGTTTTAAGTTTGAAAATGAAAAATAGGAAGTGCTAATTTTGGGGTTAATTACGGTTTCCAAAATAAAAAAGCGACACATCGTAGGGATATATGGCTTTGGTTGTTTTTGTAGCGTCTGCGTGAAACACGGGCTGGATGCTCCGTGCTATGTGCCATTCTCGCGTGAGGGATAGGAGGTGTTGTTTGAACGAAATGTAGCGATAGCGGAATGGAGAGAGTGCCGGATAGCCCGACCCCCGACTGATAAGGAGGGGGACACGCCCAAATGAACATACATGCCACAGAATTTGTCAAAGAACCGTTTTTTAAGAATACTACGAGCTGGAAGCTCACGTTACGCAAACAAAAAAGCGCAAGGTCATAGACCTTGCGCTTCGTTTATTTTTTATATGCGATTAAAATCGCCTGCACTATTCTTTCGGCACACGCGAGCTGTTGCCATTGTTTTCTTCCCACGGAATTTTATCCGAACCATTGATGTCACCATCAAGATTGATGTCGGCAGGTGCATACTGGTCAAATTGCCCATTATCATCTTGCCAAATGGCTTTATCAGTACCATTGATGTCATAACTTGGATTGTCTGCTGTTTGATTCATATCTCCTGCATACATGACCCATTTTCCGTTGGCGAGTTGTTTTTGTCCAACACTTGTTGGGTCACGATAAGAGTCTTGTGTAGAGAAATCGTAGGTCATTTCTGCATTGACGACTTCAATGGGTGCGGCAGACATGATACCCATGTGGTTGCGATGCTCGATGACGACATAGAAAGGTCCGCTTTGTTGCACCTGAATCGGGCAGTTCATCGCTGATTGTATCGTACCATCTTTGAGTACTAGGGCAGCGGATTGTGCTACTTCGCTGGCTTTGCTTGTGCCTGTACGCAGCGAGATTAAGACCCAATCGACTACGTCAGCAGAGTAGTCGGCATTGGTAAAAGCAGCACCTTCTATACCTGCATAGTTCCACGGTGGACCGGAGTAAGGTTGTCCGGCAGGTGTAGGTGATACAAGTGCGCTCGTAGGCGTTTGTCCTGGCAATAATCGACGTTCACTACTGAGCAAAGTGGACATGTCATCCATTGCTTTATCGTAGGGTCCTTCGAGTACGACTCGCAGGTTGAGTTTGAGGCACGGGCAACCATTATAGATCAATAGACCAAAATCGTTTGGACAAGCATCTTGTGAGTCTTGTACAGAATCGCCATCGGCATCAGGGCAACCAGCCGCTGAGGCATCTCCTGCAATTGTTCGGCAAGCATCAGAGCCATCTAAGACGCCATCTTCGTCGCTATCACTATCTTGAAAATCGGGTAAGCCTATACCGTCGGTATTGGGACAAGGTGCGCCTCCGGGACATTCATTGGCATCGCTGACGCCATCGCCGTCGGAGTCGGTATCGAGGTAATCCGGTCCTTGTGAACCATCTGAATCAAGACAAGGCACGCCGCCGGGGCATTCATCGGCATCGGCAATACTATCATTGTCCGAATCCGTATCATTGAAATCGGGTATACCGTCATTGTCAAAATCGGCGCAAGGACGACCGCCCGGACATTCGTCGCTATCTAAGATACCGTCGTTGTCGGTATCGGTGAGGAGGTCGGTTTTTTTCGTAATTCTAAAATAATCTAAATTGCCCGTAGGGGTATTAAATTGTCCTAACAAAACAGAGTCTTGTACCGTCAATCGCAATGAACCCAATGAGTTGATAGAGGCATGCATAACGGGGTGATTGAGCGCACCGCCGGATATTTTTCCGGAAGAACCTGCCGTGATATATACCGCACCTTCTCCTTCAAATACACCACCTTCTTGTTTGCAGTAAGTGGGTTGTCCGGAACCTTCATCTACGACCATAGCGCTTTCATTGAATGAGGCAGAGTAGCCGTAATGTCCGTTAATAAGTTTGGACCGCTCGTAGGAATGACTGTGACCGGAAAGCACCAAGTCTATGCCCGCATCTTCAAGAATTGGGAGTGCATTTTGGCGCATTTCTATGAGTTGTGTTTCAGAATCAGAGTCGTGCGAACCTTTGGTATAGGGTGGATGGTGGAAAAAGGCGATTGTCCAGCGTTGGCTGTTTTGTGCTAAGTCATTTTCCAACCAAGTGAGCATTGCACCACCTGCGCTTCTGTTTGAACCATAAGAATCCAATACGACAAAGTGAATATTTCCATAGTCAAATGAATAATACGCCTCTGTACCCGAGGCGAGTCCGCCTGCTTCGCCATTCGTTGGGAAGGTAAATATATCGTAGTATGTGTTGGCGTAATATTCGTGATTACCTCTTGTTGACCATAGTACAGTGTTTCGGAGACGGTCTTCGTACATATTTTCAAATACCGCATTTTGATATTGTGCATCCGTCCCCGTGTTATAGGCATTGTCGCCGAGCATCAAAATGCCATCCAAATGACCGCCACCATGAAAATTATAAAAGGCATTACGCACTGCGCGTTGGTTGTTGTTTGCCGTACCGCAATCGCCTAATACCCAGAAACGGTAAAATCCATCCTCCCCTGTGGTGGGTGCAGTTTGTATATAAGTCGATGTCTCTATTGTCGTAAATTCAGTACCTTTATCTCCAAGTGTGTAGTAGTATTTTGTATTTGATGTCAAACCCGTAATCTCAATTTCATGGTCGGTAGTGAGTGCTGTGTTTGTACCTGATAAGGTGGTGTTGCTTCCTACTTGTTTGTAAAATAATCCCGAACTAATCGCTACGTCTGTACGCCATTTGACGACAGCACTTGTAGGCGTTAGTTTTTGAATATAAGGTCCACGAACGACTTGTGGGCAACCGTTATTGGCAGCTGTTCCTCGTACATTGGGGCAATCATCATTTGTATTGGCAATGCAATCACCGTCGATATCAGGACAACCGTTGGTGCAAGCTGGTCCGGCTTCGGTGAGGCAGCTATCATTCGCATCCTGAATGCCGTCACCATCAGCATCAGGGCAACCATTAGTGGCTACTGTACCTGCTTCAAGGTAGCATTGGTCGATTCCATCTAATACAGTATCGTCGTCAGAATCGGTATCAAGGAAGTTGGGCAATCCGTCTGTATCGCTATTTACACATGGAAGCGTGCTACATTCTTGCGAATCGAGCAATCCATCTCCATCTGAATTGGTATCAAGATAATTGGGTAGTGCATCGCCATCTACATTTTCAAATCCTGCTATATTTTCGTCTATCGTCGGAATACCGTCATTATCATCATCCGTGTCATAAATATCAGCTATACCGTCATTATCAGAATCACGACATGGAAAGCCGTTTGGACATTCGGTAGTATCTAATACACTGTCGCCGTCTGCGTCATTATTTGCGCTGTAAGGGGTGGTATCTTTTACGATGGTAAAATAATCGGGTATTCCGCCTATATTATTAATAAATTTTACATCCATCGTGTCGCCGCTGACATCGAGTACGAGTGAGCCGAGTTGGACAAAATCCGTTTTCATAATGGGGTGATTGAGTGGTGCGTTACTGATTTTTCCTGAAGAACCTGCAACGGCATATACCGTTCCTTCTCCTGCAAATACACCACTTATTGTTTTGGTGTAAACAGAATCGACATCCTCGCGTCCCCATCCTTCATCTATGGCATGTTGGTCCGGGTCAAATGTATTAGATTTTCCGTATTGCCCTTTCATTAAATATGAACGCTCGTAGGAGTGGCTATGCCCCGAAAGCATAAGGTCAACGCCGTATTCTTCGAGGATAGGTACGGCGTTTTGGCGCATTTCTACCATTCGTCCTTCGGTGTCGGAGTCGTGCGAACCTTTAGAATAGGGTGGGTGATGCCATATAGTAACTATCCATTTCTGTGTAGTAGAGGCGAGGTCATTTTCGAGCCACGTGAGCATTGCACCGTTGGAGCTCCTATTCGAAACATAAGAATCTAATGAGACGATGTGAATATTTCCATAATCAAATGAATAATATGCTTCTGAGCCGGATGCCATGCCTCCGGCTTCTCCGTTTGTAGGAAAATCGTATATATCATAATATACATCGGCATTTCTTTCGTGATTGCCTCGTGTTGACCACATTACAGTGTTTTTTAGGATGTCTTCATACATATTCTGAAATATGGCATATTGATATTCATTATCTGTACCATCATTATAAGCGTTATCACCGAGCATAAGAATACCATCGGTGTGTGTATTGCCATTAAAATTGTAGTATGCATTGCGTACTGCGCGTTGGTTGTTATTTGCTGTACCACAATCGCCGAGTACCCAAAAGCGGTAGTCACCCTCATCGCCTTCATTTGGGGAGGTTTTGAAATAGTGATCGGCATCACCACCAACTACGTAGCCACTGGGGGTGCCTACTCCATAATAATAAATTGTATTGGGTTGTAATCCTGTAATCTTGACAGAATGTTCGGTCGTATTTCCTGTATTGGAAACTACATTAGTGAGGTTGGCAGGCGAAGTGCCGTAATGTACTGCGCTTTGATTGGAAATATCTGTTCTCCAACGAACGATTGTGCTCGTTGTTGTCATATTTTGCAAATAAGGACCACGATAGATGCGCGGACAACCATTTCCTGCTGCTGTACCGTAAATGTTGGGACAATCATCGAAGGGTGTGCCGATACAGTCATTGTCGGAGTCGGGACAACCATTGGCACATGCTACACCTACTTCATTTATACAGTCATCGTTGGCATCTTGGGTGCCGTCACCATCGGCATCGGGGCAGCCATTGGCAGAAGGAACGCCGACTATTGTAGGACAGTCGTCGTCCGCATCTTGTATAGTATCGCCATCGGCATCGGGACAGCCGTTGGCAGAAGGGACGCCTGCTTGATTGGGGCAGGCATCGTCAGCATCTACGATACAATCATTGTCGGCATCTGGGCAACCATCCGCACAGATACTGCCCGGATCGTTTGGACATAAATCATCGGCATCTATGACGCCATCGTTATCGGCATCGGGGCAGCCATTGGCAGGAATACTACCGGGTGTCGCTGGGCAGTCATCAACATTGTCAGCAACGCAGTCACCATCGCCATCAGGGCAACCTCCGGCACAAATTGGACCGACTACATTTATACAGGTATCTTCGGCATCTTGTGTGCCATCGCCGTCGGCATCGGGGCAGCCATTGGCAGAGGGAATACCTACAATAGTCGGGCAGTCGTCGTCGGCATCTTGAATACTGTCACCATCGGCGTCGGGGCAGCCATTGGCAGAGGGGACACCTGCAATAGTCGGGCAGTCGTCGTCGGCATCTACAATACAATCGTTGTCGGCGTCGGGGCAGCCATTGGCACAGACGCTACCTGCATCGGCGGGACAATCATCTATGGTATCTTCTACACAGTCGCCATCTGCATCAGGGCAGCCGTCTGTACAGGGGAATCCGGCATCATTGATGCAGAGGTCGTCAGTATCTTGAACGCCGTCGTTGTCGGCATCGGGGCATCCATTGGCAGGGATGCTTCCGGCGTCATTTGGGCAGGCGTCATCTATATCGGCTACACAGTCCGAATCGCTGTCAGGGCAGCCATTGGTGCAGGCAGGTCCGGCATCAAGAGGACAATTGTCATCGGCACTTCCAATGCCATCACCATCATCGTCAGGGCAACCATTTGTAGCAACTGTACCGAAAATAATGGGGCAGCCGTCTATACTATCATTTACGGTATCGTCATCAGCATCTGTATCTAGATAGTCAGGATTATCTGTGCCATCTGTATTTACGCATGGGCTTCCCCCTGCACATTCTGTGGCATCATTTAATCCATCGCCGTCCGAATCTAAGTCCAGATAATTAGGAATATTATCATTGTCAAAATCGTCGTTGGGTGCCGGAAGGTTTTCGTCAATGGTAGCGATACCGTCGTTATCATCGTCTGTATCTTGATAATCGGGTGTGTTGTCATTGTCCGAATCTTCACATGGGATTGCGGTACATTCGATATTGTCTTGTATGCCATCACCATCGGTATCAACGCCTGCTATATCTTCTAATAGAAAATCAAAACTGATGTCAGAGCTCGAATTGTTTCTTTGGTGAATTTCTACTGCAATAGTATTTGAGCCGTTTTGGAAATAAGCGGTTTGTATTTCTTTGTATGCTAATACATTATCGCCTGTATTATTTAAAGCCGTTGTTTGGTAATTGAAAGTTGCAGGCATGTTGTAGCTTGCCACTTGTATTCCATTGATATAGATTACTGCCGCGTCATCGTACACTATGCCGATACGCATGGCACTATATGCAGTGACGTCCGCTATTGTAAATGTTTTGCGAAAATAGGTTGTAATATATTTGTTGTTGGAAAAATTGCCATAACTGACAACGGTGTTTTCATCTCCATCTCCATAGCCAAATTCGGCATCGCCGCTTGACCATGGGTTGTCATTGAATCCGGGAGCTCTCCATGCTGTGCCTTGATTAGAGCCATTATCACGGTATTTCCATGAATCTCCGAAAGGTATTAAGACTGCATTGGTGGCAGTGGGTGTATCGAAATTTGTGAGGTCGGGAGTCTTATCGTTCGAAAAAACGTAAAAAGAGAGGAGTAAAAAACTAATGATTAATAGGTAGCCTTTTATATTCATATTAGAAGATTGTCAGGTTTTTAAATTTATCTCGTATGGTTATCGGGATAGACTTAAGCACCAAATCGTAATTACCTATACATAATTACGGCTCGGTACTTATTTTTAATTATTTATACTTTTCTAATTTAATGGTTTTTAGTATCGCTTTCGCTTCTAACTCGGTGACATTTCGAGTGCCACGAGTGTGTCGGGGAAGTTGTTTTATAGATAATAAAGCTTTGGCATAGGTTGCATAGGCTTCTTTTGGACGATTGGCAACTTCGTAGGTTTCGGCTTTTTTGACGAGCCATTTTTCCTTTCGTTTCATTTTCTCAATAATTTCATCTATATATGTAATCGCTTGATTATAATTGCCTTTAAGTATAGCTAAATCAATTGCATGAGAACGCAAAACGATGTTAAATCCAATGGTTTCTTCCCCTTTTTGCAACCATTTTATGGCATTGTTAAAATTGGTAGAATCGGCGGCAAGTACTGCTTTTGAAATATCAAGGTAGTACTCCGGCACAGGGTTTTCCGCTTGCGCGATACCGTTTTCAAAATCTAAAACTGCTAAAGAATCTTCTCCAAGTTGGGTATAAATAGCTGCTCGCGACATCAGTCCATTTAGATTTTCCGGTTGATTGATAAGGTATTGATTGACGTATATTAAGGCTGAATTTGCGTAGTTATTTTTCGCGAATAATTTGGCAAATTGCAAGTCAATAATTTGAAAATCAGGTGCCAATTCGCGTGCTTTGGTGAAGTCCGAAAAGGCTTTATCAAAATTATCATCTACCTGATAATATTGCCCGCGTTGAAGGTATAATTCTGCACTGTCGGGACTTGCTTCTATTTCCTTTGTTACCCGTATAATACTCTCATGCACAGGTCCGTGTGCGAATATTTGCGAGCTAAATACCACACACAAAAATGCAAGTATTAAAGATACCTTTTGGCGAAATCTTTTTCTTAAAATCATCATATTTTATGCGGAATTATCAATATAATATGCTATATCGATTTATTTTTGATATTATGATTTGGTAAGCCAAATAAATGTAAGAGTTAGTAAAATGGCTGGTTCAAGGAAGACAAGCACGCAAGGAACATACCAAAGTTATTCAGTTTTTTGTAGATAAGGAACAGGAACAAAATAAATGTATATTCTCGACTTGTTCTTTTTCCTTTATACTTCACCAAATTCTCCTAAAATAACCCGTTATTTGCGTCAAATTTGGCTCGTGTAAAGAAAAAATAACGGCGTGAAGATGTAACGTTTATTATCTTTTCATCCTTAAGGTATTATAATGGTACGCGAGTGAATATTTGAGACGACATTTTAATAATATAGGTACAAAGTAAGAAAAAAATTTAAAAAACATATATAGACTACTGTCACTTAGGTACTCGCGAAGAGATACCGTTATTTCCTACCCAAATTGCCTTATCTGCGCCATTGATGTCACCATCCATGTTATAATCGGCAGGAATGTATAAATCGAAAAATCCATTATTCTCAAACCATATAGTTTTGTCATTTCCGTTAATATCAAAACTCGGCATATCTTGCTGATTTCCGTCGCAACAGTACATGCTCCACACATCGGGCGCAACTTGTTTCTGTCCATACGAAGTGGGGTCTTTGTAGCTGTCTTGCAAAGTAAAATCGTAATTCAATACGCCATTTAAAATGGGAATTTTATTGGGCGTCATTACTCCAATATGGCTACGATGTTCAACTATAACATAGACAGAATCAATGTTTTGTGACAAGTCTAAAGGACATCTATCAATAAAATTTACCGCACTATTACTCAATAAAAGTGCTGCCGTTTGGCTCACTTCTGAAGCTGCTTCGGGCGCTGCTCGGAAAGAAACCAAAACCCAATCCACCACATCATCAGTATAATCCGCCACTGTAAAATCTGCGCCTTCCGTCCCTACATAATTCCAGGGAGAAATGCCGTAGGGTTGACCTGCTGGAGTCGGTACTACGAGATTGCTTGCGGGCGTCTGACCGGGTAGCAATTTTCTGACCGTATTTAGTTTGGTCGTCATCATTCCCGTAGTGGTTTTATACGCACCTTCGAGCATGACTTTTAGGTCAATTTCGACGCACGTCGGTGGCGGCGTACATTCTTCTACTGTAATTTGTAGGAATTGGGTACTCGAACATTCGTAGTATTGAGTGAGCAATTGGACGGTATAATTCCCCGCTGTTTCCCACGTCATTTCGAGCGAATCCGCCTCAATTATATTCGCAATATTTCCATTTACAATCCATTGATAATTAACAGATTCATTCAAATTATCAGGTTTTAATATGACTTTTTCTGCATTACAAATATCTGGTGGAATCGTTACGGTAGTGGTCGGACAAAGTGCATTTGCCCTGCCTGGGGTGCCTCGTGGCGCAGTCAGATAAGTCGAAGGTATCCACGACGAATAAAGGTTATTATCAAAACCTGTGCTGATGAGTGAAAGCGTTGCGCCCGTGCCGTCCGGCGTTGTATCCCAGGGAGCATCGTCGTCGTAAATAACGTAATCCGCCACACACAAACCATTCGCCAAAATCGTAATGCGCTCCCCTCCCCCACTCAAATTAAAACCGAAACTACCAATGTAATTTGACACATTTGGAAAAATGGACGCAAACATGGTCGAATCTTCTACCAAAACCATATACGCACCAGCCGAAAGTGTGACACCTGCGGGAAAGGTAAAAGCATTATTTTCATCAAAAAACTGCCAGCCTGACAAATCTAATTCGTAGGGCATAGGATTATACAGTTCAATCCAATCGCCGGGGTCTGCGCTATTGTCCGAATTATAATTTATTTCATTGATGACCACACGTTCTTCCGCAAATTCGCAATAACGCGAGTTGGCTGCGCCGGGCGTACCTTTACATGCATAATCTGCTCGAAACCAATTTAATGCGTTATTATTATTCCAATCGGGATTCAGTAATTCGAGTGAAGGACCGCCGCCATCGGGTTCGGCATCCCAGGGGCTTATATCGTCCAATTCTACTATATCAATCAGGTTGTGAAAAGGGTCATTTATAGCGATGGTTTCGCCGGCATTGGAGAGTGCGCCGCCATATTCGCCGTGAGGCGCGAAACCATAATACACCTTAAATGAATCTATATTTTCAGCAATAATAAAATACGTATTCGGGTCTAATTTTGTACCGTAAGGAAAGGTATATTTTACGCCTTGTGAAAAATAACAATCCGTCAAATTAATCGTTTCATTTCCTGCATTCACCAGTTCGATATAATCCAATTCGCTCCCCTGCCCGCTACTGCACAAGCTATCCGGATGGTAATTTATTTCATTGATAATCAATGAATTGAGATTTTGGGCTATAAAAAAACGCTTAGGACACATTGCCGACCATTGATTACTTGTAGGGTCAGCATTTATTTGGGCTACCCGTGCTTTTATATCCACTACATTTGTGGCGATAGTAAAAGGATGTTCGTACAAAATCGCCGTAGGAGAAAGGCTGCCGTCATTCATGCGCGGGTCGGTGCCATCGGTGGTATAATAAATTTCACCGTACACATTTGGGTTAGTCAAAAAGATATTTTGCGAGGAAATTGTCATACCGCCATTTTGACTAAATTCGACACCAGATAAATCAGGAAATGCGCCTTTATTCCGATAGAAAGCAATCAAATCATCGGTACGATTCGGCAATTGATTTATCAAAATATCATCTGTTGTTGGCTTAATGTGTTCATTATAAGTGTATTGTACGCCCGTCATATCACCCCAGCGCGCGGTTTCTGCTACGGCAATATTTTTCGTTTGTTCGCTTAATTCGCTGTAATGTGCTATCGTATTTTCTGCCGTCAATGTGCCTTCATCAAAACAATGACACTGCACGCGGTCTGCAAATTCCATTTGTGCTTTTGGGTTTTCCATTAACTTATGAAAAATATGTCGCGGATGCGGATACACACTTTGGTCGTAAACTACGCCTTGATAATAATCCCCAAAATATGCCAACATAAACTCAGCATCCCAACTAAAAAACTTGAATTTCGCGCCCGCCTCGCGCTTGCGTGTGGCGTACCAATTATGATAATCCCAATCCGTATTGAGTCCCCAATGATTGAGTATCATATAGTCGAAAAAATTGTCTAAATCGAGGTACTCTTGAATACTTTTATAGGCTTCGTCATTTGTCAATCCGGCATCTGCGAGCTCTATCATTTCATACCATACGAGCGAATCGCCATCCACAGGTTCGAGCGAATTTAAGGCATCATAATCCGTTTTATTTCCGCCAAAATACTCCTCCATATATGCTGCATCGGGGCGTTCGGTGAGGTTATACATTCCCCAATACAATCCATTCAAAAACACATGAACGAATCGCCCGCGTGCTGCGGGATTGCCCATTTTTTCTTGCAATTCGCGAGCAAATTGGTCTTTAATAATTTGTGTTTTTTCGGCTTGATACGAACGGTGGTCGGTAACATTAAATTGACCGACCATCCTCAATACCAGCGTGTTATGTTTATTTTCTCCGGCTTCGCCAAATATCGGATAGTTTAATTTTTTCGCCCCGTATTCCGATTTAAATAATAATCTTAAACTGTGTTTTTTGTAATGGTCAGGATTACGAGTGATGCCGCCCATGATGCGTAATCCTGCATTTTCTAAAAAGCCTTCTGTGGCATCAGGGTGTATCATTTCTACCGAAACGGGGCGTTCCCATTCGCTGCCCCTTTCTTCGGAATTGGTGTAAATACCGAGGCTATCTTCAAACAAAAAATCTTGATTTGTGACCAATGAAATAATTGGAAATTCATCAAAACTTTCGCGTATCATACTTGTATATTCAGGATGGTCGGCTATCGTGGGACTTACTTCGTAATCCGCCTCATTTTCGCCCCATTTTTCAGGAAATCCAGTAGGTATACCATGTTGGTGAAAAACATCGGAAGGGAATAAGTAGGAATGGGTGAGGACTTCGGAAGTATCCGCATCCGTATAAGCAATAGCTCGTACGACGGATGATGAATTGACCGTCATCGGTTCGGTAAAAATCGTACCGACTTCGGGTGTAGGCGCAGTACCATCAAGCGTATAACGAATGGTCGCGGCAGCACTATCCGAGGCTAATTTTAAGGTGAAAGCCGCAGTTTGTAAGCCCCTTTCAACAGAAAATTGAACAGGCGGCATTTGTGCCATTAATATATTTATTAAAAGCACAAAAATAAACGGCAGCGTACAAGCTTTTTTCATTAAGTTGGAACTTAGTTTATAAACATAGCTAATTTGTGTTATATTTAAGTGTAATTCCTACTTCTAATGCCTGTATTGTGACAGTTGACGCGACACAGGCTTCCAGCCTGCACTCGCGTTTGCATAGGTAATACGCGAGTGCAGGCTGGAAGCCTGTGTTACTTAGCCCCATTTGCGAAGCTGTGTCAAAACCGCTCTAAAATCCTTTGGCAAATCAGCCTGAAAGCTCATTCTTTCTTTTGTGACCGGATGTGTGAGGCGTAGCGTGTGTGCGTGCAGCGTAGTGCGCGACATCAGCGGACGCTCCTCTTTTCCGCGTCCGGCTTGCGTGTATTTTCTTTTTATTTCGGAAAGAAAAAATTCGGATTTATTATTATAAATTGGGTCAAGCGCAGGCGGATGACCGATGTGCCGAAAGTGAACGCGAATTTGATGTTGTCGTCCTGTTTTAATGTGGGCTTCGACGAGTGAATACTTCTCAAATTCTTCTAAAACCTTGTATTCTGTGACAGATGGTTTGCCCTTTTTAGCGACAATCATACTGCCGGGGCGAAACTCATTTTTCGCCAATTTGCCATCAATGACGCCTTCTTTTTCCTGCAAAATCCCCTGTACCAAAGTCCAATATATCTTATCCGTTTCGCGTTTTTCAAACTGACGGCAAAGTTCTTTATGGCTTTCTGCTGTCCTTGCAAAACAGATAATTCCGCTCGTCTCCTTATCTATGCGGTGTACGATGAATATTTCTCCAAATTTTGCTTGAAGCGTATTATACAAATTGGGTAATTTGTGGGCAAACCTATCCGGTACGGTCAAAAAATCCGGCGGTTTATTCACAATTACTATCGCTTCATCTTGATATATAATGTCGAATTTCATAATTGATGCAAAAATACGCAATTCGCACACAGATTTAGCAGATTCGACAGATATTCGCAGATATTCTTATTTTTACACCCGTAACGTAGAGAAAATTCATGAATTTTCTCTACGTTACGTGGACGCAAGCGAGACGCATTACGCTACGGTACACACGATAACATGAATTTATATCAAAAAATAGCCGACGGACACAGCAAGCAAAATGCTGTTCATGTAGCTGCTTACATCGGCGACGACAAAGAGAAATTCGACGAATTGATGCAGATTTTTTTCAGTGATGAAAAGGATATGGTCAAAGGTGCGGCGTGGACGATGAGTCATTGTGCAGATAAATATCCGCAGTTGATAGTGCCATATATCGGTGCATTAATTCCCTTGCTAAAAAACGACCAACCTGTTTGGACACGTCGAAATGTGGCGCGTGTGCTTCAATTCGTCAGTATTCCCGAAGCGCATCAAGGCAATGTCGTCAATATCTGTTTTAACATCTTGCTGAACCCAAAAGATGCGCTGGCAGTACAAGCATTTTCCATGACTATTTTGTATAATATCACCTGCGAACAACCGGAATTAAAAGATGAATTAATCACCGTTATTGAGGATATGTTGCCGCATGGTTCGGCGGGGATTAAAAGTCGGGGAAAGAAGACGATTAGGGCGTTGAAGAAAATGTAAAATTTAAAAACGCTCACATTAAGAAAAACTTATATGAAGCAAGAAAAATTCAAGCCATCGACCTATCCAAAAGATAAAAATCGCGTCTTGCCCGAAGGTTTTACTACGAGTAAAAACTTCTATGCGAGTGACTTGATATTCCAACATTATCTCAATCAATATTGCTCTGCATCGGGCTATGCGTATATGCACGACCGACTCGATAGGCTCGGCAAACAAGCGGCTACAGAGATGGACGAATACTCAATGAATGCCGATAAAAACCCACCGAAACTCAGCCCAAGAAATGCTTACGGGGAAGATATTAACGAGATTGTTTTTCATCCGCATTATTGGGAATTGATGCGAATTGCGGTGCAGTCGGAGATGTTTCATATCAAATGGTCGCCTGAATTGCGGGAGCGATACGAGACTGAACGTCACCGACTTGGCTTTGCGGCGGGCTACCTTTATGCCATGAGCGAATCCGGTCAATACTGCCCACTCTGCATGACGGATGGCGTGGCGCGACTCATTCATCGTTATTGTAATGAGGCGGATAAAGCACGGCTTTTGCCAAAAATTGCGACGTTGAATGTCGATGATTTGTTTACGGGCGCGATGTTTTTTACGGAAAAAGCGGGTGGCTCAGATGTCGGCGCGAATATCGTAATGGCGAGACATTTCGAAGACGATTTGTATGTATTGAGTGGCGAAAAATGGTTTTGTAGCAATGCGAATGCTGACCTTATTTTCGTCCTCGCGCGTACCGATGAAAGCGTGAAAGGCACGAAAGGTTTGTCTATTTTTTTGGTAGAAAAACACCTGCCCGATGGTAGGCGAAATCCGATGCGTACCGTTCGGCTGAAAGATAAATTGGGTGTGCGCTCAATGGCGAGTGCAGAGTGTATTTTGGAGAATACGGTTGGTAAATTGATTGGGCTTGAGTTTGATGGTTTTCGTATCATGGTGGATATGATTAACCTCTCACGACTGTATAATTCGGTGGCGGCAGTGAGCGGTGCGCGACGGGCTTTGATTGAGGCGTATCAGTTTGTTAGTCAGCGTATTAGTTTTGGGAAGCAAGCGATTGAGCATGCGTTGATTCGCACGAAATTGACCGAACTCGGCGCGATGAATGTGGCTAATTTTTACCTCACCTGGCGTGCCATCGAAGCCCTCGACAAAGCCGATAGTGGCGACGAAACCGAAGCACATTTGCTACGTTTATTGACGCCGATGGTCAAGCGCAATACCGCCGCAGAGAGCGTATATATGGTGCGCGAAAGTATGGAATTGATGGGCGGCATGGGCTATACCGAAGATACGGTGATGCCCAAAATTATGCGAGATGTGATGGTGCTGCCGATTTGGGAAGGGGCGGGAAATATCATGTTGCTGGACATGCTACGCGCGACTTTTAAATCGCGAGGCTTGGACATGATGTTTGTCGAAATCAGCGCAGCCATTGCGAAAAACACCAAACACTCCAAACTTCTCAGCCGCGAAATGATGAAGTTGACGGCATTTGAACAGCTACATTTTCAAGAAAAAAATACAATGGAAGCCGCCGCCCTGCCGCTTTTCGAACGGCTGACTTTGGTGTATAAATTTGCCTTGCTTATTCTCCGAAAAGATGATTATAATCATTCGTGGATGGATCCGGCGATAGCCTATTTTGCGGAGTTGTTGCAGCCTTCGGGGGAGGTTTTTGTGCAGCCGCCGAGTCGGGAAAGTGTGGAGGGCTTGATGGGATGGATGGTTTCAATTTCAACTTCAACTTCAACCTCAACCTCAACCTCAACCTCAACTTCAAATTAAAAAATGAAAGAAAATACAACTGAGTATTCGCGTCAAATTTGGTTCGTCTAAAGAAAAAATAACGACGCGAAGAATGTGCATTTATTGGTTTTTTGACAAATCCCGTGATTGTTCGTTTTTCTGCCTCGCGATTGTTCGTCCCTTGCGTAAGGGATAGTAGGTGTTGTTTGAACGTAAGGGAAGACGAAAAAAATAATCTACCCGTATTCTACTGAACAATTATTTTTTATAATTTGTATTTGACTTATTATCAAATAAATATGTTACCTGCGAAATTAGAACGCGAACTATCTCCCCCTTTGGAGGCAGGGGTGATTGGTTCTGAATGAGAAATCATTTTCATCGAAA
>Ga0209187_1002051_pt1 | contig 20492 bp, 15 predicted proteins | sample BantaG_FD_187430 | JGI IMG/M metagenome (GOLD analysis project Ga0209187, IMG submission 187430) | Marine algal microbial communities from Bantry Bay, Ireland - BantryBay_4 metaG (SPAdes) (version 2) | ecosystem: Host-associated > Algae > Red algae > Unclassified | place: Bantry Bay, Ireland...
TTGTCGTCACCAAATTGATCTTGAAAGTCATAAATGCTAAGTCCGTCAAACAGTTCTTTCATTATTATTTGCTTTTGTTTATACAAATAAAGGTTTTACCGTGCAGCCTATCTGCCCTATTCAGTAATTATTTTACAATCGTTACTTCTATTCTTCTATTCTTAGCTTGACCCTCTTTAGTATCATTAGATGCAACTGGATTTGCAGCACCCATACCTTTAGTAGATATTCTGTTGCCTGCAATATTTTTACCCATTAATCTTGCTTTTACAGCATTAGCTCTTTGGTTAGATAGCTGCATGTTCTTGGCAGCATCACCAGTACTATCAGTGTAGCCAGCTACATGTACCTTAACACCTGGATAGGCTGCAAGAATAGCTGCGAGATTATCTACCTCAACTCCTGTAGTACCATCTATTCTAGCAGATCCAGATGCGAATGTTAAGTTTTTGAAAGTAAACTTATCGTCACCTTTAAATCCACCATCAATGTATGCCATCATTTGACTTCCTGCAGAGTTAGCTCCGAATTTTATATTATCAAGAGCAGCTTTTCCAGCGGCATCGACTTTAGCAAAAGCAGATCCTACAGCATCACCTACTGCTCCAGCAGCATCGCCTACTGCTCCTGCTGCATCTCCAGCCATATCTCCAGCTTTAGAAGCAGCGTCACCTACAGCGTCTGCTGCACCATCTGCAACGTCGCCTACAGCTCCTGCTGCATCACTTGCCATTTCTGTAGTTGCACTTGCTGCTTTATCTAAGATACCTGATTTCCATATGCCTAATCCAGCTAAGATAAGGATAAGAGGAATTAAGAATCTCATTAATCCACCGCCTGCAGCTTTACCTACATTAGCAACATCACCAGCAGCTCCACCAGCCATATTAGCCGCTCCGCCGACCATGCCTTTAGCACCTCCAAAAACTTTCTTACCTGCGTCGCCAGCAGCACCTGCAACATTACCCGCAGCTCCTCTAGCATCACCAGCTATATTTTTAGCACCTCCAGCTATTCCTGATACTGCATCAAATCCTTTGCCTAAGAAACCAGCTCCTAACGAACTTAGTAATCCAGCTGGCATTGCAGATTTTACTGAAGACTTTTGTGTTCCTAAAAACTTACTAAGACCTACGGCATCTAATGCTTTTTCTTTTACTACTTTTCCGACCATACTCATAAGAAATGGTGCTGCCATCTTAATTAAAGAAGAAGTAGCACTTCCTTTAAGTCCTGAGAATCCTGCAACTTTATCTATCATACTACCAGTATTATTACCTAGTAATAGATTAAGTGATCCAGAACCTGAGTTCATGAGAGATGCTACATTACCAGCTCCACCGCTGAATAAGTCACCTATGTTATTAAGAATGCCAGTATCAGCACCTTTTACCATGTCAAATAATTTGCCTGCATGGCTACTGTCTTCTGACTTAGAAATCATAGATCCTAAAAGTGCTGGAAATACACCATCCAAAGCTTTGCTAACGCCAGACTCTGGTTCACCTAAAAATTTAGATGCATTAGACGCTAAAGAACCAGAAACCTGGTCTTTAATCATATCGATTAAATTCATTGTTTGTAAAAATTTAAAGTTAGAAATTAGATATTTAGTTTTCGAATACAATTGGAAAGCAATTTTGCTCTCGTATTTTTTGTCTAAAGGCTATTTGGGAATGGCTTTGGATCAAGCAAAAGTAAGCTATAATGGCTTATATAACAAAAACCTTAATAAGTATAACTTAGTTCCATGATCCAAATAAAATTTCGGATTTTATATTAAATGACTGATAATCAAATAGATAATTTGCAAATTAATCTTATTCGAGATTATATTATAACAACTTTTAGCACTGTAAAAGTTGATTCTATAAGGCAACAAGAACAATATCGAGTCTTTTCTCTTCTTTTTGAAACTATTACTAAGGAAGAATCTATAGAATTTTCTACGTTATTCTCCAGAATCGCATTTACAGCTATCAAGTATAACTTTCCGGGAAGGCTGATATATCAGTGTCATAAGTATCGGAGAATTCTTGAAAATAAAGATCAGTCTAATATTAGTGTAGAGAAACTATATGCATTAGGTAGATACCTAATATGTCAATGCCTATTTCACGTCTATAAAATTCCCATACCGAGAAATATTGAGTTGCCTACACTGGAAGAATCAGAGCCAGAGAAAATAGTTTCCGGTGTATTCCGAAGATCAGTAAGAGGTATAGCTTTAAGTATTGATGATAAGTGTGGGACCTTAGAATTTATACCAGAAGAGAAAGCCCATGTGAAGTATCAAGTTACAATTAAGGATGAACAGATCATAGCCCACTTCGGTAGATTAAAGCAGTATATACAATTCCCAATACATGTTAATCTTATAGATAGCCGCTTAAAGGATAATGTATATGAGACTACTGCTATCGTATTAGATCCAGATTTTCTTATAGGTGTAACGTCTATTTCTGAATGTTATGAAGCTACAGGTTATACATCACTTAAGTATCTCTCGCGGAAGCTTATTGCAGGTGATATGAGTGTGTATATGCTGATAGGTAATATTGTCAATAATTATCTTGATGAATTAATCAACGATCCAGAAGTCAAATTCGAATCTCTGCTCCAAGATACATTTAAGATATCGCCAGTGTTTTTCGCTGGTATGTCTAATCAGGATCTTACAGAATTGATATCTAAAGTCAAGCTACAATTCTATAATCTACAAAGAGTAGTCCAGAATGATCTCGCTCATTCTGGAATAGATAAAGAGCAATCTTATTTAGAACCAAGTTTTTTTTCTAATGAATATGGTATACAAGGTCGTCTCGATCTGTATCACTATATCCCAGAGAAAGCGCAATCGGATATTGTAGAATTAAAAAGTGGTAAGCTCTTCAAAGCTAATTCTTATGGCCTTAATAATAATCACTATATACAGACTCTGATGTATGATCTCATCATAGAATCTGTATATCAAGGTAAGGTTAAGTCTAATAATTACATTCTATATTCTGCATTAGAAAAACAGAATCTCAGGTATGCGCCGAAGATAAGAAAGCAACAACTCGATGCTATAAATCTGAGAAATGAGATTATTGCATTAGAGCATATTCTGTCTCACTTGCATGAGGATACTTATAGAGAGTTTTTAGATTTTCTTGATCCTAAAAAATTAGATGAAAGCTTCCATTTTCTAAGGCGAGATGCAACTACATACTATAAAGCACTAAAGAACCTTGATGAACTCGAACTTACATTCTATACTCATTTTGTAGGATTTGTATCAAGAGAGTATCGCTTATCAAAGACAGGAGAACACGGCGTCCATAGGTCTAATGGATTGGCATCACTATGGTTAGATTCTCTCGAGGAGAAGCAAGAAAACTTTAGAGTATTATCTTTTCTTAAAATTTATGAAAACAACTCAGACACTAATGATCCGTGTATTATACTAAGTTACTCTGATCAGTCTAATAAGTTGTGTCGCTTTAGACCAGGTGATATTGTGATTTTTTATCCTCATAATGAAAAAGGGCATTCGGCATTAAGGAACCAAGTATTTAAAAGTACGATCATTGAGATATCCCAGAAGCATGTTACGATTAGATTAAGAGCTCGACAAAAAAACTTTGATGTATTCAGAAATAATGATCTGTGGCATCTTGAGGGAGATGTTCTAGATGGCGGATTTAATAAGCAACTACATGGGCTGTATCATTTTATAAATTCTAATAAGGATCGACGTTCTTTATTATTAGGTTTAAAGGCACCTGTTGTCCCTCATGAAGAGTCTGAGTACAATTATATTGGTCTCACCGATAATCAATTGTCTGTTATAAGAGCTGCGATAGTAAGTCCAGATTATTACTTAATATGGGGACCTCCTGGTACGGGTAAGACAAGTATTATTATACGGTCACTGCTGGATTATTATTATAATTACACTGAGCTTAATGTATTGTTATTAGCTTATACTAATAGGGCTGTAGATGAGATATGTAATGCTATATCAGAACCATTAAAAAATACATATATAAGAGTAGGTAGTAGATATTCTACACACCCAGATTATCAGAAACATCTGCTAAGTAATCTAACGCAGGAAGTAGAAAACCGAAAGCAGCTTCTTAAATTATTTGACAATAATAGAGTATTTGTGTCGACGGTATCATCTTATGTAGGCAAAGATGAAATCAAGAGGCTGAAGAAATTTGATGTAGTTATAGTGGATGAAGCATCACAACTATTAGAACCCATGATTATCGGCCTACTATCTAAGTCTACGAAATTTATACTCATAGGAGATCATAAGCAATTACCAGCTGTCGTAGCACAGTCAGATAAGAAAGCTTACACTAATAGTAAATTACTTAATGGTAAGTTAGGTATCAGCGATCTTAGGATTTCTCTATTTGAAAGACTCTACAAGCAATGTCAAAAATCAAAGTGGGCATGGGGTATCGGTGCATTGATGTTACAAGGAAGAATGCACCAAGACATATTAAAATATGTCAGCGAGCAATTTTACGAAAGTAAACTTCATATCCTTCCTCATGTAAGAAGGCTGAGCGCCGAACCAAAGTTTAAACCTAAAACAGAAAAAGAAAAACTTCTGATAGAAAATAGAATGCTATTTATCAATACTCCCATTGATATTAACATCTCAGAGAAGACGAATAGGAGAGAAGCGGATTTAGTGATTGATATCATCCTTTCATGGAAGAAGATTTATGATAATAATAACATGGTCTTTCACGATATGTCTATAGGCGTCATTACCCCTTTTAGATCACAGATAGCATTGATCAAGAAGCTACTGTCAGAATATTCATCCATCAACGCCATGGTAACCGTAGACACGATAGAGAGATATCAAGGTGGAGCGAGAGACATAATACTTTTCTCAATGGCCGTCAATCAAGCTGATGCGCTTGATCGCATGTCAAACGTATCAGACGAAGGTATTGACAGAAAACTCAACGTGGCATTGACGAGAGCTAAGGAGCATATTGTCATATTAGGGGCTAAGGAAGTTCTTTCACATAATAAGGACTATACGAACTTGATGGTGTCCTGTAATAATGTTAGCTTTGAAGTGTATTCAAAATCATTGTAAATAATAGAATAGGTGAAGGTATTGATGGTATGTCTGGGTAATATCTGTAGGTCTCCCATGGCTCACGGAATATTGTTAAGTGAAATAGATAAGCGCAACTTAGATTGGGAGGTAGATAGTGCTGGAACAAGTGCATTCCATCAAGGAGAAGCTCCCGACAAGAGAGCTATAGAGACTGCCAAAACTCACGAGATAGATATCAGTAATCAAAAATCAAGACAATTATTGTCAAAGGATTTAAAAAATTATGATGTCATAATCACGATGGATACTAATAATTACAACAATACTCTTAATCTCGCTGAGAGTCAGGCAGAAAAGGACAAAGTCAAGTTACTACTTAATTACTCTCATCTAGGGGAGAATAGGGCTGTCCCAGATCCTTATTATAGTGGAGGATTTGACTTCGTATATGCTTTAATTGAAGAAGCAGTAATTACAATGGTAGATCTCCATACTAAGAATTAGTCTTGGATATAAAGTCTCTTCATATAATCGCGTATGGAATAGTACAAGGTGTAGGCTTCAGATATTATACTAAGTTACAAGCTGATAAGTATGACGTTTTCGGTACTGTAATGAATAAGAAGGATGGCACTGTAGAGATATATGCTGAAGGAGAACAGTCTCAGTTGATTAAATTTTTAGATTGGTGTCATGAAGGTCCAAGTTCTGCAAATGTAGAAAGGATTGAGTATACTTATCAAGAAATTAAAGGCTATTCTGAATTTAAAATTATTCGTTAATCAGTCAAGTATTATTGTGAGTCATACAATAGAAAAACTCGCTTATATAGCTTTATCATCCATTATAGTTACAGGAATAGTATCATACATCTACATGCCAGATACTGTATGGGCAGGAGCTGGAATCACAGCCGCTGTAACAGGTATGGTCTCTATGGTCCATATCAAACTGCTTAATCCAAGTGAAGAAAACCAGATCGAATCAAGTCAGACGTGGCTGATGTTATCAGTGATTATAATCGGGATTGTTATTGTCATTTATAATAAGACCGCTGGGTACTCAGATTTCTATATAGGTATGGGCGCAGGCATATCGTTAGTAGCGGCATTGACTTATTGTATTGTTCTATTTATCAGGTTTGAGCAGTCTGTGAGATAGAAGACCAGCTCCTTTTATATTAGAATGGAACTAAGTCAACCCAAGAACATACTCCTGAGCTAATGTAATACCATTTTAATATTAGAATGTCGGTTATATTATAATAGAATTAGTCAATCTCTGCGTTAAAAATACTCATCATAGCTACGGCTATGACTGCGTTTTTTGCCTTAATCTTAACAAATTCTCTTCTATAATCTTTTCCGACACCTTAAAATTTAAATGGTATATTACCACACTTTAATTAATAAGTATATGACGGAGTAATTATTTTACTTCTGCATCTAATCTTTCAACTATAGTCGCTATTTGGTTTTTAAATTCTGCATTTTCAGCATGAATTGCTGCTATATGTTCTTGTATTGCTTGCGTTAGAATATGAACCTTGCCAATAGTATTAAGACTCAGAACTTCATAGTCACTGTATGTTGTTTCTATATCCTCTTGAGCATCATTAGTTGCAAAAGTATTTTTACTAGATTTTAAATTATTGGGAAATAGCTTCTGTAGTTGTTATGATGTAATATCTACTTGAGAACCTTGTTACCATCACAGATAAAAATATTAATTAAGTCCCTATTCGTTACATAGAGGCTTAAGGATTAATGTTCATTATTAGTCTTGATAAGTAACTCGCCCATTAGGGTGATATTATTTATAACTAATTGATTGCTCCATATATTTTGCTTACAAATGATCCATTGAGGAAGCTGTCAGTATCGATTTGGCTTTGGAATACGGGTCCACTATATTTTCCAGATAATAATAACATTGCAGCTTCACATAGCGGCGCAGCAGTTGTTGTCTGTATAGCACGTAGTGTTTCTTTACCGACCTTAGTAGGGTAGACGTGTATACTTTTTTCTATAGCCCTAAGAACACCTTTATGATCTTTACCTTTCACTGATGCGAATACGATAACAACATCATCTTCCACAGAAGGTACTAAGTCGAGCATTGTCTTATTAAGGTGTTCTATCTTGTCAGATCCAGCAGGTGTTTCTGATATAACTTTTCTTGCCCAGTCGTAATGTCCTGGAAATCTAAGTGTTTTATAGTTTAAGTTTTTGACCTTACCTGCAAGAGCTACTGGTAGATCTGCAGCACCACCTGATGTGAAGTCGTCTTCATATTGTATACCTTCTATGATGATTGTCTCTGTGGCAGATAAAGAAGGTATTTTATTTGTTTCATAATTTTGTACGACAAGAGCATCTTCTACATATTCTGTTGCGACACCTATCGAGCTCCATGTAAAAGCATAGAAGTGTGAATCTCTCGCATGGCGAGATAAAGCACCTACTTTCATATCTATATTATCGACCTTGTCTACTTTGTGTAATTCAGTAAATTTTTTAAACAAGTGATGCGCAATGACATTAATGTACCCTGGCGCTAATCCTGTCTGCAAAATAAATCCCATCTTAGACTTTTCAGCGATTTTAGTCACTTGATCTGTCTCAGCCACGTATTCTGTAAGATTAGCATAATGACAGTTATAATCATGAGCGTATTGAGCCATTCTAGGGGCTTGGCTTCCTGGTAGGCAGTCTAATATAATATCTGCTTGCTCTAATTTTGCTTTAAATGCATCCGTCATCCCTTCAGATGGAAGTAGAAAACCTTCTGCTTTCTTGGATTCAGAATTTTCGTTGACATAGGTTGCTGCATCATTAGCAGCATCCTCATATCTGTCTCCAAGTAATATATGGGTCTCTATATCCTTGTTGCAAGCCAGTATCAGTCCCGTCGCTTGTCCTATTCCACCTGCTCCTGCTATGAGTATATTGTGTGATTTCATACTATGATTTAGTTTATTTTATCAATAATTGGTCGAATATAAGATACTTTAGATCATATCTATAACAAACCTAAATCGATAACAAATAAGCAAAATAGAAGGCTAATGGATAGCGATGCTTGAAAGAATGGTAGCAAACATATTATAAAACATACATATATGTAACATGTTCATTTATAAGTAAAAATAAATTAAGATTTTAGTTAATATGTAAAATATAGCCTTATATTAGCGGTCGATTTAGATTTTCCAACTACCGATTTTTATATGTCCACCAAACGAAAAAAGAAAAGGACGAATAGTAAGGCTATTCGATTCTCTCTTAATGACGAACGTATCAGAAAGATATTGGGTGTAATACTCGTATTTTTTGCGCTATATCTTACTATAGCATTTGTCTCTTACTTTTTTAAGTGGGAGCATGACCAAGATAAGATATTGAAATTATCAGGTCATATCTTATTTGATCCTAATGTAAAGGTACAGAATTGGTTAGGCAGATTAGGTGCATTCACATCCCATATGTTTTTCTATTGGGGATTTGGTGTGTGTTCATTTGGTTTCGTATTCTTACTCGTAAGATTAGGAGCTGACCTTATAAGACAATCTTCATTGAAGGCTTTCGTCAATGTGTTCTTACATACATTTATAATCATGTCATTCTTTTCAGTTGTTTTAGAATTTGTATTTAGAAATTCTACATTTAGCTGGGGTGGGTTGATGGGGAGTTCTGTATGTGGATATCTGTCAAGTTTTCTTGGACAGATTGGACTAGTACTCTTTATGATTCTATTAGTGGCATCCGTATTTATATGGCTTGTTAATCCTTTGATACAATTAGATGGCCTCAATTTGGCCTATTCTTTAGATAATATTTCAATACCCAGATTTGAATTTATTTTTGGTAAGAACGACGATACGTCAGCGAGCGAATATCAACAACCTAAGAAGACAGAGAGAAAACGTAAAAGTTTGTTCGGAGACCTTGATGGGTCCATGCCAAAAACCGACGGAGTTACGGAAGCTTCAGCAGATAGTGATTCTATCGAACTGAAGCTTCCTGATTCTACTATTCCTCAGAAAGCAAAATCAAAAAAGAAACAGGATCCGGAAGAGTACTTTCAGAAATTGCAATTAGATGTAGCAGAGGCGGTACCTACACCTGCTCCTGTGGATGATGGTCCAGTGCCAGTGGTAGATAAGAATAAGGCCTTAGGTCCTGATATGGACAGTGATGCACTATACGTTACAGAGGATAATCAAGACGACTTCGAGCCATATGATCCTACTAAAGAATTATCAAGATATGAGTTTCCAGGTTTTGATCATCTATTAGACTATGATACTACAGTCGCATCGATAGATAGGCAAGAGCTAGAAGAAAATAAAAATCAGATCGTCAAGACACTTCTTAATTATAACATTAAGATCACTAAGATAAAGGCTACAATCGGCCCTACTGTTACCTTGTATGAAATCATCCCAGCACCAGGAGTTAAGATATCTTCAATCAAGAAATTAGAAGATGATATCGCATTAAGTCTTGCAGCATTAGGTATCAGAATTATTGCGCCTATACCAGGTAAGGGTACAGTAGGTATCGAGGTTCCTAATAAAAATAAGCAGATTGTATCATTCAAAGATGTCGCAGCTTCGGATAAATTTAAGAATTGTAAGATGGATCTTCCTATAGTATTAGGTAAGACAATATCCAACGAGATATTCGTAGCAGATCTCGCTAAGATGCCCCACTTACTCATAGCCGGTGCTACTGGTCAGGGTAAGTCAGTAGGTATCAATACAGTGTTGATGTCATTACTATATAAGAAGCATCCGTCACAAGTCAAGCTTGTGATGATCGATCCTAAGAAAGTGGAATTATTCCCTTATTCTTATCTTGACAAGCATTTCTTAGGTTATCTTCCAGATAGTGATGAGCCTATTGTCACAGATACTAAGAAAGTTATCCAGACGCTTAATTCTCTTACTGTAGAAATGGACGATAGGTATGACCTTCTTAAGAAGGCCAGAGCAAGAAACCTCAAGGAGTATAACGAAAAATTTATAGCAAGAAAAATTAGTCCAAAAGATGGGCATAAGTTCTTACCATTTATTGTTTTAGTTATTGATGAGTTTGCAGATCTTATAATGACAGCAGGTAAGGAAATAGAAATTCCAATTGCAAGATTAGCACAACTGGCAAGAGCCATCGGAATACACTTAATCATAGCGACACAACGTCCTTCTGTTAAGATTATCACAGGTATGATTAAGGCGAATTTCCCAGCAAGAATTGCATTTAAAGTAACGTCACAGATAGATAGTAGAACGATATTAGATTCTAAAGGTGCAGAGCAACTTATAGGAAAAGGAGATATGCTCTTATCCGTCGGTAGTGATATCGTTAGGTTACAATGTGCATTCGTAGATACACCAGAAGTAGAAGCGGTGATTAAGCATATTTCTGATCAGAAGGGATTTGCAGAGCCATACCATCTACCAGAAGTTGCAGACGAGAATAGTGAGATGGGTGGATCTAATCTTAAGTGGTCAGACCTCGATCCTATGTTCGAAGAAGCAACGAGACTCATCGTCTCAAGCCAGCATGGATCTACATCGTCGATACAACGTAAGCTTCAGTTAGGATATAACAGAGCCGGTCGTATTATGGATCAGATGGAATCATTAGGTATCGTAGGAGAAGCTAATGGATCTAAGCCAAGACAAGTCTTATTTACAAGTGAGATGGAGTTGGTGCATTATCTTGAGCATCTGAAGAGTGGCAAGAGCTAAGAAAGAAAAAATATATTATTATAAATGAAGAACCTGCTTTTTAGTAGGTTCTTTTGTTTTGTATATTCAGGGTATCGCTCTATAAAGTCTCCATCTTAGGACAGTATAGTTTAAATTAAAATTATTTATTGAAATACATCTGAAGTTTTAAACTTCAGATGGGATGGACTTTATTGTGCTATTTCTTTTGTGTAATTTTTTTTCCTTTCTTTTCTTTTCTATACTGCCTAAATCTTTTTTAATTTTTAAGGCAATATGTTCAGCCATTTTAACAGGAACGGCATTCCCAATCATTTTATATCCTTTATCAAGATGGTCATAAATAAAAATAAAACCATCTGGAAATGTTTGAATTCTGGCACATTCCCTGATTGACAATCTCCTGTAAAGTCTTTTTTTTCCTTTGACGAACTCCATTATGTCCTTTTTTATTTTTTTCATTTTAGGAGCTTGAGGGTGTAATGATGCTTGTCTTCCGCTTGCTTGAATAGTGTATGATTGACTATCCCAATTCAAAACTCTATTCCTTGACATAAAAATATATGAATATGAACCAGTAAAATATTCATGGTTAGGAAAATTCCATTTGTTTTGTTGAGATAAATTTTTTATCGAGCAAATTGGACTCCCAAGAGGAGGATAACAAAGTGACTGTCTAACTGTTATTTTTTGTTTTATTTTTTTTGGTGGTTTAAAAGTTATCCCAAGATCTTTTCTATAACCAACAATAATAATTCTATGTCTATTTTGTGGAACCTCATAATCGGCAGAATTCATTAAATTTAGTGTGACAGAATATCCTGCATTATCCAGTAATCTAAGAATTTTATTAAGCGATTCAGAATGTTTTTCGTTAAGCATTCCTTTGACATTTTCTGCTAAAAAAAAATGGGGTTGTTTATCCTCCAGAATTCTAATGTACTCTAAAAATAATTTACCTCTCGGATCAGCTAATCCTTCTCCTTTTCCAGCAGCACTCCAACTTTGACAAGGTGGTCCCCCAATGAGACCAATAAAATCATTAGGGATTTCATCAGAACTTACTTTTGTAATATTCTTGATTGTAATATTTAAACCTTTATGGTTAAGATCGTATGTTTCCCTAACATTTTTATCAAAGTCATTAGCCCAAATTACATTAAACCCAGCCTTAGTAAAACCTAAGTCAAGTCCCCCACATCCAGTAAATAAAGAAATTATGTTCATCAGAATTTAATAGAATTATGCTAAATGATTAATCGAAATTGTCAATTGTATTAAATCTAATTTCAGAATACACGTGTTCATATTTACTAAAAACCATATCTTTGCAATGATCAGGTATGATTCTTAGAAGACGAAGTCTATCAACTACCACAGTATTGAAAATTTTTAGCGGTTGAGCCCATTCACCATTTTCATTTCTAAAACTTCGAGGTATTAAAATCATAGGAGTTGGATTATTGAAAAATTCAAAATAATTACCCCACTTTGTATTGCTCACCTCAAATTGCTTGTCTATCCAATTTTTTCCACAAGCACATTGAGCAAATAGTTTGATACTACTCCCTACGTTATCATTAAAGCTGTACCAGCCAACTATGTCTAAACCACTGTCTCCAGTACTAAATTTACTAATAAACCTTTCAGTTGTATTCGAAGTTAAAGAAATATTTAATTTCTTAGCAAGTGTTTTTAGTTTACTAAGTTCGCTTCCTACAAACGGCGTGTCGATGTTTGAATTGTTTTTACCATAAATATATACTGGAGAGTTTTCTGGTAACATTGCTTTAATAACCTCTAAACTAAAAAATTCAAATTGAGCGGTTAGAAAAGGCATGTAACTCAATGAATATTTTAGATTTGCAGAAATTAATAGGATGTTGTATAATTCTTGATCAATTGAACTTGTCATTTTTAAACTAATCATTGAGTTGTCAAGATCAATTTCGAATGGATAATGGTCACCAAAAATATCTGCTCTAAAAGCTAAATTAAGGAAGAAATCTTCTATTTTGGTAACTAATTTATCCTTAACTTCACTTACTTCATTACCTATTAAATCATCTATGTCTTCTTTAATTTCTTCTCCAAAGTTAATTAAGAAATCTAATTCATAAAGGTCTACATTCTCAATAGACTTTAAAACATCTTCCAGATTATCCTCGCTTATTTCATCATCAGTTATAATATCATATATGTCATTTGGAGTTACCGTTCCATTTTCATTTATTAGACAATGAAGCTCTATAAAGTCACACCAAGAGTTCGGGTCAGTAGTTTTAGGTATATTGTTTAAATCTTTAAGTCCTGCCAAAATTTATAGATTCATTTTGTCTTTTAATACTATCTTGATTAGAGATAAAAGGTCTGATAATTTGTCAACTGGTTCTAAATGTGTTTCATCGATCTCCTTTATTTCTGGTAAATTATCGTAGGCAATCTTAACTTGGCGCAATGAACTTTGTATAAGTTTACTAAATATCTCTTCTGGTAAAGAAGTCAAAGTAGCTGATTCCCTTAATGAAGCGCCACCTCTAAAGGCTTTAATAGCTTTAGGATTTCCAATTACGGCATTTAAATATTTGATATTACGAGTTTCTCCTATTCTTGTTTCGTTTTCATTATTTTTATAATATAACCACTGAATCAATTCTTCAAGATTTTTAATGTCTAATTTTTCTAGTGGGTCATCTTTTTTGAAATCTATATTTAAAAATTCTGTGATATTTAAATATTTGGTTGCTGAATCATGCAAATAAGAAAACTTTAATTTATCTATTTCATGCGGTTGAAGCCCGAAATAGCTTTTAGCATCTAAAAATTCGTAAAGTCGGTAACTAGTTAGTAATTTTTGAACATAACTTCCTTTACTGCCAATTGATTTAGCTAATGACCTATATTTGTTTTGCTCACTAATTGAACTTGGTAATTTCTTATATAATTTAGATAAGTATCTAGCTTTGGCTAAAGCTCCCCAACTCTTTACACCGGTAACATGCCTATAGCCTAAATATTTTTGAATATCATCTTGAGACTTAAAAATATAAACTGGTAATTCTGTAGGTATATTCTCGATATCAGCTTCACTTATTATTTTTTCTACAGTTATTTTTTTGGCATTAGATTGAACCTCTCGACTAAGCAATTTTACTGAAGATAATCTTCTATTTCCTTCTATTATTGTGTATTGGTCTGAACCAGATTTAATACCTAATAGAGGTTCTTCATTAAAAAAGCCATTTTCTGAAATTGATGCCATTAGGTCTAAAAGTGATGCATCATCTAACATAAAATCAATAATACTCTGTTCCGTAGATCCACCCTCCTTTAATCTTGAAGGCAACCTAGGATTATCTGGGTCAAGCTTTAGCTTGTTTATGGGTATAAATTTTAATACACTTCTATCAGCCATTATTTTTTTTTAATCACAATCCTATCTACTGATAACTCTAATTATCTTAATGTACTGAATATTACAATAATTATTCCTATTACATGAGTTCAACTTAACATTTTTAAATAGTAAATTTTTATTCTAAATCTTTTTTAGGCGAGATGCCTAATCTAAATTTAATTTTTTTTATTAATGGACATATAAATATTCCTCATTAGTAAGTATGTTAAGTACTTTATTATCAAAATATTTTAAAGATTAAGGATCAATTTGATTTTCTTACTATTTGTTATCCTGGACTTTCAAAAGGCTCTATCTGAATCTCCTCTCCCTTATCTTTAAGCGCATCCATTGTCTCTATCATTCTATCCCAGAATTCGCTAAATATAGGCTTAAGTGTAGAAGCTGCACTCTTAGTTAATTCTGGAAGTGGTTCTAACATCGGCAATGTAAATGAAGCTGAACGCTGTTCTTCTGATAGTAATTCTGCTTTATTAATGAAGAATACAACAAAGCTTATTATGATAGCATAGAATAATCCCAGGAGAGCACCACCGAGAATTTTATTTAATATCCCAATATTGAGTGCTTCGAAAAGATGCTCAAGTTTATTTCCTAAAAATCTTATGAGCAGCATAACGAGAAAAAAAGTGAGGACAAATCCTATTACATTGGTTATAGCAATGTTGATAGATAATACACTTTGGAGCATGTCTATGACAATAGGAGAGAGCTTCATAGCAGCTATGATGCCTATAATCAGTGATAAGGTAGCGAATACAGTCTTGATCAATCCTTTAGAGAATCCTTGATAAAAACCGTAAGCGACTATTAATACTGTTATAATATCTATGATCATTTGTCGTATTTAAATGTTAATAAAACATATCGGGGCACTAATCAAATAGTGTTGTGGATTATTGAAGTAGTAAATATTATATATTTTTAAGTTATTATTGAATTTGACACATAATCAAAATCACTTGAGTACCATTTTTAGATTCTTAATTACACTCTTTTTGCTGACTTCTATGATAGATATATCAGCAAGAGAAATCATGACCAGTAGGCTTGATTCATTGCCTACAGTCTTTATGATAGGGGAGAATGAAGCAGAATATGAAGATCTTGTATCTACTTGTAATGACCCACTACTAAGTGTATGTAATGATTCTATGGATGAAGCTTATAAGAAATGGCTAGGCCTCCTCAGTGATATGGAAAAGTATGCAGAATCCAAGGATTTTGATATTAGAGGTATTAAAATATGGTTAAATGTATTCTGGAACACAGACGGGAGTATCAAGCATCTTGTCTATTATCCTAAGCCTAATTCTCGTAATATGGACTTCGAGCTATTAAGTGAATTTCTTGTAGTATTTCAATCCGAGTATAATATGAATTTTACTAATCAGAAATGCTTTAGTCATTACGGAAGTGCTGCATTCCCTACGTTTGCAGATATTTACTTAGGAAAAGGCAAGTAGAGCTCGGTATAATTTCTTTAGGATTAACATTTTCAAAACATTATCCAGCTTCAGGATCTTGTTATTCATATAAAGCAACTGCTATGAGATATATTATAGTCTTTTTATTATTCTCAGTTTTTCAGAGTACAGCTCAGGATTCAGATGTATCCGATCAGAAAGCCATAGACAAGTTAGAATCTATATATATTAACTACAAGTCCTACGACACTCATAAGTATGAGTTCGACATGACGATTCAGTATCCTGAAAGAGAGGGTGAGACAATATCAGGATCCCTTATCGAAGATGGTATTAGATTCTCTTTAGACACTAAAGAGCGGCAGATCATATCCGATGCTATGACTGTATGGGTATTCCATAAAGAGAGAAATGAAGTCGAGATTAACGATGCTGAAGAAGATGAAGATTCAGGCTTCTTGACTCCGGCTGACGTATTCGAATTGTACAAGTCTGATGAATATATATTTGCGATAAGCAATTACTTATTTGAGAACGGTCAGAATTGCACACAGATCGAGTGCAAGCCAAAAAATAGGTCATCAGAATATGGTAAAATCAGATTGACCTTAGGCGATAAGTCAAAGTCTATCTTGAAAGCTCAGGTATTCTATAAAAATGGTACAAGAATTAAGATGGACTTAAATAATCATGTTAAGGGATATGTTATAACGCCAACTACATTTAAGTTTGATCCAGCGGATCACGATGGTGTACATGTAGAAGACCTAAGATTCTAATAGCCATCTAAAAGACTTTATAATCAATATTATCTTCCAAAGTGAGCTCAGAAGGTCAGTACTTTACTGTATTATATAACTGGGTTCAAAGAATTTACTACCATTACTTGTCATTCAATCGGTCAATATTATCATCGACATCGACATTGACATTGACATTGACATTGACATTGACATTGACATTGACATTGAAATTGACAACCACTTGTCACAAAACACCCCATTAATATATCCTGTATAGTGTATGTGAGATATACGGGTTTCAGCGTAGGGGCTAAGACCTTTGATTGGGTTATGACGTCACATATCTTTACATCAGAATTAAAAGGAAAAGTCATGAGAACATTAATAGTAATAATCATCTTCGCAATAACAATGATCACAACATCATTCGCTTCAGTTACACCTGATTCAGAATTATCATTGATCGCATCTCCTACAGTAGAATTAAGTGTAGTGAATGTAGCACAGAAAGATTTCTTTCAAGTAGCAGCATACAACTCGCAGATGGATGCATTAGAATTTATTACTGCAGACTATGTAAACTACTTACAGATATTTGATGAGGCAGGCAAATTAGTATACCAACTTCCAGTTATGTCTAACAAGTTAAAGATATCTAAGAAGATGTTTGATACTGGTACATACAAGATCGGCTTCATCACTAAAAATAATACAACGATACAATTCACTAATCTTAAGGTGAATGGATAAGCTATAAAATAATCTAGGTTTCATTTTTAAAAAAAGACTGAGTGCATTGCGTTCAGTCTTTTTTTTTATGGTTAGTAGTGAGGTCAAGATTTAAATATTTCTTGTGAGCTTTCCGAGGTAAGGTCAGGAGCCCAACCTCTCGCAGTTTTTTTTTTTCATATCGACCAGCGGGAGATATCTATTAATTTTAACTATAGTCTTTTAGTTATTCGAGATAAGATATAGAGAGATCCAAAACTTTATGACCGAATAATTATAAGCTTTTCCCTAAAGTTTTCGGGGTGAGATCAGGAGACCAACATCTCGTTGTATTTTTCTAATTGGCGACGGTTCACATTTAATATTATTGGATAGGTAGTGAAGTCAAGAGAGTCTTGTTGTTGTTGTTGTTGTTGTTGTTGTTGTTTGCGTCCTCGCCTACAACTATATAGTAGGTTTAATACTTGCTTTTTACTATAACTTCCGAGGTGAGGTCAGGAGACCAGCCTCTTGCAGTTTTTTTTTCATATCGACCAGCGGGAGATATCTATTAATTCTAACTATAGTCTTTTAGTTATTCGAGATAAGATATATAGAGAGCCAATACTTTATGACCAAATAATTATAAGCTTTCACTAAAGTTTTCGGGGTGAGATCAGTAGCCAAAAATCTCGTTGTATTTTTCTAATTGGCGACGGTTTACATTCAATATTATTGGATAGGTAGTGAAGTCAAGAGAGTCTTGTTGTTTGTGTCCTCGCCTACAACTGTATAGTAGGGTTAATACTTGCTTTTTACTATAACTTCCGAGGTGAGGTCAAGAGACCAACCTCTCGTAGTTTTTTTTCATATCGACCAGCGGGAGATATCTATTAATTCTAACTATAGTCTTTTAGTTATTCGAGATAAGATATATAGAGAGCCAATACTTTATGACCAAATAATTATAAGCTTTCACTAAAGTTTTCGGGGTGAGATCAGTAGCCAAAAATCTCGTTGTATTTTTCTAATTGGCGACGGTTTACATTCAATATTATTGGATAGGTAGTGAAGTCAAGAGAGTCTTGTTGTTTGTGTCCTCGCCTACAACTGTATAGTAGGGTTAATACTTGCTTTTTACTATAACTTCCGAGGTGAGGTCAAGAGACCAACCTCTCGTAGTTTTTTTTCATATCGACCAGCGGGAGATATCTATTAATTCTAACTATAGTCTTTTAGTTATTCGAGATAAGATATAGAGAGAGCCAATACTTTATGACCAAATAATTATAAGCTTTTCGCTATAGTTTTCGGGGTGAGATCAGTAGACCAACATCTCGTTGTATTTTTCTAATTGGCGACGGTTTACATTCAATATTATTGGATAGGTAGTGAAGTCAAGAGAGTCTTGTTGTTGTTGTTGTTGTTGTTGTTGCTGTTGTTGTTTGCGTCCTCGCCTACAACTGTATAGTAGGGTTAATACTTGCTTTTTATTATAACTTCCGAGGTGAGGTCAGGAGACCAGCCTCTTGCAGTTTTTTTTTCATATCGACCAGCGGGAGATATCTATTAATTTTAACTATAGTCTTTTAGTTATTCGAGATAAGATATAGAGAGAGCCAATACTTTATGACCAAATAATTATAAGCTTTTCGCTATAGTTTTCGGGGTGAGATCAGGAGACCAACATCTCGTTGTATTTTTCTAATTGGCGACGGTTTACATTCAATATTATTAGATAGGTAGTGAAGTCAAGAGAGTCTTGTTGTTGTTGTTGTTGTTGTTGTTGTTGTTGTTGTTGTTGTTGTTGTTGTTGTCGTTGTTGTTTGCGTCCTCGCCTACAACTGTATAGTAGGGTCAATACTTGCTTTTTACTATAATTTCCGAGGTGAGGTCAAGAGACCAACCTCTCGCAGTTTTTTTTCATATCGACCAGCGGGAGATATCTATAAATTCTAACTATAGTCTTTTAGTTATTCGAGATAAGATACAGAGAGAGCCAATACTTTATGACCAAATAATTATAAGCTTTTCGCTAAAGTTTTCGGGGTGAGATCAGGAGACCAACATCTCGTTGTATTTTTCTAATTGGCGACGGTTTACATACAATATTATTAGATAGGTAGTGAAGTCAAGAGAGTCTTGTTGTTGTTGTTGTTGTTGTTGTTGTTGTTGTTGTTGTTTGCGTCCTCGCCTACAACTGTATAGTAGGGTCAATACTTGCTTTTTATTATAACTTCCGAGGTAAGGTCAGGAGACCAACCTCTCGCAGTTTTTTTTCATATCGACCAGCGGGAGATATCTATTAATTCTAACTATAGTCTTTTAGTTATTCGAGATAAGATTTAGAGAGAGCCAATACTTTATGACCAAATAATTATAAGCTCTTTGCTATAGTTTTCAGGGTGAGATCAGGAGACCAACATCTCGTTGTATTATTCTAATTGGCGACGGTTTACATTCAATATTATTGGATAGGTAGTGAAGTCAAGAGAGTCTTGTTGTTGTTGTTGTTGTTTGCGTCCTCGCCTACAACTGTATAGTTGGGTTAATACTTGCTTTTTACTATAGCTTCCGAGGTCAGGTCAGGAGACCAACCTCTCGCAGTTTTTTTTCATATCGACCAGAGGGAGATATCTATTAATTCTAACTATAGTCTTTTAGTTATTCGAGATAAGATATAGAGAGAGCAAATATTTTATGACCAAATAATTATAAGCTTTTCGCTATAGTTTTCGGGTGAGATCAGGAGACCAACATCTCGTTGTATTTTTCTAATTGGCGACGGTTTACATTCAATATTTTTGGATAGGTAGTGAAGTCAAGAGAGTCTTGTTGTTGTTGTTGTTGTTGTTGTTGTTGTTGTTGTTGTTGTTGTTTGCGTTCTCGCTTACAACTGTATAGTAGGGTTAATACTTGCTTTTTACTATAACTTATGAGGTGAGGTCAGGAGACCAACCTCTCGCTGCATCTTCCAACTTGGCTACTTATTATCGACATTGACATTGACATTGACATTGATATTGTTGTTGACATCGACATTGACATTGACATTGACATTGACATTGACATTGACATTGACATTGACATTGATATTGATATTGACATTGACATTGATATTGAAATTGACATTGACATTGACAACCACTTGTCATAAAACACCCCATTTATAGATCCTGTATAGTGTATGTGAGATATACGGGTTTCGGTGTAGGGGCTAGGGCCTTTGATTGGGTTATGACGTCACTTATCTTTACGTCAGAATTAAAAGGAAAAGTCATGAGAACATTAATAGTAACAATCATCTTCGCAATAACAATGATCACAACATCATTCGCATCAGTTACACCTGATTCAGAATTATCATTGATCGCATCACCTACAG
>Ga0209187_1002056_pt1 | contig 20451 bp, 19 predicted proteins | sample BantaG_FD_187430 | JGI IMG/M metagenome (GOLD analysis project Ga0209187, IMG submission 187430) | Marine algal microbial communities from Bantry Bay, Ireland - BantryBay_4 metaG (SPAdes) (version 2) | ecosystem: Host-associated > Algae > Red algae > Unclassified | place: Bantry Bay, Ireland...
TCGTCTTACCACTTGTAAGTGCCTCTAGGGCTACCTTTGATTTGAAGGTGTGTGTGAATTTTTTTCTCATAATTCCATTTTAGCAAATGGATCTTAAAGGGGTGTCTAGTTTTGTGGGACCACTATATTCTCCACTTTTGATTATTTTTCCCCTAGGTCTTCTTTGGTTTTTTTGTAAGCCGCCCATTGGTCAGTGGCTCTCTGTGCGTTATGTTCTTTTCTTGAGTCAAACTGTGTATCATCCCAATCAAAATAGTAGTCTTCAACGACATCAATCAGAAATCGGAGTGTAAGCTCTACAGTTAGTAATTTCATCGATATCACAGCGTCGTCGTAGGAGATCTCTTCGGTCGACTGTGCATTGTACCCCTTCACAAAAGCTTTTGTAATTTCTTTGGCACTTTGGTCTGGTGAAACAAGAATTAATGATCTCACACAATCACCTACGTCTATATAGATCGATCCATTCATGAATGTATCGTAATCAATGAATAGAAATGGCTTCATATCGCTATCCATGAAAGTATTCTCGACGCGGGCATCACTGTGTATGAGCTGAATCCTCTCCTTGAAGATGCTTCCATGATCTTTAATAAAATCACTTGCTTGTTGTGCGATCTTTGCAACCTCAGAGCCTTGCGCATCCCAATCAATGTTATCTGATTTTTTTAGATAGTATTCTTGTTCATGATAACCCTCAATTTTGTGTTCTGGAAGATAATTTGTAGTAGATAAATCCTTGTGAAACCTGGCTAGAAGCTCACCCATTTCATGATAGAAATCTAATGCGATTTTACTATTATCAAAAGGCGTATTTTCTACATAATTCATGACGCGCCACGTAACATCATCTTTTTTGTAGTAAAGATAGTCATTTTTACCACGCTTGTATTGTGGACAAAGCCATCCCTTTTCACGAAGATCACTCAGTATAATATCAGCATTTTCTACTACTTTTGGTTCTATGGCGTGGTTGATTGATTGGATGATCCATTTTTTACCTTTGACATCCTGTGCAAAGTAAGTCTTATTAAACATGCCACCGCTTATTTTGTGTGGTGTGTGGTCAATGGAAATATCGAAAAACTCAAGGGTTTCAGAGGGAATACTTTTTTGCTTAATTGAATTGTGATGCATAATTTTGTAGAGATTAATTTATATATTGTAGTATAATACGACTTGTTATGAAAGGAACTATTATGACCCGGCTGTAGCAACAACCGGGTCATCTGTACTTGAGAAACAAAATTTCTAACTCGAATCCCACGTGGGCTTGGAAGAATATGTTCCATTGATCATAGCCTTAATACCTTCCCATTCTTTTTTTCTTTGTTTTATAATGTACTCATCTCGTATGTGCGCCATTGCTTTCTTTTGATCTGGAATATTCCCCCACCTTTTCATAACTTGCTCTGCAGAGTATACAACATGATTAACTCTAGCCATTTCTCTGTCCTTGAACCTGTCATATATGGCTCTAACAAATTCTAAATCACCCTCCAAACAATCATCGAGAAACTCTGCTTCGTAGCTTAAGATCTCCCTATAGTTATAAAGTAGCGAGAATTTCTTTCCAGACCAGACGCTAACAAATTTCGAATATGCACGCGGTAGATGAAATTGCGTTGTGATAAATTCAATATTTGCCGTTCCAAAGCTTGACTTCGAATCCTGAAATTTTTTGAAAGCCTGGATATCGCCGAGAGTACAGCCATCAAAAGAGTCGACGTAATGCACATATTCCATTGGAATTTCATAACGCTCAACTGCAAGCTTTTTGGCCCAAGCCCCACAATGTGTTATTGAAAACCTTTGCTCAAGTAAGTCTGGCTGATTCCTTCCACCGAAGATGATCTGGACATCTAGACTATTGCCTGAGGCCTCAGCTTCTTGAAGTAATTTACTCCGTCGAATAGCAGCAGCACGAATACGAATTTCACCACTAACGACCTCTTGTCCTACGAGAATTCCAGACTCAACAGATGTTCTATCTGATGTTGGTTTCACACTAAATCCCGGAATAAGAATCAAAACTACTTTGGTGTGCCTCTGTATTTTGACCTGTGGAGTAACTTTTAAATATATCAACTCACTTAAGGCATCAAAGTATGCACTTTCTTGACCTCTTTTTAGCTGCTTAGGTGATTTCTCGATAAGCTCGTAGAGCTTTTGTAAATCTGAGCAATCTGTGGCTTTGCGCTTATCTGACTCGAGCATTCTTACAATCAAGCTTTGAAGACCACAGATGACTTGATATCTTCTGCTCACTATTTGATCTTTATCGATATCAAGGTGATTTTGTGCCTGCAGCTTTAAATGATTAAGAAATTCTGAATCACTTAGATTTATTGTCGCTATTTCAGTTCTATTTGAAGGTACTTTTGACATTGTGTCCTCCACATGTGTCGCTTGATTTAAACTATCCTAACACATATTGTGGATATTTGTCAAGTTTCAGTCTTCATAGGAAATTTATTAGAAAATTTTTTAAATAAATTTCATTACATATTCATCTTCTTTTTTGTCTTTTGCAATCGTTTTGAAACCTAGTTTTTTGTATAGGATAATTGCTGGAGCGTTATTTGTTTGTACTGCTAACCACATTGGTGTGTTTGGGTGTAGCTGTTTGTACAGAGCTAGAACGTGCTGGGAGAAAGTTTTGGTGATTCCTACACCTCTGTATGCTCCGTAGGTTCTATAGGAGCTTGTGAACCATATACCACTCTCCCCAGAGTGGTCGTTAACGATTTCTATATCTTTTAAAATATTTATATCCTCGGGTAGATCTCGGGGTCCAAGCCATACAAATGAGGCTATTTCATCTGACTCATCGTGTACGAGGATGATTTGTGTGCGCGGCTTAGCTTTGTAGCGCTCTTTATAGTCCGACTCACCGAAACGCTTATAATCCCCTGTTCCTTCTTGGAGCGCTGTGTCTGATTTGTCGAGGGAGTATTTCTTTATATCGTCTGCGTACTTTTTGGAAAGTCCCGCATAGATGGTGAAACTTCCTAGCTCAGTGTGCTGCGCTGTAGCGATTTTTTGGGAGTCATAGAGTGGTTGTGGGAAATCGAGCTCTGTGATGTCTCTGGTTTTCGTTATTGTTAGCATATTTTTTTGATGCTGTATTATTAGGACTTTCGCACTTTAGTGCAATTCGAGACGCACGCTAGTATTTTACATAAGACACATGTCCAGCGGATAGCAGTATTCACATATGTTGTTGAAAATACTAGCGTAGCAACGAAGAAGCTTGGTTTATGCCCTGTAAGGGTACACAGTGCGAAAGTCTTATTATGTGTCTTTTTCTACACAAGTGCACTTGTGCTGATTTTGAGCTTTAATGTGTGCGCGCTTCCAGGTGCGAGTGTTTTGATGTCGTCTAATACGTTGGCTGATTCTATACACAGCATATCTTTATATTCTTTATCTCCAAACATAGAAAGGCTTTTGGCTTTTTCGATCCATGGATTCCACAGTACCGTACTTGCACTTCCCTGTGTCTCTAGTAGAATTTTTCGCTGCCAGTCGTTGTCGATGATTTCTTGTTTGTCTGGTACATCTTGCAAAACGATATCGATCTCACGATCTATGAGCACATCACCTTGCCAGGTCTTTTTTTGCCAATTGTCGAGGCTGTCATAATACTGCACGCCATCAAACGATGGGATCGTAATGTTTTGTACGTTTGAAATCGCAAAGTAAGTGTGGAGTGCTAGAGCTAGAGCTGTCTCACTTTCTGATTTGTTTGTTACTTCTAGCTCTATAGAAAGCTCCTCTCCAATTGTGTAACTTACTCGTAAACTTACGGGTGCGTTCCAATGACTATGGTCACCTTGATCCTTATCTAGCACAAGTGTCACTTTTGTGAGATTTTGAGAATCTTCTTGAATGCTATCTAGTGTCCACTGTGCACTACGTACGTATCCATGTGCAGGAGCCGAGTCCAGATTTCTGATGTGACCTTGCACTTGCTGCGGATTGAGTGAAGCATCTCCAAACCATGGCGCAATGATCGGTATACCGCCTCGTACTGGGGTAGTCTCTCTATAAAAAGTTTCCTTGCTCTTCCAAATAATAGGTTGCGTTTCTTGATGTTTACTGAAGCTTATCAACTGAGCTCCTAGTAAAAGAATCTCGGCTTTGCCTGCAGCATTGTGGATCTCAAGCACGATGAGGTCGTCCCGCTGTGTGATACTTACTGCATTTAGGTGATTGTATTTTTTTTGTAGTTCATCTAGTAATAGCATAACTTTTGCAATTTCAAGGGTTAGGAATTGTATTTGCATCATACCACATCACATCCTGAAGTAAATTTAAACCTATGCACATGATTGCAATCTACCCTAGGGTGGTTTTCCTCAGATTACTCACATGTTATTAGACTACTGTTCATAGCTCATGATGTATAATGATCTTACTACTATAGCTTGCAATTACTACTCTTTTTCTACGATATCTTTATGGCTGACCACAATACCTCTGGACTCCGCCTCCCCCCACATGCCACCGAAGCAGAGAAATCTGTTCTGGGGGCTGTTATGCTTGACAAAGAGGCAGTTGTCAAAATTGCAGATATTGTCAGTGTTGGTGATTTTTATACAAAGGCACACAATACGATCTATGAAGCAGTTCTTTCTCTTTACGAAGAAAATAGTCCGATTGATGTTCTGAGCCTTTCTACTGTCTTAGAAGATCGGAAACAAATTGATGGTATTGGCGGCTCAAGTTATTTAGCGGAGCTTGTCAGTAGTGTCACAAGTGCATCAAATATCTCTTACTACGCAAAAATCGTTCAAAAGAAATCAGTCCTTCGGAAACTTATTAGTGCAGCCGCTGACATATCTGACCTGGGGTACGACGAGGTTCGCGATATTGATGAACTACTAGACGATGCGGAGCAACGCTTGTTTGGTATTTCACAAAAATCGCTCAAGAAGGATTTCACTCCGATTAGTACCATCTTAGGTGAAGCCTTTGATCGACTAGATCAATTGCATAAAAATAAAGGTGAGCTGCGCGGTGTGCCGACTGGATTTACTGACTTGGATAAAGTACTCTCTGGATTGCAGAAGTCTGACCTTATCATTTTGGCAGCGCGACCTTCCGTCGGAAAGACCTCTCTTGTCCTCGATATCGCACGCCAAGCCGCTACAGGATACAAAGTACCCGTTGGGATTTTTTCTCTGGAGATGTCGTCTGATCAGTTGGTGGATCGTATGATTGCAGCTGAGGGAAACATTGATCTCTGGAAGCTTCGCACCGGTAATGTGACGGAAGGCGACTTCACAAAAGTCTCTGAAACTATGGGCGTACTCTCTGAGGCTCCGATTTATATCGATGATACTTCTAGTGCAAACATCATGACTATGAGAACGATGGCTAGGCGATTACAAGCAGAGCATGAGCTAGGGCTGATCATCATTGATTATCTCCAACTCATGGAAGGACGTGGACAAGAAAATCGCGTTCAGGAAATTTCCGAAATTTCTCGTGGACTGAAAACGCTTGCCAAAGAGCTTAACGTGCCTATCGTTGCCCTCTCCCAGCTTTCTCGCGCTATAGAATCACGACCAGATCAGCGACCGCGCCTGAGTGACCTGAGAGAGTCTGGTTCCATCGAGCAAGATGCTGACGTGGTGATGTTTATCCACAGAGAGCACCGCGTCAACCCAACGGACGAGAACAGAAATGCAGCAGAGATCATCGTGGCCAAGCATCGTAACGGCCCAGTGGGCTCTGTACAGATGTACTGGCATGAAGAAGCAGCGTCCTATAAAAACCTCGAGCATGTCCACGTGGAAGGCCCAGTAGAGGCAAGACCTGAAGCCTAATCGAGTGCTAAAAGTTTGCTATACTACTTAAAATTTCAAGAGTTTACATTTTGTACATTTGCTATCTTTTAAATTGTGATTAATATAAACCTATCTACCCAAAAAACTTTCAAAACCTCATTGATCAGTTTACCAACCTTCCCAGTATCGGACCAAAAATGGCAGAACGACTTGTTCTATCTCTTTTTAAGGCGGACAAAGAAAAGGCAGAGATTTTCTCTGAGGCTCTTATCGCCCTGCACAATGTGCACACATGCGCGCTATGCTTCAACATTACAGAATCTGATCTTTGCTTGATTTGTACAAGCTCCAGTCGAGATCAGTCTATCTTGTGTATTGTGGAGGATCCACTTGATATCATACCAATCGAGCGTGCCAAAACCTACAGTGGTTTGTATCATGTCCTCGGAGGCACAGTTGATGGTAAAAATACTGAGCATCTCAAATTACATGAACTCGAAAGGCGCATCGTAGAAACTGATATTACAGAGATTATCATCGCAACCAATTTCACAACAGAGGGTGATATGACGGCTCTCTATCTCAAAAAAGAATTGATCGACGTTGTAAAACGAAACAATATTTCATTCACACGACTTGTGCGTGGCCTGGCAACAGGGTCAGATATCGAGTACGCTGATGATCTTACACTAAAAAGCTCCTTAACAAACAGGACAAATATGCTATAGAGAGATCACCTTGTTCTCAACCATTAATGAAGAAAAATTTGATTGATCAAACGATGCTCGATACTTTACAAGGAAAACATGCCGAAACAGAAATACGTTTAAGCTTTCAGCAGGGACATACAATATTTCTTGAGAAAACAATCCTAGAAACACTTGAGGGTAGTAACCGCCTTGCTGGTGAGCCTTCTACAGAAAAATCAACAGAAGCTCATTCTAGGTTTGGCAGCATTTTCACACAGTAAGACACCATCATTTCTCATCTGTGTCTCAACTGATCTCAGTTGAGACACATAACCACCATCATATTCATGCGTGGTTTTTTAGAGTTTTTTATAGTATCAAAAAACTGCCTTGCGGCAGTTTTACGTGTTCCTTAATCAACTTTGGTAATCTCTACTTCTGTGAAGCTTTGTCTGTGACCAAATTTGAGCTTGTAGCGCTTTTTTGCTTTGTGCTTCATACCCCAGACTTTTTTGTGACGGCCTTGTGCAAGGATTGTTCCTTCTACACTTTTCCCGTCGAGGAAAGGACTTCCCACAGAAACAGTTTTGTCATCTCCGAGGAAGAGAACCTCATCAAATGTGATGCCTTTTCCTTCTTCGAGGTCAATTTTTTCGATACGGATTTTGTCTCCTTTTTGCACTTTGTACTGCTTTCCTCCTGTTTTTATGACTGCTAGCATTGTAATATATAAGTTTTGATAAATATGCGTAGAGAGCTCTCGCAAGCGATTAGCTCTTTTTTCGTAGTAGGAAAATTATAGCATAGTCTCTAGATCTGTCAAATTTTATTCGGGTAACGTAGAGACTAATGCAAACGAGAAGTGAATATCCAGAAAAGCTCCAAATCAACATCCCTCTCATCCCTAGAGCCTTCTGAGAGCTTTCACAGAGGCTCTTCAAGCCTATTTTTGACCGCTCACCCGAATCTCAAATTGAATGCAGACTTTCTCATTATTCTAGAACTGCTTTAATGCGTCGCACACCTGCAGAGGATGATTTTTCACTGGTGATTTTGAATGTTCCGTCGATGTCTGCTGTGGTTTCAACATGTGGCCCACCACATAACTCTCGCGAGTAGATCACTCCTTCTGGAGATTGCATCGTGTAGACATTTACTGTGTCTGGGTATTTTTCCCAGAAGCTTCCTTCTACACCATCGTCTTTTGCTTTTTGCTTGTCAACTTTCTGAATACTCACAACTGTTTTTTTATCAATGGCTTGATTGACATACTTCTGCACATTATCAAGTATGTCTCTGGATACTTTTTCCCCATGCGTGAAGTCAAATCTCGTTCTGTGTGGTGTGATGTTGGATCCTGCCTGATGGACGTGCTCACCTAGCTCCTTGCGCAGGCCCGCTAGCATAAGGTGCGTACAGGTATGGAGCGCCGTTGTGATCTCACTATGATCAGCTAGTCCACCTTTGAATTTACCAGCGGACGCAGTTCGTGAGAGTTCTCTGTGTTTTTCGAACTCTGTGGTATACGTTTGTTTATCGACTTCAAGACCTCTATTCTCAACAACTTCCAGTGTCATCTCTAGTGGAAATCCGTACGTAGTGAAAAGTACAAATGCGTCTTGACCCGTGAGCTGACCATGTTGTTCAAGCATCTTATGCAGCTCTTTGAGACCGCGTTCGAGTGTTTTATGAAATTTCTGTTCTTCTCCGAGCACTTCGCGTTTAATCATCTCCTCGTTGAGGGACAAATCTGGATAAGCGTCTGCGTGTGTAGTGATGACGATCGGTGCTAATTCCTCTAGTACACGATCATCAAGACCGAGTTGTGTCCCATAAAACATCGCTCTACGCATGAGTCTCCGCAGGATGTAACCCTGATCCTTATTTGAGGGATAGATCCCATCACTGAGCATAAAGACAGTTCCGCGAGCATGGTCAGCGATTACGCGAAAGGCAAACTGATGCGCTGGATCGTCATATGACTTCCCAGACATTTCCTCAAGCTTGGTAATGATGGCTATAAAAATATCGATTTTGTAAACGTCAGCTTTATGCTCACTAGCAGCTGCAAGCCTTTCTAATCCACCGCCAAAGTCGATATTTTTCTTCGGGAGTGGTACAAAGCTGCCATCTGACTGCTTGAGATACTCCATGAATACACTATTACCGATTTCTAGGAAGCGCCCACAGTCGCAATTTGGATGACAGTGCGCTCCGTAAGAAGTGTTGTGGGGTGTTCCAAAGTCATAAAACATCTCGCTGTCAGGACCACCAGGCTCCCCTGATGGCATATTGTCTGGCTTCCCCGCTCTAGACCACCAGTTTTTTGATCCATCATAGTAGAAAATTCTTTGTCCATTTTGTATGCCTTTTTTGTACCCACTACTCTCTGATCCAATATCTGCAATACGTGCATCGATCTGCTTAGAAGCAAACAACTCTTTCCATAGGTTTGCAGAGAATTCGTCCTTTGGTAAATTGTTATGCTCATCTCCACTAAAGCAGGTGACGTAGAGATTTTTAGGATCAATTCCTATCTCCATCAGAAATGCAAAAACCCAGCGCAGCTGGTCTTCTTTGGTGTAGTCTCCAAGTGACCAGTTCCCAAGCATCTCAAAAAACGTCGTGTGCCTATTGTCACCCACTTCTTCGATATCTTCGGCGCGAAAGCATTTCTGCGCATTGGCGATGCGGGTCCCATTTGGGTGATCTTCGCCAAGTAAATATGGAACCATTGGCTGCATGCCTGATCCTGTAAACAGTGTTGTTGGATCATTATCTGGTATGAGCCTTCCTGACGGCACGATGACATGCTCGTTTTTTTTGCAAAAATCTAAGTATTTCTGGCGAACTTCGTTTACAGTCATAAAAGGCCTTTAAAAAAATTTAGATGGAGATTCTTTGAATTTAGACATTCTCAAGGTTGATCATCTTCCGCTTAATCGCAGCGATTTCGTCTTGCAAGAACTGCTCTTTTTGACCGAGTTTTTTTTCCTTAGCTTGGGCGTCACTGATTGTAACCCGCAAACGCTGAATCTCTGACTCATTTCTTTTGACTTCAAGGGCGATCGTCTCCCGCTCTCTAGTGACACGTTTAATATCAGAATCATAGGAGAGCTGCTCCATCTGCAATTTACGTCTTTTTTGAGCTATTTGATCTAGAGAATTGAGGCTATCCATGAGAGTATGATTAAATAAAATCAACAAAAATTTCTTTTTTTATACTTTACATCATACGTGAAAATTGCCTAATATTCAATTGACAAATATCATATATTATGTAATACTATGAGAACAATTATCATCATATAGGAGAGTACTCGAAATGTTATCCTTCAATCCTGCTGCAATTTTCGCAGTGATCAGCTCGTCAGTGATTCTTATACACGTCGGCCTAGCAACAATTTACAGTAACCGGGACCTATTAGGCTGGTTACAGTTGTGCTCATTTTCGTTTGTGTTCACCTCACACCTTGTGCTATTTACATGGGTGAACCCGTTATTTTTTCAAGCACCAGAATCTGCTTTAACAGCGAACATCGGCTTTATATTGTCTCTCATACAAATGATCTTGTATGCACTCAGTCTTTTTGGCTTTGTATTAACACTACTTCCCAACAAGCGAAGCTCAGAGTAACATCGGTTTACTCCACAGTATTGTTAAAACCATTCTTGCACCAGCTTGGGTGGTTTTTTTATCAGTTCATCTCACGCATAATAGCGTAGGCCATATACAGGAGATATGTGGTTATAAAGAGTACTCCCTGCCATCTCTCTAGGGAGTGCTTCTTTCCTACAAACATGAAGATAAAAAATGCTGTTGAGATCACAAGTAGGAAGAGCGTATCAAAAGTGATGTCGAGCTGCTTATGTGGTGCGATGACGATGTCTTTGACGAGAGCTGTGGAGCCCAGGATAAAAAAGGCATTGAAAATGGTTGAGCCGATTATACCTCCGACGACAAGGTCTGCTTGTTTTTTACGTACAGCTATGACTGATGTGACGATTTCAGGAAGTGACGTTCCCATGGCGACAATTGTCAGACCAATCAAGTTCTCTGACCATCCAAGGGACAGTGCTATCGCCACGGCATTATGTACCACCATATCACCACCGATTAGAAGGGCTCCAATCCCTCCCACCGTGAGGATAATAGACTTGGTCCATGAATAGACGTCAATATGATCACTTTCTTTATCTCCTTCCTTTACTTTGGAGAGACCAAAAGTGTAGACCATAAAAATAACAAAGAAACAAAGGAGGGTTAACCCATCCCCTCTTGAGATCGTATTGATCTGGGCTCCTGAGAAAACAGTGTCCAAGGTCACAAAGGCGATAACCAGAGCGCTGAGAAGTGCAAAAGGAATTTCTTTCCAGACCGTTTGTTTTTTGATGGCGATGGTTGCTACGACAGATGCCACGCCAAGCCCGAGAAGGATATTGGCGACGTTTGAGCCGATCACATTTCCGATGGCCAGATCGGTTGATCCACCAAACGCTGCAATCACATTGACGAAAAATTCTGGGGCGCTCGTACCAATAGCTACGACAGTCAGGCCCACAACAAATGGTGTGATACCCATCTTTCTAGCCATACTCGAAGCCCCTGTGACAAAAAAATCAGCGCCTTTTATCAAGATTGCAAAAGCGATAACTACGAGAACAACATTTAGTATCATGGGAGAAGAGATTATTTCTTAGATTGTGCTTGTGAGATCAAGTCTTTGAGTGATTGGGAATCTTGCGATCGCGCGGGTGGAGATGAACTGTCTGTAGAAGTTACACTTCTTTGTGGTGATACTTTTTGTTGCCCACCTTCTTCTTGTTGCTTTGCTTTGGTACGTTGGACTTCTTTGAGACACTCTTTGCAATAGACTGGACGTGAACCATCTGGCTTAAATGGTACTTGGATAGCCAAGCCACACATCGCGCAAATTGCATCATACATCTGCCTCTGATCTGGATTTGGTTGCTGATCCATAAATGACTGTGGCGCTTCTAGGGGTGCCTGAGTTACACCTACAGTTGGCTCATCTGGAACTGGCACTTCTGTAGATTTAGTTGTTTCAGGTACCGCCACAGCATTAGGTGCTATTGTGGGTGTAGCAGCTACCACAGGATTTAGTGCTGGTGTGTGTCTGTGCGGAGAATTTGGTTGATTACTACTTGTGCTTGTGTTCGTGCTATTTGTAATTTGCGTCTTCCGGATATAGGGCGTACTTTGCATGCTAAAAGGAGTAGTGCTTGCTGGTGTCGTCCTCGGACTTGTTACTCCCTGGGATCGCTTTGCTTGTGGTGGCCTTGCATTTGAACTCGTACCGCCACTAGGGCTTTGATTTGTACCTGGGGCTGGGCTTGGCGTTGGTGTTGCCGTTGGCACTGTCATACCACTCCACTCCATAATCCTCCTCTCAACCGTCTCGATATCATTGGCGTATTTTTCTCGCGAAGCCCTGATGACATTATCTGTACTGTCACCCTCTAGATTGGCAATCGGTGGCAAGGTTGAAGCGCTGAAAGCGTCACCTGCGATCCCGTCAATCATGAGCTTGAGGTAGATAGAATATTTTGGGAGGTTGACGATATCGTTCATGAGGAAAATAGGATCAAATTCTTTCTCAAGTTCTTCTGCGTCAGCGGCACCTACACGAAAAGAAACAATGGTTCCGACATTTCCAAAGATGGCATCTCGTACTTCTTCTTGGAGTTGGGCTATATACTGATTTGCAAGTATTAGAGAAAGACGATACTTGCGTGCCTCAGAAAGAATATTTGCAAAAGACTCAGTGGCAAAGTTCTGAAACTCATCAACGTAGAGATAGAAATCTTTTCGATCTGCTTCCTCTATATCTACACGTCCCATTGCGGCTAACTGAATCTTGGTTACCATCATAGCTCCAAGCAATGCTGAGTTGTCTTCTCCGATGCGTCCCTTAGCGAGATTCAAGATCATGATTTTGTTGGAGTCCATTGACTTACGTACATTAAACGATGAAGATTCTTGACCGACAACATTACGGATAAGAGGACTAGTCAAGAACTGTCCCACTTTGTTTTGAATTGGGGAGATGACTTCTTGCAAAACACGTTCATTCCACTGTGAGAATTCATCAACCCAAAAGGCTCGTACGACAGGATCTTTGACATGATTGATCACGTAGATGCGGTATTTTTTATCCACAAGGATGCGCATGACGCCCAGCAATGTAGAGTCTGGGCACTCAAGAAGCGCAAGTATCGCGTTTCGTAGAATGTATTCCAATCGCGGCCCCCAAGAGTCTGCCCACAGTTTCTGAAAGACACCAATGAGTCCTGAGGCGACCAATGGACGGAAACGAGCGTCTACTGACTCCATAACGTTAAAGGCTAGTGGGTAGTCCTGGTCTCCCGGATTGAAGTAAATCACGTCGTCAAGGCGCGCTGCTGGAATCATACTGATGAGTTTTTCTGCACTATCACCGTGCGGATCGATGAAACACATCCCATGTCCGTTTCGAATGTCTTGGATTGCAAGGTTCTCGAGCATATTTGTCTTTCCCATTCCGGTCTTTCCAATGACATACATATGCCTACGCCTGTCATCCGTTTTTATACCAAAAGCAACCTCTTTGTTTCGGAAGTTAGTCTTTGCAAATGGAACGATAATATCTTGGTTCATATAGGTCATTAACGGAGTAGTGCTTATCTATAATACAGGAACAATTCCCTTTCGTATATATATTTAATACGTCAAAAAGGAAGGTTATTTGGTGCCCCACCTCTCTTGGATCCTGCGAAGGTGATGCCTGGCGCCGTCACAGACATGTCTGGCATGTGGAAAACTGTTGCTAATTCTTCTGTAGAAAATCGAAAGGTTACGCCAGAAGGATCCCTATCTCTATAGCGCTCGAGGAGTAACCTGCTTTTACGTGCTGTAATTGTTGCCTTAAATAAGTGATCTGCGTCTGTCTTGGAATCTGAGACAAGGGTAATTGAGTTATGAAAATTATCATTAAATGGCTTCATAATTCCTCCGTTTGCAGCACTCACATTTGCCTTGGTAAAGCCATCTTTTTTTCCAACGACGATTAATCGCATTTTGATATTAAAAAAAGCTTTGGAGAGATTTTCTTCTAGAGCTGTTAATCGTCCTTTTTCACCTGGTGAAAGACGGAACTCAATTGGTGCCTCATCTTTGGACTCTTGGCTAAAAGGAGAGTATTCTGGAGGTGAGAAAAATCCAGTGAAGATGCCACCAACGACATCTATGAAATCTTTGAATACGCGACCAAAAACGGAGTCAGATGATTTTTGCCGCCCGATTAGCTTATCAACCTCGGCCATTCCTTGTGTATCCGCCCATTTGGGACTTTCTGGCTGAATGATAAATTGAATCCACATCTGTTGTCCTGGACCAAGAGCTGACATACTTTCTAGTAGTACATGTAGTGGATCAATCATCTTTCCCGTAATGTCTTCTTCGAATTTTTTATATGTCCTAATCGGATAGGCGTCGTGTTTTTGGAGTTTATAGTCAACTCCCCATAGCTGCCATTCTTTGTTTGGCACTGTCCGTGGAATGTTCCAGGTATAGTCCTCAGCTTCAACGATTTCAACACCAGGGTATTGCGCATATAATCCACTTTCGACGAGCTGCCGGAATATGCCGTGTGTACGGACGTAGAAGTGAACACTTCCCTCGATGCCAACAATTTCCAGAGAGTACAATGGATTTGTATACCCATCTATGTGCTTTTGAAGGACATTGGGACCTTTGTCTGTACCAGCGAGAAGATAGAAGAAATTTTCCATGGTTTGTGGAGAACGCTCAACTTCTCTGGGGGGTATCACCTCAAGCAACACGTCGTCACGACCTATAAACCATTTAATTCCAGAATGCCTCCCCCAAAGGCTTTTGTAAATAACATAAAAAGCAATAGGTAAAATGACAAACCATACTGCTTTAAAACCAGTCCAAAAAATTGTGAAAAATTCCAGAATCTCTGCGAGCATACTTTTTGTTTTAGTGGCTTTTGCTAGGAAGCGAACTGAAGCACATTGGTGCCTGAGCGAAGGAGCAACCATTTTGTCGCGGGACTTAAAGATTTATCCCGTGCAATCTTTAGATTACAAAAACACGCAGAGCAACATTATTTTGAATCCTTCTTCAAAGTATAGTTTCCATTATCATTTTTTGCAACCGCATTGAGATTGATCTTGACTGTTGCTGGCTTTACCGTCCGCTGATCTAGAACACGCTCAATTACTTGCTCTGCAGAGAGTGGTTGCCCTGCATCTTCCAAGATGTTGATAACGAGGTCCTTGACCTTTCCCTTCATGTATCCCTGTGATGCTAGAGCGTAAGTGCCGCGTCCAACGAGTACAAATGAACTGTCTTTGATAAGTTCATTATGCACTGTTTGGGGGTGCGTCTTACGAGATCCTTTACCGAGTTTTTTCTTGTCTATTGCAAGGGCAATATCGCGAAAATGGAGCGGCTCTTCAGAGTGTGTGAGAATGAGAAAGACCTTATCTCGTATACTGCGCGGTTTTACCTCACTCCACAATGATACACCCCAATGCCCAAAAGGATTTTTTGCAATTTCTTTTGAGGCGTGTAGGTACTCCTTGATGTGAACATCATCGAGATGCTTATGCTTCTTGGCCAGTACTGCGTAGAGATCCTTTTCTGAAACTACAGTTTTCCGATCCTCGAAAAAGTGATGTGCGTCTTTGTGAAGAGCATCCCACTTCTCAAAATTGAAATCTGCCACGTGAACGGAAGGTTCAATTGGGTGAATCTTGTGTTTATCCACAAGTAATACCTCTTGGGACGCGGTAATGAAAAATTTCATAACCCCACTATCTGCTCCTTGTTTTTGTTCAAATGCCTCGAAAAGCCTTTGTGCATGAACAATCCCCCCATGCGCCCGAACATACCCTTCTATACTTGATTGTGCAGCGTGATATTCTTCATTTGCCTTCTCATGAATTTGCAGTAAGCTTGCCCTTACAACCTGACGTACACGCTCCCTAGTGATATCGTGTTGCTTGCCGATTGCATCAAGAGTTTGCGCATCTGTGTGACCGATTCCAAAGCGCCTTTGGACACAATCTCTTGCTCTAGGTGACAATACACGAAGTGCGTCGGTACAAATATCGTTAAATTTTTTGTTCATAGTATGATGGGTTCTAGTTGGGCCACAGTGGGCACGATGTATTAGATTTCTTCAGTTTCCTCATGGTAACAAAAAGGTTTCTTTTTGTCAATAAAATGACTTTATGCCTTCTTTTCTCTATTCTCCAAACCCTGTTCTGCGTCAATTCTGTCTTTGTCTGTTTCATCAACGATTTCACCAAGGATTTCCTCTATGACGTCTTCGAGAGTGACCAATCCCTTCATTTCATCCTTTCCTTGCTCACCTCGTACGAGCAGGATATGCGTGTGTTCTCTGAGCATTGCTCGAAAGGCTCTCTCGATTGAGAACTCTTCCCTGACACGCGTAATTGGTGAGATGAAATTTTCTAGTGGCTGATCCCTGTTATCTGAATTCAGGGCTTTCATGAGGTCATTGACATGTACATAGCCGATGATATTGTCTTCATTCTTCCCATCATGCACCGGATATCGTGAGTACCCCTCATGGGAAACGAAATGCGCTATTTGCTCTACTGGGACCAGGCCAGAGAGCGTTATGACTTTGTACCACGGCGTCATCACCTCTGCAACGGTGATGTCATCAAATCGAAAAATATTTTCGATCATTTCATGTTCGCGATAGTTGATCTTTCCATTCTCTACACCCATACGTGACATGATGCGAACCTCTTCTTCTGTAACATTATTATCTGGGTTTTCATCATGACCTGCGAGACGTGAAAGCCTCTTAGAAAGAGCCACAAGGATCGCCGTGAAAGGCGTGCACACAATACTGAAGAAATAAATTGGCCAAGCTGTAGCTCGCGTGAAGGCTATATTTGATGCGTAGGCAAATGACTTTGGTATTACTTCACCAAAAATAAGTATGAGAATCGTTGTCGCGCCCGTGGCAACTCCAAGTGCTGCACTGTCAAAGTACCTTGTCGCTACAACTGTTGCGTAGGATGCCGTGAAGAGATTGACGATATTATTTCCAATCAAGATTGTCACGAGAAGCTTTTGAGGATCCCGTTTTAGTTTTTCTACAATTGCGTTTGTCTTACCTCCCTCAGCTTGCAACATCCGTACCTTGGCGTGGGAGAGGGAGAAAAATGCTGTTTCGCTACTGGAAAAAAATGAGCTCAATGTAAGGAGCAGGAAAAAAATCACTATATCGATCATTCGTTTAATTTAATTCAGGCAACCATCTTGCGTGTACTGAATGTATTTGGTATTTTTTTACCATAGAGACTAATTGTAGGCGACTTTGTCACTTTTGTCGAGCAAAGAAGCCTTTACCATGATGCGCCTGTGGGCTGTGCCTAGTGGCCAACATGTTGTAAGGGTTAGTAATGACGTGGGAGAATCCTCAAAGATGCGCTCATCGTCTGCGGCAACTTCTTGTGTGAGATCTACGATGTAGCGGTGACGAATCTCTCTTCCGTTAGCAAGAGATTCGACGATCGTTATTTCATCCCCTTGGGCAACATCATTGAGATCTTGAAAGATGGAATTGTAGTTTCCAGGAGACCATGAGTAGTTACTGCTGTGTCCTGCAATGTAGCTATTTCCTTGTTGTCCTGGTAGCGCTTGTCCTGGATAGTGAATCACCCCATTTTCTAAATCTTTTTGTAAGACTTCTTCTGAGGCATCAGCTGATAGGATGATTGGTGCGTCGATATTGATCTTGTCAATAATGATGTGATAGGCACTTCGCGCCTCTCCCTGTGCGCTAGGATCATAGCCGTCACGAACTTCCTTTCCGTCATCGTATCCATCTCCATCTGTGTCTGGATTTGTCGGATCTGTACCATAAAGATACTCACGATCATTGGGTAGTCCATCGCGATCACCATCACTAGCCGCGAAACGATCAGCCTCTTCTAGTCCATATGAGACCTCCCAATCATCCGGCAAAGTATTTGCATTGACGTCTAAACGTCCATTTCCAATTGGTGAATTCCCTTCGCGTACTTCCTGACCATCCATTACACCATCCCCATCTGTATCAGCCACAAATGGGTGAGTGAAGTATGTGTATTCACCCAAGAGCGTCAAACCATCTCCATCCGCATCAATTTGTGCGTCTTCGAGAGAGCGGACAGAAGCGCCATAGCGCTCCAACCAAAATGGTGAGATGCCATAATATCTTTGTGTGAGCTCTCGCACAAGCTCCTGTGAGGTCTCAGGCCGTGGGAGAATAAGATCTGCGATGACACTTGAGCGCCCAGAAAAAACCGTATACAAAGTAGTGAATACAATTGCAAAAATAAGAGCTGAGAAGAATAATCTTTTCACTTTTTTTGATTTATAATGATATGAAATACATTTTTTGTGAGAAACCTACGTCACGATACAATTGTCATTTCAATTTGCGAGACTAGTCAAACGTGATAATTGTTCCTGCTGCTTTTTTTAGTTTGCGGTGTCCTAGAATTGCGGCGGCTGAAGCAAAGACCGCTGAAGCGGCTGCAGCAGCAGAACCTGGACCTGTCTTTGGTGAAACTTTCTTTGCTGGACAGTGATACCCAAAGTCCGCTTTTGTGTAATCATCGTTTTCACCCAGCTCCTTCTTGAACGTATGATCTAGCTTGCCATCGCGGTCATATGTCTGGAAGCACCCTTCGGGTAGCGTCTCGATGGCTACGATCACGCGGTAGGTGTCTTCGCAGAGATCATCAAATCCGTATTTTCCACGAGAGTTTGTTTTGTCGGTATCGACTTTGTCGCCGTACTGCAACTTTACTTTGACGTCATCAAATCCGCCTTCTCCCTCATCTTGCAGACCATTATTGTTGTGGTCGTTAAATACCGTATTTCCAATCTCGGAGCTACAACGCTGTACTTGCTCAACTACTGGATCTGGTGTTGGCGCTGGAGCAGGTGCTGGAGTATCTACAGGGATTTTGCACTGCGTAGTGCAAGCCAATTCATCCTTGTTTGTATCATCACACTGCTCCCCTGGTTCTACAATACCATTTCCACATACAGGGCTCACAATCTGCCTCTCTGGGGAACACATCGCACTACACCCATCTCCGGAGATTGTGTTTCCATCGTCACACTGTTCACCATTTTCCTTGGTTCCATTTCCGCATATTGGAGCAGCGGGATGAACCTGCGTCTTAGGTGCTGGCTCTGGATGCCCCTGTGGGACAAGGAGGATACATGTAGGACTGACGCTGTTTTGAGAATCTGTTGATCCTGTGTGAAAAATTTGTAGCGTATCAACGTCTTTTGTGATATCTAAAGAGCTACTAACCTTTCCATTCCAGTAGGCGCCGTCTTGACCATCTGGGACATCCTCAGACGAGTTAGTAACAGCAACTTCAGTGCCATGTGCGCGGAATCCTACAGCGTATTTCTCGCCACTCTGCTCTGTGTGTGCACGTCCGTTATACCCATCTGATCCCTCGAGATAGACATCGTAGAGGCCTGCAGGAATGTGAACGTCAGTTTTTGTATAGCTTGCACTACCATCATAAGAAACGATCTTTGTCCCGAAATAGTTGATGAGAATTGACTGCTCAGACTTTTGATGGAGATGGCAATCGTTGACCGAAGAGAAATAAGTAGCCTCTACAGGCACGATGAATGTTGGCGCAAACGTGAATGCGATGGCAAACACTGATAGAACGATTTTTTGCATAGTGATGATCTTAGAGATTAGTAAAATAGTCTAAATCCAGAACATAAAGTTTCTGAAAATAACAGATCATACTAGCATAGCCACCATATTTTGTCAAAATACTAATTTGCGGGAGTGGGCGGTCGTTGCTCGAACCACTTAACCTAGCGGTTTCTATTTTGCGGGAGTGGGCGGTCGTTGCTCGAACAGCTTTTGTGAGGGATTGGAAGTTCAGCATTGCTCTTTGGAGGAGTTTGTAATCCCATCTATTGCAACTTGTCTTACCCTGTCATTCGTGATTGACTAGGAGAAAATTTTTATCGCAGAACTGCGTAGATAGCAGGCTGCATTAAGTAGGTAACAGGCAAGCGCCCATTACTAGATAGACTCATTTGCTTTACAATTATCTTCTATATGTTTTTACTGGCTTTACCATTATTTATCTAAACATTACTCTATCAACATAGTACACAGAATAAGTATAATAAAAATAATAACACCCAAGCCTATTATGACTTGGGTGCTTCCTACTGAAATACAAGAGATCTCTTACATTTCTACTTTACTGATTGATGTGCAACTGTTCAAGTACACAATTACTGGCTGAGTACTTGTTGTTACCGTAGACTTTGACTGTTTTGTTGCGAATTTTTGCTTGAACCATTGCCTTGTATACAGCTAAGGCGTTTAGATGCTTTGCTTCATCTGTTGCACCTTTTCCATTGTAGACAATGAACTCTCCTGCTGCGCAATCTCCTAATGATAGAGTTGTTCTGAAAGAGAACTTTGCAGGTAGTTGAGCTACTGATATGTCACCGACGTGAATGACTCTGCTAAAGTCATAGGCATGAACTGATGATGCTCCACAGAGTAGCGCAACTGCTATTACCTGCTTGATAGTGGTTTTCATGTATGGGATACTCCTTTTGGTTTTGGGATTTACTCTAGTATACGTATCATTGAGGTAACATCATACTGCCAAGCTGTATCAGCTGTGATACGAACCTTAATTGGTGTTCCTGTGACCTTTGCAGTGAGTGCAGATTTGTACATTTGCTGTCCTCCCATTGTATTTGCGTTCCATTGAATCCAAACACCATTGTTACCTGCTTTTGATGTCCAATTAGCACATGGTGACAGATACGCCCATCCAGTAACAATCATTTGCAACTTACATACATTTACTGTGTGGTCTGCTGCTGATACAAATTGCGTTGATAG
>Ga0209187_1002057_pt1 | contig 20430 bp, 15 predicted proteins | sample BantaG_FD_187430 | JGI IMG/M metagenome (GOLD analysis project Ga0209187, IMG submission 187430) | Marine algal microbial communities from Bantry Bay, Ireland - BantryBay_4 metaG (SPAdes) (version 2) | ecosystem: Host-associated > Algae > Red algae > Unclassified | place: Bantry Bay, Ireland...
CATTATCGGCTGAGGGCGGTATTCTGGCAGCATTTGATAACGAGCCATCGCATATAAACAGTTACCGTACCGTTTTTCCAGATGCCATTTGTGTGCATCTTGATACGGATAATTCCATGCGAGACATTGCTGTTGCAGGGGGTATTGTTTCTATCAGGGATTTTGTATTCTGAAATATGAACGAGATCGCGGAAATCAGACCGCCCCAGGCAGTGCGTTTGGAAACTATGAATTCTGCGAGCGAGATTGCCTGGGCACTGAGACAGCGTTTACCAGTGGTTGGATCCTCTGTGGCTAACTACTATAGGGCAGTGTCAGAGCCGGAAGATTTGGCTTATGTAATTACTTCGACAGTTGAACTGCCTGTACTGGTGTTTGTCTTAATTTGTGGAAAGGAATCTGCGCCGATTCGTGTTTTCCTTTCATCTATCACAAACGTCAATGGCCAGAGCTTTTTGCCTCTCAAGTCCGACAATTGGATACTCGCATAGAACTAACTAGCCAAGTGCCAGTCACACGACTATAACTCTAGCTTTACTGGAAAGGTCATGAATCGCTCTGTTATCAAGAAAGCCGTGCTAGGCCTCACCTTATCGCTGACCTGCGCATTGATGACCCCCGCATTTGCAGCAAAAGCTGTGTTTGCCGGAGGTTGTTTCTGGTGTGTAGAAAAGGATTTTGAGCAGCTTGAGGGTGTTAGCGAAGCTATTTCGGGATTTACGGGTGGTACTGCAGAGAATCCTACGTACAGTGGTGATCATGCTGGGCACTATGAAGCGGTAGAGGTCACTTACGATCCCGACGTTGTCAGTTACCAGCAACTACTTGATCACTTCTGGGTAAATATTGATCCGTTTGATGAAAAGGGTCAGTTTTGCGACAAGGGTTTCAGTTATCTGAGTGCGGTATTTGTCGCAAGCGATGAGCAGCGCAAGCTGGCTGAAACATCAAAACAGACCGTGGTAGAGCGCTTTGCCGATCAAACAGTAGTCACACCCATTTTGCCTTTGACAACTTTCTATCCCATAAAAGGCAATGAAAGTTTTCATCAGGACTTCTACAAGAAGAGTCCTCTGCGATACAAGACGTATCGTTTTTCCTGTGGACGTGATCGTCGTTTAAAAGAGATCTGGGGCGAAGATGCTACTGTGTAGCTCAGCACGGGTATTCATGCAACAAAATGAATAAAAGAAGGCGCTGTTGTAAACGCTCAGTCGTCTTTCGGCGGCTTGTCACTTAACATCGATTTAAGATCTGCAAAGGGGTTGTGCGTAGCAAGCTCTTCGCTGTCACGTTCACCAAATGTCACCTGTTCTATGAAGCGCTGATGTTCGTTATCGTGACAATAGACACATAACAGTTCCCAGTTTGTCCCATCGGCTGGATTATTGTCATGGTTGTGATCACGATGATGCACGGTAAGCTCTTGCAAGTTTGCCTGAGTGAATTCACGCATGCATCTGCCACAAATCCAGGGATAAAGCTTGAGTGCTCGTTGACGGTATCCGTTTTCGCGTGTTGCGTAGTCGGCCCTTGCCGCGGCCACCAGTTTGTCTAGCCTGGCTGAATCAGGTTTTTTCATAGTGTCAAAAACAAGCGCTGAAAGTTGATAAGCTTACAAGGGATGGCATCTGGATGGACCACTATAGACAATGCCATTCGTATCAATAAAGCGCCTTGCCTCCTGAGTCTTTAGCGAGCGCCTGAGGTGGTCGCCACGCTGCAATATCAGCAAGCCAGGTATCAGGGCTTGCGTCAGAGGGCATGCGCCAGTCGCCTCTGGGTGAAAGTGCAACGTTGCCCACTTTGGGTCCATCAGCGGTACACGATCTTTTGAACTGGTGTACGAAAAACCGCTTGATGAAAAGTGTCAGCCATTTCTTCAATGTCTCATCATCGTATTGGTCTCTATTGAAAGCCACACGGGCCAGGTCAAGTACACGGGAAGGGCGGGCGCCATGCCGAACAAAGTGGTAAAGGAAAAAATCGTGCAGCTCATAAGGCCCAATTCTCTCTTCGGTCAACTGGGCAATTTGACCGTTTGCATCCGCAGGTAGCAGTTCGGGTGATATGGGTGTATCCAGAATCGCGAACAGAGTCTTGCGCAAGCTGGTGCTGTCACTCCATGTGCTGGCACGCTCGTTTGCCACCCAGCGAATGACAAACTGAATAAGCGTTTTCGGTACGCCAGCGTTTACATCGTACATGGCAATGTGATCACCGGCGTAGGTTGACCAGCCTAGCGCTTTCTCCGACAAATCGCCTGTACCTACCACCAGGCCACCATTCTGGTTGGCCAGTGTCATCAACAGCAACGTACGTAATCGCGCCTGAACGTTCTCAAGGGTGACATCGCCAAGTTCCGGATGCTTGCGCAGTTGATCAAGCAGTTGCTCAACAGATTCGACCTTGTCGGTGGACGGGTGATTGATAGCTTCCAGTACAGTGCGGCTTGCATCCGAGATACTAACCTGACTGAAGCTTGCGCCTAGCGCGTGAGATAATGCTTCGGCATTGTCGCGTGTGCCCTCACTGGTACCGAAGCCTGGCATGGTGATGCACAGAAGATCAGTTCGTGGCTGCTTGCACAGATCCAGTGCGGCGGCGGCAACCAGTGCTGCCTGCGTAGAATCCAGTCCGCCTGAGACGCCTAGCACTAGCTTGGGTTTGCCAATTGCGACCATTCTGGTCGCCAGTGCATTGCTTTGTATTTCAAACATCTCCCAGCATCGATTGGACAAGGTCTCAGGATCGCGTGGCAGAAACGGCGTGCGTGAAACGTTCCTCACCAATCCACCTGGTGAGGTAGACAAGAAATCGACCATGCGTGATTCTGAGTGGTGCTGACGCGCGCAATCGCCAAACGTCGTAGTGGAGCGACGTTCAAAAGCCAGAAGCTCCAGGTCGATGTCTTGAACAATAAGTTGGCCTTGTCTGGCAAAGCGTTTGGATTCGCTCATCAGGTTGCCGTTCTCGCAAATAAAGGCATCCGCATCGAAACTGACGTCGGTCGATGACTCGCCCGGACCTGCAGCAACATAGAGGTAGGCGCACTTGCCCCTGTCTGACATCGAGCGTGCCAGCAGGCGGCGTAGCTCTGCCTTACCGATCGTGAAGTTGGAAGCAGACAGATTACAGATAACCGTGGCACCGTTAGAGACCTGATAGCTGCTGGGTGGTACTTGTACCCATGTGTCTTCACAGATCTCCACACCGATAGATAGTCCGTGCAGGCTGCTGTTAAAGAGGAGGTCGAGTCCGAAGGGCGCTTGGTATTTGTCTATGCGTATGACGGCATTTGCAGGAACATCGAAGCCTGCGCGGAACCATCTTGCCTCCTCGAACTCCCGATAGTTGGGCAGGTAGGCCTTTGGTACAGCACCCAAGAGCTTGCCTTGATGGATGAGTGCCGCCACATTGTAGAGCCCGTGGTTGAAGCGTACAGGTAGACCGACGATGGCTACCGGTTCAAAATCCTTGCCGGACTCGATGAGCGCAGCAAGTGCTGACTCGCAAGCGTCCAGTAACGTTGTGTTCATGCACAGGTCGCGAATGCTGTAGCCGCTTAAGCCCAATTCCGGAAAAACGACGACGTTGGCGCCGGCCGCGTCTGCCTCACGCCAGAGCGATAGCAGACGTTCGCGGTTTGTGTCGACATCCGCTACGGCGGCCGAGGGCACCGCTGCGGCAATTCGTGCATATCCTTTCATGACGCCAGTATAAGTGCCAATTGGCCCCACGCGCTGTCATAGACAGTAATTCGTAAAATTGCCTGCAGTTTCGTCACCTTTGATGCCAGTTGGACACCTTACCGGGCGTACAGTGGAATCTTCTGGCGGTGAAAACTTGACACAGCAAGCCTACTCGACTCACTATCGGGTCACGAGTATTCTTCTTACACGTTATGCCGGTATTCTTTTCAAAATTTGTCAGATTGGTTGAAGCGATCAATTATCGCCTTGGGCGAGTAATGATGTATTTCATCTTCGTGATGATCGGCATATTGCTCTGGTCTTCCATTTCCAAGACGTTCTTCCTGCCCTCGCTATGGACATTGGAGCTTGCGCAATTTGCCATGGTTGCCTATTTCCTGCTGGGTGGTCCCTACGCCATGCAAATGGGCGCTAACGTGAGGATGGATCTTCTCTACGGTGGCTGGTCTGATCGACAAAAAGCCTGGGTGGATGCGTTCACGGTCATATTCCTGCTTATCTACCTGGGTGTGTTGCTCTACGGTGGCATCGAGAGTCTTGCCTATTCAATGGAATACAAGGAGCGCAGCCCTAGCGCCTGGCGACCCTATCTATGGCCAATCAAATCGCTGATGTGCCTCGGTGTTTTTCTCATGCTGATGCAGGCGATAGCGGAACTGATAAAAGACATCGCCCGTATTCGCAAGGTGACGCTGTAATGGGTCATACATCAATGGGTCATGCGGTTGACTATCAACTATCTGACCATCAACTATCTGATCATCAACGACTAGCTGATCTACTGGCAATCTGTCGGGATCACGCAGGGATGTATTTATAGATGTCTTATGAGCTGATCGCCATCATTATGTTTTCATCGATGATGTTAATGTTATTGACAGGTCAGCGTGTGTTTGCTGCTATTGGCGCGGTGGGTGTAATCGCAGCCATGGCCTTGTACGGAACAGGCGGGTCGGATTTTGCGTTTACCGCCGCCATGAAGTTAATGAAGTGGTATCCGCTGCTTACCTTGCCCATGTTTATATTTATGGGATATGTGTTATCCGAATCCGGACTGGCAGACGACCTCTATCGCATGTTCCACGTGTGGATGGGCTCTCTGAATGGCGGATTGGCCATCGGTACCATCGGCCTGATGGTGCTGGTTTCTGCCATGAATGGTTTGTCGGTGGCAGGCATGGCTATCGGGGCCACTATTGCACTACCGGAGCTGTTGCGTCGAGGTTACGACAAACAGATGGTTACAGGTGTAGTCCAGGCGGGATCTTCACTTGGGATACTTGTGCCGCCCTCGGTGGTGCTAGTTCTCTATGCGATGATCGCCCGACAGCCGGTAGGGCAATTATGGTTAGCAGGTATACTGCCTGGCCTGTTGATGGCAGGTATGTTCGTTCTGTACATTGCCGTACGCTGCAGGTTACAGCCTCACCTTGGGCCTGCCTTGTCAGAAGAGGAGCGGCAAGTACCCGCGGCTGAAAAATGGCGATTGCTGGGAGCAGGGCTATTGCCATTGGGAATCTTCGCGGCCATGATGGTGCCTTTTGTCAATGGCTGGACAAGTCTGGTGGAGAGTTCGGCCATTGGTGCCTTGGCAGCATTGTTTGCGGCGCTCGTCAAGGGTCGCATGAACAGGGAAGTACTTGAAACCTCTGTGCGCCAAACGCTGGCCATCAGTTGCATGTTCATGTGGATAATCATGGCAGCGCTTTGTTTCGGTGCGGTATTTGATGGTCTGGGTGCTGTACGTGCCATTGAAGATCTGTTTACCGAACAACTGGGTCTGAATCCATGGACGATTCTCATTCTCATGCAGCTGTCATTTATCCTGATGGGCACCTTTCTGGACGACACAGCTATGCTGGTCATCGTTGCACCCTTGTATGTGCCGTTAGTACAGTCACTAGGATTCGACCTGATATGGTATGGCGTGCTGTACACCATGACGACGCAAATTGCCTACATGACTCCGCCATTTGGCTATAACCTGTTCCTTATGCGGGCTATGGCGCCACCAGAGATTACGCTTGGTGATATCTATCGATCGATTGTGCCATTCGTCGTTGTAATGATTTTTGGTTTGGCGATTATCATGCGGTTCCCGCAGATAGCGCTCTGGTTGCCAGAATTGGTTTACGCAAAATAGGGGATAGATCGTTTCGTTCCAAAGTAGCAGTACGTCAAGTAATGCGGTTCTACCAAGAGAGCACGCATAACATTCAATCCACTAATGTGAAGGGAGAAGAGAATGAGTACACGTCGCAAGTTTTTGGGTAAGGCCGCTGCAGGTGCTGCGATAGGCACTGGCACGATACTGGGGGCACCGGCGATTCACGCCCAGTCAAAAATAAAATGGCGCCTTCAGACCTATGCAGGGCCTGCTCTGGCTGAGCATGTTATCAAACCGGCTATTGACTCGTTTAACAAGATTGCTGGCGATGAGATGGAGATCGAACTGTATTTTGCCGATCAATTGGTACCAACGGGTGAGCTGTTTCGAGCGTTGCAAAAAGGCACCATTGATGCTGTACAGTCAGACGATGATTCCATGGCATCACCCACCGAAGTGACGGTCTTTGGTGGATATTTTCCGTTTGCCAGTCGTTATTCACTGGATGTCCCTGTATTGTTCAACCAATATGGACTAGACAAGATATGGGATGAGGAATATTCCAAGGTCGGTGTGAAATGGTTGTCGGCTGGAGCGTGGGATCCTTGCCATTTTGCGACCAAGGATCCTGTTCGCAGCCTTGACGATTTGAAAGGCAAGCGTGTCTTTACCTTCCCCACTGCAGGCCGCTTCATGAGTCAATTTGGGGTTGTGCCCGTTAGCCTGCCCTGGGAAGATATCGAAGTTGCCGTACAGACCGGTGAGCTTGACGGCATTGCCTGGTCTGGCATTACCGAGGACTACACAGTCGGCTGGGCTGATGTCACCAATTACTTTCTGACAAACAATATCTCCGGTGCCTGGGCAGGGTCGTTCTTTGCCAATATGGATAAGTACCAGGAACTTCCGCCGCATCTGCAAGAGCTTCTCAAGCTCACCATGGATAGCTCTCACTATTACAGGCAATGGTGGTACTGGGGTGGCGAGGCAGACTTACGCGTCAATGGCCCCAAGATGGAACTCACCACTATCCCCGATGAGGAATGGGCAACGGTTGAGACAGCTGCGCTGAAGTTCTGGGATGAGATTGCTGCCGAGTCCGAAACCAAGGCCAAGGTTGTTGCAATTTTCAAGCAGTACAACGACGTCATGGAAAAAGCCGGACGTCCGTATCGCTATAGCTAGCTTGCACTACTCATGCGCCATCAAGTCATCTCCATTCCGCTGGGGATGACTTGTAAGTTTTGCGTAGGGTTAATCCTAGTGTTAACCCTGGTTTTAACTCATCGTCACGGGTTTATATTGATTGCCAGGCGTATCGAGTTCAACGCCTTTACTCTTCGAAAATAAACTAGTTGAGGCCTGTTACCGAATGGTTTGGCCTGCATCACCATCATCGTCAGGAATATCATGCCAGGTAATCTGAATTTTGAATCGCTAAAAGCTGCTGCAGCGGATGGAAGTGTTGATACCGTTGTGGCTGTCATGGTGGACATGCAGGGTCGCTTGATGGGCAAACGTTTTCATGTCCAGCACTTTATTGACAGTGCTTATCACGAAACTCATTGCTGCAACTACCTTCTGGCCACTGACCTTGAAATGGCTACGCCAGACGGCTATGCCTCAACCAGTTGGTCAAGTGGTTACGGTGACTACATCATGAAGCCTGACATGAGCACGTTGCGGTTAACGCCTTGGGCGCCGGGCGCGGCTATGGTGCTATGTGACGTCATCGATCATGAAACGCACAAGGAGGTTCCGCATTCGCCTCGCGCTGTTCTGAAGGCCCAACTCGCTCGCCTTGAGTCCATGGGTCTAACGTGTGTCGCTGCCACTGAGCTGGAATTTTTCGTTTACAAAGAGAGCTTTGAACAGGCGCGTGAAAAGAGCTATCAGTCACTCACACCTGTGAGTCCCTACAACGAGGATTACCACATATTCCAGACAGCCAAGGAAGAGGGCTTGATGAGGCCGTTGCGCAATCAGTTGTTTGAGGCAGGCATCCCGGTAGAATGTACTAAGGGTGAAGCCGAGGCAGGGCAAGCCGAACTGAATATTCGATATTCAGATGCGCTGGATATGGCGGACAATCATAGCGTTGCAAAGCATGCCGCTAAAGAAATTGCATTGGCTGCTGGCTGCAGTGTCAGCTTTCTTGCCAAAACACATGAAGAATGTACTGGATCGTCAAGTCATATTCATCAATCGCTGAAATCCATTGAAGGTAACGCTGTCTTTTTTGACAAGTCTGCCCGGCATGGGATGTCCACATTAATGAAACATTATCTGGCGGGTCAATTGGCGTATGCCTGCGAAACCACAGTTTTTCTTGCCCCCTACATTAATTCCTACAAGCGGTTTGCTGCAGGAACTTTTGCGCCAACGCATGTCGTCTGGTCTATTGACAACCGAACGGCAGGCTACCGTATCGTTGCACCAGAGTCGACCAACGTTCGCATAGAATGTCGAATTGGCGGTGCGGATATGAACCCCTACCTGGCATTGGCGGCACAAATTGCGGCAGGCATTGCCGGGATCGAGGAAAAATGCGAACTTGAGGACGCCTATGATGGTGATGCTTACAGCGTAGACCAGCTGGCATCACGCGTGGTCCAGATTCCTTCCAACTTACGTGATGCCACTGAAGCACTGAATGGTAGCAACATGCTGAGAAAGGCCATGGGGGATGAGGTAGTTGACCACTATGTACGGGCGGCGCGATGGGAGCAGGAAGTGTTTGATCGCGTGGTCACACAATATGAAGTTCAGCGTGGTTTCGAGCGCGTCTGATACCCCGATATATGCAAGCAGTGACAGTTAAGCAGTAGCAATTAAGCAGTAGCAATTAAGCAGTAGCAATTAAGCAGTAGCAATTAAGCAGTAGCAGATAAAAATAGTAACAGTGAAATAGTAAACGTGAATGAATGAGACAAACCGATGACAACACTTGATTGTATTTCCCCTATTGATGGGCAAGTGTATGCCAGTCGACCGGTAATGACATCCCAGGAAGCTTTGTCCTGCGTTGAGCGTGCTAAAAACGCGCAATCAGGCTGGGCCGACAGACCTTTAACCGAGCGGATATCGGTAGTCCAGAAAGGTATCGACATTCTCGGATCCCATATCGATACCATCGTGCCGCAGCTAGCCTGGCAGATGGGCCGCCCAGTACGCTACGGAGGAGAACATGGCGGTGTTGTCGAGCGTTCATCACGCATGGCGGAACTTGCAGAAGAATCATTAGCGCCGATGTGGATTGAGAACAGTGATGCCTTCGAGCGCCGTATAGAAAGACATCCTCAGGGCGTTGTTCTGGTTGTTGCCCCGTGGAATTACCCCTACATGACGGCAATCAATACCGTTGTGCCTGCGCTCATTGCCGGCAACTCAGTGTTGCTGAAGCACGCGACACAGACCTTGCTGGTGGGTGAGCATCTTGCCAGTGCTTTTCATGAAGCTGGCGTGCCGAAGGATGTTTTTCAGAACATGTTTCTTGATCATTGCTTGACCCATGAACTGATAAGCAAGCGTTCGTTTGGTTTTGTGAACTTTACAGGCTCAGTCAATGGCGGCAAAGCTATGGAGCAGGCAGCGGCGGGTACCTTTACACAGCTAGGACTGGAATTAGGTGGCAAGGACCCCGGATATGTAATGGAAGATGCCGATCTGGCCACAGCGGTAGAATCCTTGATTGATGGTGCCATGTTCAATTCTGGTCAGTGTTGTTGCGGTATTGAGCGGATCTACGTAGCCGAGTCATTGTTTGACACTTTTGTGGAGCAAGCGGTGGAGATAGTGTCGACCTATAAACTCGGCAATCCTCTGGACCAGGACACAACGATAGGACCCATGGCGCATACAAGATTTGCAGCGCATGTTCGCAAACAAAGTCAGGAAGCTGTCAAAGCTGGGGCAAAACAGCTGGTAGACTCCACATTGTTTCCACAGGATGACAATGGCGCTTATCTGGCGCCACAAATTCTCATTGATGTTAATCATGAGATGAACGTGATGCGTGAAGAGTCGTTTGGTCCGGTTGTCGGCATCATGAAAGTTAGTGACGATGATAAAGCGCTGTCTTTGATCAATGACAGTCACTTTGGTTTAACGGCCTCATTATGGACAAGTAATACTGAACGGGCGTCGGCCCTGGGCAGACGCATCGAGACAGGTACCGTATTCATGAATCGTTGTGATTATCTTGATCCGTCTCTGTGCTGGACGGGGTGCAAGGATACGGGGCGAGGAGCCGGGTTGTCTGTGCTGGGCTATCACAGTGTGACGCGGCCTAAATCATTTCACTTGAAAAAGTAATGTCTCGTAGATGATATCGCGATTTTGTCGCACTCAATCATCACTGTTCTAATCCTGATCCTTATCTGACAATGGAGTACAAGCCATGCAATTAACTGGTAACTGGCACTACCCGACGCCCATTCGCTTTGGTGCCAGCCGGATCGCCGAAATAGTTGATGCTTGCAAGAGTGCCGGAATTTCTCGTCCTCTATTTGTCACTGATCGTGGGCTCAGGGACTTGCCTATCACCCTGTCAGCACTTGCATTTCTCGAAAAAGGCGGTCTTGGCAACGCCATGTTTGCGGATGTCGATATGAACCCGACAGGGGAGAATGTAGAGGCAGGACTACAAGTGTATCGTGAAGGTGGCCACGATGGCGTTGTCGCGTTTGGCGGCGGTTCGGCGTTGGATCTTGGTAAGACTCTGGCGTTTATGTCAGGGCAAAAACGACCTGTCTGGGATTTTGAAGATATCGATGACTGGTGGATGCGGGCAGATCCGGCCGGTATCGATCCGATAGTAGCTGTGCCAACTACCGCTGGTACAGGCTCCGAGGTTGGCCGTGCCAGTGTCATAACAAACGCTGACACACATGAGAAAAAGATCATATTTCATCCGCGTATACTGCCTTCAACGGTCATTTGCGATCCCGAATTGAGCATCGGTATGCCTGCGGGTATAACAGCGGGTACGGGCATGGATGCTTTTGCACACTGCCTTGAGGCGTATTGTTCTCCGCACTACCATCCCATGAGCCAGGGTATTGCACTGGAGGGTATGCGCCTGGTTAATGAATACCTTCCAATTGCGTATAGCAATGGCAGTGATATTGTTGCACGAAGCCACATGATGAGTGCAGCGGCCATGGGTGCCACTGCGTTTCAAAAGGGTCTTGGTGCCATACATGCGTTGTCCCATCCGATAGGTGCGCTCTTCAATACACATCACGGCACAACCAATGCCGTGGTCATGCAGCGTGTTCTGGAATTCAACCGAGTGGCCATTGAACAGAAGCTTGAAATGGCGGCAAATTATCTGGGTATATCAGGAGGATTTGACGGTTTTCATGCGCGGGTAGGTGAGCTAAACCAGATGTTCTCAATTCCTGCGAATCTGACCCAGCTCGGTGTGCTGAATCCTGACATAGATGCACTGGTTAAAAGCGCATTGGCTGATCCTAGTACTGGTGGTAATCCTGTAACCATGACCGCAGAGAACACTCGAGAATTATTGGAGGCGTGTTTATAGTTGCACTATCACCTCTTGGCATAACGGTACCCGTAAGCTTTCAGCCGTAATGGCATAGAATCTGCCAGGGTCCCAAAATCAGGATCCAAAAATGCTGAAAATGTCCGGCTTTCTCTTGAAATTCAAGCTGATCCGGGACGCGCAATGCGAGGGCAAAACCAACAAGCTGCGGCGAAAAAACTGTATCGTTTTCCATCTGGAAACCAAATCCCGAAAAGGCTCGGGTTTACGTAATATACTGGACGCTGGACATTTGCCAAAACCGCCTTAAATGAACGACTTGCTCAGCAACGATCACATTGATCTGTTTTCCGAAAAATTTGTCGCACCTGCAGTGCTGAGTCTGCAATCGCTGAAAAAGTCTTACGGATCTCTGGAGGTGCTAAACGGACTAAGCCTGTCGGCGAGGCGTGGAGAGGTATTCGGCTTTCTCGGACGTAATGGCGCTGGGAAATCCACGGCCATTAGAATGATAATGGGCATTACACAAGCCGATGCTGGTGCTATTGAAGTATTCGGTCAGCCGTTGCACGCCAATCTCATTGGGACGCGCCAGAGGATTGGCTATGTTGCGCAAGATCAGAACATGTATCCATGGATGTCTCCTAATGTTATTTCACGATTTGTCAGGGGTTTTTATCCGCAGTGGGACGAAAAACGTTTTCGCCAACTCCTTAGCGACTTTAGCTTGCCTCCCAAGCGTCGCATTGGCACTTTTTCAGGTGGAATGAAGGCCAAGCTTGCGCTCACTCTGGCACTTGCGACACGTCCCGAGCTGTTGATTCTGGATGAGCCCACTGCAGGCATGGATCCTGTAGCGCGGCGTGAGTTTCTTGATCTTGTTCGGGATCAGACAGCTGAAGATGGCGCAACAACTTTTTTTTCAACACACTTAATCGATGAGATTGAGGCTATTGCCGATCGGATTGGAATTGTAGAGGCTGGCGTCACGATGTACGAAGGCCAGCTAGATCCATTGCGTAACAGTATTGCATCCTGGTCCATAGATAGCCGTGAATACACTCCGGGTAGTTTACCGGGAGAGTTTGCAAGTCACCGATTACGTGTTTTGCATGAGGGCGAGCGTCGGGGGCGTCAGGTCTTAACCCTGCAGTTCGCAGAGCAGACACTCGCTTCTCATGAAATCATTCTGAATCCGGGTTGGCGACACGATTCGATGTCGCTGGAAGATGTGTTCATCGCTATCGTTACACAGCCCTAGATTTATACTCTCCATGAATTCAAGAACTGTTTTTATACCCTGTTTTCTGCCAGCGAGTGCTGCTCAATCCGGCGGTAATGTGAACTTCTTCCAATCTGGCGCTTTGCTACATTTTCAACTGCGCGCAAGGTGGGAACTCTCATGCCTTTTAGCCGGTAGACATTGCTAACCATGGCAATTTACGCATTGCTGGCCAAGGATCTACACGAGCATCGCATAGCAGCGGTGTTGCTTGGCGCAGGCTGCTTGGTAGTGGTGCTGTTATTGCTCGCTCAGAACGCTGTGGCTGCGTACAGCATGAGTGCATTTGAGATTGTGCGTTTCTCATTAATCACATTTCTGCCGCTAATCGCGCTGATCGTAGGTAACCGGCTCATCGTTAATGAGTACCTGAGTGGTACGCGTCTGTTTGTGGAAGCCTTGCCGGTGGGCAACGTGCTGCCACTGGTGCTGAAGTATCTGTTGGGTCTGGGCTATATCTCATTGATTGCGACCATCATGGTACTTTTGGCCGGGCAACAGTCTGGCATTGCAGATGATGTGACAGCAGAATACGTGTTGCTGATTCTAGCCAAAACGTGGGTCATGGTATCGCTGTACTGGAGTATGGTGTTCTGCTTTAGCTTGTGTGGATATTTACGCATCGCGTTGTATCTGGTGAGTGCAGCCGTCATTGCCGTTTTGGCGTACTACCCTGGTCTGGACGCTTCGCGGTTTGCACCCATGGCATTGATGGACAATCAGCTTTTTGTCTATGAGCGTGACATAACACCATGGTCGCAGATGGGAATAACACTGCTTCTATCGCTGGCTTTCACAGTGGCTGGCTTCATCCTGACTCGATTGGGAGAGGGTTCTGTAATCGAGCGACTGGCAAAACCCATGACGCGTCGCGATTACGTGGCACTAGGTGTTCTGGCTGCCTCCGGGCTGGCTCTGGCTGCCACACTTATGGAAAAAAACCAACGCGACCCTATTGATTTTTCCAGCGAAAATGTCGTCAGGCTTAGTGATCCTGAGGTCGCTGTTCTGTATATCGAAGAACAGTACAAAGAGCCTGCTTCATTACTCGCCGAACGCGTATCTGATTCATTATCTGCCTTGCAGGCAACACTGGCACTGCCTGCGGTCCCCACGGTGCGGCTGGTGCTTTCCCCCAGCCGTGAGATACACGATATCGACTATGCCACCCGAGATGGTGTGTTTATCACGGCTAACTGGCTCGATCATGATAGTTACGATGACACTATTTTTGAAACAGTCATCCTGCATGGAGTACTCAGTGCCCAGACGAATGGACGCAGTGTGTACGAGCCGTATCATTGGGTGCTTGATGGCTTCACTCGTTGGTGGGTTGAGCAAGGTAATGGCCCATTGGACCCGCAGCACCGTGACGAATTAGTCGCACGTGCGCTGTTAACACTCGAACGGGACCCGCAGGCGATACAACTGGTAGATCGCTGGCAACTGACAGCAGACAAGTTTTCCTATCCAGGCGCAGAGGCACTGGCATGGGCTGCAATGAACTATCTGGAAGAGATAAGCGGACGTGAAGCAGTAATCATGTTGGCAACCGAGTTTCTCACGCAGCCTGTTGGCTCAACAGCGGTAGCGTCGCTTAAAGATCGAGTCGGCAATGTCTACTCACGCATTGAATCCATTGTTGGCATGCCATTGGCTGATTTTCACACTGGTTGGCAAGCGTGGCTTGAAGAGCAGCGCGGCAATAGCGGTGTCCAAACGTTTATAGATTCAGTGCCAGCCCTGAGTGGTGTTGTCACAACACAGACAGATAGTGCAGGTATCAGGACCGTACAGGCGTCTTATCAGCTTGCCGAACAGTATTCTGGCGTACGTGAAAACCTGGCATCTCTCCAAGGTAGTTGTGTTATGAAACACGACTATATCGGTCCTTTTGACACTGAATTTGATGTGAGCGACGACTATGAAGACATTGTTGAATGTCAAACCGATACTGTTGCTCATATTATAAGTAGTACCTACGCATCGGGAGATCGGGTGTATGTGGCACTGGACTATGATGGTGCCTTGTTTCATCAGCCCGTCAGATTGCATGCGCAGCGTGTTTATGTTCCATAAAAGCAGGGCGCTACGCCCTGGGCACAGAGTATTGACCCTAGTGATAAACGCATGCTAAGACTTCTTGCCAAGGAAGGTCGCCAACTGTTTCCGATAGCTTGTCTGTGGGTTGCCGTGCTGCTGCTCAATTACCTGATACAGTTTGCGACGGAGCGTTTTGACGAGCAGACGTTTACCAGTTGGTGTGAGGGTTATTGTGATTACAACACCGGCGCTACCATCATCATATTCAGTGCCTTGATTGCGTTGGTGACAGCGTATAGCCTTTTTCCGCGAGAGCACGATGATGCCACCATAGATTTTTTACGCGCTTTGCCTGTGACACGACGGTCTGTATTCATCGCCAAAGTGCTCGCTGCATGGGGATTGCTGTGCGCTATTAACCTGCTCAGCTATGGCATCGATGCTGCCATGCTCGCGATCAACCCTGAATCAATCGGTGGCCGTTTCTATGGGCAAACCTGGGCAACGCTTCTATGGCGTGATTGCGTCGTTGCCTTCATCATTTTGTCACATGGGGTTCTTTTGTCCTGGTTTCGTACCGTAGGACTCGTTGTCTACGCAATTTATCTGCTGGTGATAATGTGGGCAGAGAGTGCGTTAGGTACATCGGGTGTGTGGAGTATCTTCACGCTGTTGTCTAATGAATATGATGGATCCAACCTTATCGTTGACCGACAAGCGCTAGCTATTCATTCAGCCATTGCCATAGTCATGTTATTTGTGGCCTATCTGCTTTGGAGTAAGACAGAATCCAGTGTGTCTGGCGGACAGCCAGGAACTCGTGGTCTGAAAATATTTCGTGGAATACTCAGCGTGTGTGGCTTTCTGATGTTAGCGGCAATTCTGGTTTACAGAGTTGGCGTTGGCACTGGGAGCACCGGGTCGGATGGGCTTAGCGTTGCCACCACGGAACACTACCGTTTCGTTTATCCCTCAGAGCGCGAAGACACTGTGCAATATATGCTGCAGCATGCTGAAATTGACTATGCCGTGTTGGGTGATCTGCTGGGTATTGAAGACTTGCCAAGTATTCGCGTCGATCTTTCCGCCCAGAGTGAACATGCTGCAGGGCTTGCCACGTGGAAAAAAATCCAGATGGATCTCAATGCATTTGACTCAGATGTTTCACAGCGGCGTGTGTTAAGCCATGAGACTACACATGTTTTGCAAGCCGTGGAGTCTGATCGCGCTATGTCTCGCAACTATGCAGCCGCAAAGTTTTTTATTGAGGGGATGGCCCAATATACCTCGTTCGAAGTGGTGCCGGAGCAAGCACGTCGCGATAGTAATTGGCAACTGGCAGCCATCTCCTGGCAACGTCAGAAAATAGAGTTCAATGAGTTGATTGATGAGGCTGCCTTTAGCGAACGTTTTGATCCAGAGTTGCATTATAGTCTTGGTGATCTATGGACTCAAGCGTTTGTAACGACGTGTGGCGAACAGGCGCTGGGCGATTTTCTACGCGCTGCAGGTCGGCAAGATGCTGTCAGAGATCTTCCTGCGGCAATTTTCTGGAGGGATACGGCTGGGCAAATCGGATGTGATCTGGATACTGTGAATGAGCAGTGGCGTAACCAGATGCAAGAGCTTCATGCATCAGTAGATCAGGCACGGTTCCCCATCTATAGCGATTTTGTTATCACAAGGGATGCTCAGTCAGATCAAATTATCATAACGACAACACTTGCCCCTTATTCTGAAGTAGATTCAAATGAGCAGACGACGGAGCAAGATTATACTGACACGGTTTTGCCCGAACGTTTTATCGTGCGCATTGGTGCGGCGTCCTCGCGACTGGCCGCGGGAGTCGATCCAGTATACCGTGGTCAGTTAGTCGAAGAGGAGGGAGTGAGAAAGATTCAATTCACGATTCCTGCATCCGCCATAAGCGGTAGCCGTTTTCGTTACCAACCGGGCTACACGCCATCCGAAGGTTCCCGCTACTATTACGAAGCATGGAAACGAGGCAGTGTTTAATATGGAAATGTACCTGACTGCAAGCCTGTTAGCCTGTCATCCGTAAGCCTGTCGTTTGTGTCATAGCCTGACCAAGCCCTGTCAGCCCTGTCTGGCCCCAGCGACTCACGAAGTCAACAGCCCGTACGGGTTGCTCAAACAAGCTGCCTTGAAAATGCGCCACGCCCAGAGAATGTAATTGCGAAAGCTGGTTTCGGTCGTCGACGTTTTGACCTATCACGTCTATCTGCAAGGCGTCGCAGGTGTTCATGAGATGCTTCAACGGTTCGCTGTCGTTAGCGCCAGGTTTGCCAATGATGGCCACGGACGGTAACAAGGCAACTACATGGTGGAGAAGGCCAGGTTCAGTACTGACTCCATTAAGAGCCAAAGGAACACCTATTTCGTTAAGCTGTGTCAGTGTTGCATTGCTAACAGAACCATGATTTATCTGTATCTCAAGAAGAATCTGTGCAGGCAGCAGATTAACATTGCGCAGCCTGCTTTCAAGCAATAGAGCGAAGGCCGGGTCATTCAACGTTAACTGGGATAACCTTATGCAAAGCCTGAAATGTTGATCTACGATGCCCGCCAGATTCCAGCGAAGCAGCGCCTGGAGTGCCAGATCCAGCGATAGATTATCCAGTTCGCGATGCACTGCTGGATCGGTCAGATTCTGCATGAATTCATCAGGAAGTAAATAGGCTCCCTGCCTGCTGCGCATACGCATGTGTGTATCAGCGCCAAAAAGTGCGTAGTTGCCAGGTCGCTCCAGATGCAACATTGGCTGAAACCACATTTCCATTCGATTCTCATTCAGTGCGCGTTCGACGCCACGGGTTGCCATGCCCCCCTTGCTACGATTGAATTGCTGGCGTTTCTTCTGTTCGTACATTTGCACATCGGCTTCTATCAGTGCATCGGCTAAGGGCACATTTTCACTGGAGGTGGCAAGCCCTATGCTACAACTCATTGCATGAGAGCCTTCGCTGCTTGCTACCGGCTCATCGAAAACGTTGTGTAGCGTCAAGGCGAATTCGGTGGCTTGTTCTTCGCAGGCACCCGGTAGAATGACGACAAATTCGTCACCGCCCCAACGCGCCAGTGTCGCCCCTTGTGGGATTTGAGCAGCGAGTCTCTGTGCAATACCCTTCAGGACTTCATCACCAGCGGCATGGCCGTATAAATCGTTAACATCCTTGAATCCATTAAGATCGAGAAACATAACGGTGTGCTCGTGCTCCGGATCCCTGGATAGCTGGTCAATGACCTTTTTTGCGTGTTTTCTATTTAACAAGTTAGTTAGTTCGTCGTGTACTGCCTGGTGACGCAGGCGAGCTTCAATTTCGGAGCGTTTTTTCTGATCAATTTCCAGATCCCGCGCCAGTAAGTTGATACTCGATGCAAGCTCAGTAATTTCATCGTTGCTATGTTCGGTCAAGCGCGCGGAGAGGTTGCCGTCCATTATCTGGCGTGCCGCTGCTGCTGCCTTTTTCAATCGCCGGGCCACAGGGACTAAAAAGAAAAGATAAATCAGGGCAACAAAACTAATGGATGCTGCGGTTGCCCACGCCATGAGAGTTCTCAAGCGTGTCACTGGTGCATGGGTTTCGGCGACATCTATCTTGACAATCAATCCCCAACCGGTGTCCATAATCGTCTGAAAGGCCAGAAACGACTGTACACCACGATAGTCTAATGCCTGAACAACCTGACTTTCCGGGGACTGCAATGCCTGATTAACCGGTTGCTTATTAATTGAGGGTACGGTTTTGCTAAATGCTGCAGCCCTATCGAATCGTAGTGGGGTTATAAACTGCGCACCACCATCCGGGGTTGCCTGGGCAATATGCGCCTCGACACTTTTACCGATGTTCTCATGCTTTGATACCAGGCTGATGATGGGTGCTAATCTGGTTTCCATGACAAGAGCTCCAACGACCTCACCGTTCAGACTCACCACCGGTGAAACCATGCCCAGTCTTTGTTCCTCGTCCCGATTGACGAATGCATCGCCAAAACGCGTGGTGACGGTACGCATGGAGCGTTCAATGAGCTTGGTGTCAGTAGGTGTCCATGTAAAGCCCATGGTTTCGCCCAGCGTATTATTAGCGCTATCAACAACTCGAAGTTCAACGATTGAGGATCCAATGACGCCTGCTTTGCGTTGAAGTGCCAAGGACAACTGTTGTAGTGGCCATTGCGCCTCCGGGTCAACGATTGCAAAGCCATCAAAGCCGCCAATCACATTTCCCCGATTCTTCGGGGGCATATCTGTTTCAGGGTCTGGATTTCGATAATCATGCAACTGAGTGACAAAGTCCCGGAGATGATCCCCGGCAGCCAGGCTGCGAGCATTGTTGGCGTAGGTTTCCAGATTCTGTTCAATACGCACAGCTTCCAGGCGCTGGGTGTTTGCCAGAGCAGCCATGGTCCGTTCGGCCATCTGCCTATCAAGCAGATGGGTTGCGAACATCGCTACCGCTACTAACGGAAACAGCACCGCCAAAAGGCAGAGCACAAGCTTGTTCCTGATTCCCATAACGTATGTCCGTCTCAATCGAGCCAGAGCAGAGCAATCTTGCTGCTGGCTTAGGCCGAAGTGACAGTGCAAACAGCATGTACCATGCCTGAAATGTGAACTTAATCAATATTCGGGTAGTTAGAAGCGCCTACACACGTTATATGGGATGAGGCTGTTTTTCCTCATCGCAGGCTAATTTTTTAATATCGTCCGATGGCAATTGAATGCCACGAGCCTTTTTGCTTTGAACATCCTTTTGCGTCAGTAAATCATCTTTAGTACCGTATCATGAGTTTTAAAGCAATAATTACTTCATGTCGATATAAATATATGTTTATATAACGTTCAAATAGTCAATGTGAAGGTCCCTGCTATGAAGTTAGTGAAACCCAGTAACGCTGAGCACCAGTTGCGCTCACTTCTGGCTGAACGGATACTGCTGCTTGATGGCGCGATGGGCACGATGATTCAGGGTCATCCACTGACAGAAGAAGATTTTCGAGGCGAACGCTTCGGCAGCTGGTCGGTCGATCTGAAAGGCAATAATGATCTACTTTCGCTGACTCGACCCGACCTTATTCGCGGGGTTCATGAGAGTTTTCTGGAGGCTGGGGCCGACGTCATAGAGACCAATACATTCAATGCAAATAGCATTTCGATGGCAGATTACGAGATGCAGGAGCTTGTGCAAGAGCTCAATATCAGTAGCGCCAGGCTTGCCCGACAGGCGGCTGACTCGGCGACGGCACGAAACCCCGACAAGCCGCGTTTTGTGGCAGGTGTCATTGGTCCAACCAACCGCACGGCATCACTCTCACCGGATGTAGAGGACCCCGGTTTTCGCAATGTCACTTTCAGCGATCTGGACATCTGCTATTACGAGGCCTGCGACGCGCTGATCGAAGGCGGCGTAGATATCATTCTGATCGAAACCATTTTTGACACGCTGAATGCAAAAGCTGCGATTTTTGCCGTGAAACGCGTCTTTGACGATCGTGGGATCAGCTTGCCTATCGCCATTTCAGGCACGATAACTGATGCATCTGGCCGTACGCTATCAGGCCAGACGCTTGAGGCATTCTGGAACTCGGTGCGTCACGCCGAGCCTTTGTTCATCGGACTCAATTGTGCGCTCGGCCCAGCGCAGCTTCGTGAACATGTACAGGAGCTGGCTACCATCGCTGACACCTTTGTCAGCGTACACCCGAATGCCGGTCTGCCAAACGCGTTCGGTGGTTACGATGAAACGCCAGAGCAGAT
>Ga0209187_1002058_pt1 | contig 20428 bp, 17 predicted proteins | sample BantaG_FD_187430 | JGI IMG/M metagenome (GOLD analysis project Ga0209187, IMG submission 187430) | Marine algal microbial communities from Bantry Bay, Ireland - BantryBay_4 metaG (SPAdes) (version 2) | ecosystem: Host-associated > Algae > Red algae > Unclassified | place: Bantry Bay, Ireland...
GATACCTCGAATTTCTATCTTGGGGCTGACACCCCAAGTTAGTGAAGTTCACCCCTTCGGGGCTATCAAACAAAATAAAATTTGTGCGAAATTCAGAACCAATCACCCCTGCTTTGGAGGGGGCTGGGGGGGAGGATTTTCGGCTGTTTTTCCTCCCCCCAACCCCCTTCAAAGGGGGAGATAGTTCGTGCTTTCTCTTTAAATTTCGCCATAAATAACTAATAATCAATAAAATACAGTTTAAATAAAATTGTTGTTCAGTAGAATAGCCAGACTTTTAGGTTTTCAAATTTCATTATATTTGGTTCCGAAATTCATTATAAATTAGTTTGTAGCTTGCGAATATGGTGTCCAAGATTTCTCGCGACTACCTATGGACTACGGACTGCCGACCATTGACTATCTACAACGTTCCAAAATCAATTTCCGTATTGTCACCAATATTAAGACTTTGACTTAAACCGCGTATCGCTGCATCACTTCCTACCACAGAATGATGCAAAACAACTTCTTGTATCGACGCATAACTGCCGATGATGGACTCGCGGACTATGGAATAATCAATGGTTACATTTTCGCCGATAGTCACGTTTGGTCCAATAATAGAATTGGTAATTCGACAACCTTTGGCAATATTAACAGGATGAATAACGATAGTGTTTTCGTAATAAGGAATTTCTTGGGAAGCAAAACCGCCACGCTTGAGTAGCATCGCATTGGTCTCAAGCAGAATGTCTTTTTGTCCGCAATCAAACCAATTTTTGACGGTACAAGGTTTGAATTTGACTCCTTGATTAATCATTTGCATGATAGCGTCTGTGAGTTGGTATTCGTCAAGGGTTTTGATGTCATTTTCAATGATGTGATTTAAAGCGGCAAGGAGTGCCGGAACGTCACAACATTTGTACAGTCCGACTAAGGCAAGGTTGGATTTGGGAATACGTGGTTTTTCAACAACGTGATGCACCATACCGTGTTCGTTGACTTCGGCTACGCCAAAATTGCGGGGGTCTTCTACTTTTTTTACACCGAGACAAGAGGTCGGTTCGTCAATGATTTGTTTGAAATCTACATCAAAAATCGTGTCTCCCAGTACAATGAAGACTTCCTCTGCATCTGCTATCAAGTCGCGTGCCGTCCATACGGCATGTCCCAATCCCTGTCGGCTGTTTTGATAGATATATTCCTGACGAATGTCAGGATGTTTGGCTTGTACATAATCTCGTATTTTTTCACCCAAATGCCCTATCACAAATACAAAATCCTCTACCCCGACTGCAACAAGATCGTCAATGATGTACGAAATGATCGGCTTACCCGCAACCGGAATCAGAGGCTTCGGCTGTGTGTATGTGTGCGGACGTAGATGTGTACCGGCACCAGCTACGGGAATTAATGCTTTCATTTTTTAATGAGTGAATTTTGAATGAATGAATGAGTGAATGATCACTTTGAATGAAAAATGTGTACTAATGAATTAAGTAAAATGGCTTATTCACTCATTCGTCCATTCAAAATTCACTCATTAATTATTTAAGAGCTTTCGCCATAGTTGCACCGATAGCGGCGGGAGATTTGACAACGTGAATGCCACAGGATGCCATGATTTCCATTTTGGCTTCGGCAGTGTCGGCGTGTCCACCAACGATAGCACCGGCATGTCCCATCGTTCTACCTTTTGGGGCAGTCTGACCTGCGATAAAACCGACGACAGGTTTTGTGCCATGTTCTTTTATCCAGTGTGCGGCATCGGCTTCCATACTTCCACCGATTTCGCCAATCATAATGATTCCGTCTGTATCAGGGTCATTCATGAGTAGTTCGACGGCATCTTTGGTAGTCGTACCGACGATAGGGTCGCCACCGATACCGATACAAGTCGATTGTCCGAGTCCGGCTTTGGTGACTTGGTCAACTGCCTCGTAAGTAAGCGTACCGGAGCGCGAAACGATTCCGATGCGTCCGGGATTGTGAATAAAACCGGGCATGATACCAACCTTAGCTTCTCCGGGAGTCATCACTCCGGGGCAATTCGGTCCGACCAAACGACAGTCTTTATCTTCAATATAGGCTTTCACCTTGACCATATCTTGTACCGGAATACCCTCTGTGATACATATAATGACTTTGATACCTGCATCTGCTGCTTCCATGACAGCATCTCCGGCAAAGCGTGGTGGCACAAAAATAATAGATGTATCTGCCCCTGCTTTTTCAACAGCTTCGGCAACGGTATTAAAAACAGGTCGGTCTAAATGAGTTTGTCCGCCTTTTTTGGGCGTGACTCCACCAACGACATTCGTGCCGTATTCTATCATTTGACCAGCATGAAATGTACCTTCTTTTCCGGTGAATCCTTGTACGATGATTTTTGAGTTTTTATTGACTAAAACGGACATTGTATTTAGTTAAGTGCAAGTGCAAATTCAAGTATCAACTTTAATAATTAATTCGCTTTCAGCGAATTATGAAAAGTAAAAGTGACGCTTGATTCATTCCACCTGCTTAATTAGTTATTTAAGTTCAAGTTATTTTTCTTCTTCTACAATGACGAAAATATCCTCATTGTCTTTTTTCATGTGGTATTGTTCGCGGGCAAATTTTTCTAAGGCATCCTTATCTGTATGCAAGGCTTTTGTTTCTCGCTTGACGACTTTAATTTCTTTCTGGTAATGTTCCTTTTTGGCGTTCATATCGTCAATCATTCTTTGTAAATGACGTTGAGAAATCAAGTCATTTTTATCAAAAAAGACCAACCATATCACAAATACCGTCACTGTCAGAAGGTATTTATTTCTGAATGGTGCGGGTATTTTTTCAAAATAGACCTGAAATACATTTTTTCTGGACATAATTGACAGTAAAAATAAGAAGGCACAAATATAGGCAAAATACGGCTACGATACCACTTAGTAAGTAAAACGAACGAAATAAACTGAACCACTAAGTCCACTAAGTCCACGAAAATCGAATTAACGAAGTAAGGAAACTAATTTTGTATAAAAAATTGATTATTAAATATTTATAGCTGATTTGTGAACTCTGCGTCTGTTTAATTTTCGTGCCTTTCGTGTCCTTTGTGGTTCAGTTTATTTTTTCGATTTCACTAAGGGTAAAATCGCATAAAACCAATGTTTTCAATCAACTACCTCCTAAATATATAAAAACAAAACAAGCGCAAGCCCAATAAAATTGAACTTGCGCTTGATGCTCAAACTTATGTTTGAATGTATGCTGTACGAATTAAAGTTTTACTTCTGTATCGTAAGTTACGGTGATCAAATCGCCTGCGCCGTCGCGTCCGGTGTATTTGCCAGTTTCGTCTGAGCCAATTTTGAAAATACGTCTATCAACATCAGCCGACCCTTTCACACGAAGTGGCTTAGTGCTGATTACTTCAAAGGGACTTTCTATCACTTGCTCTGCGCCTCTCATTTTGAGCGTAAAGTCAGCTATATAGCCACTACCTTCTGCTCTTACATTAGAGATATTTGCAGTGGCAATCCTGTATTTTTCTACATTGAAATAATCCCATTGCTTGAGGTGTTCGGCGAGTTTTTCACTTTTCTCATTGATTGAAGCCAAGTCTATCACCAAATCGGCATTGAGTGATTCTATATCACCATCCATATCAATATTTGAAAAATTCCATGTTTTGAATCCACCGTCGGCAGAATACCGTTCATTGGCAGCCTTCCAAGAGATAGTACCCGGTGTATTCTCAGCACTGAGTTCAAAAACAGTTTCTATAACTTCTTCTACAACATCTGCTTCGGTCTCTACGGCATCAGCAGTTTTTTTAGTGGTATCGCAACCGATAAAAGTAATCAGCGCAACAAGTACGAATACGTTAAATAATGATTTCATATTATTAATTAATTTTGAATAAATGATTGATAAAATTGTGTAATTGTAAGGATTGTTTCGCTTCGCTGATTGTTGAATTGTTTTATAATTATAAGAAGTTTTTTGCATAGCAAAAAATCATAATAACAATCTTACAATCAAGCAATTCAACAATCTTACAATTTCTCTTTCAATAAGAATTTCATGTAAAATTGTAAATTATCTTTTGCAGGGGAAGGTCCGTCCGGTCCTGCCACCTTGAATATGCTGTATAAGGGCAGTTGAAAAGTCGTACTTACTTGAAGTCGCACTTCGCCATCCGCTTGAATGACGGGTTCGATTTGTGCAGGAACGTTGAGCGGTGTTTCGATACCGAGCATCGTAAAAACGCCTTTTGCCATAAATTCGCTCGCCTTTCCAACTTGTAATGACGCATCGTCTTTCGACTCAATTTCTTCAAAAGTAAATGTCGAATTGGGGAATATACCCATTTTCAACATCTTATTTTGCACCTCGTAATCCAAATCATCCAAGCCCATAGTAATGTCCGAAATATTAACTTCAAAACGTCCTTTCGCGCCTGTGAGTGTTCCTTTTTCACCCAAATTAAATGTCCCCGAAAGCGATTTTGCTTCGCCCGAATAATTGTCGAGCGGTGGCAAAAAGCTGAAAATCAAAATCGGTTCGTTTTTATTTTGTGGTGCTTCAACTGTCCAATTTTGGGCGATTTTTGCGTCTTCGGTTTTTGTATTCTGCTTTGTTTGTATTTTTTCCGGCAATGGCAAACCCAAGTCTTCCCAGCTTTTGACGGCAATATCATCAGAAATGAACGCTAAAGCATCACCGTTTTCCAGATTTTTACTTTGCCGTTTGATTTCTGCCTCAATTAGCTTTCCAGCTTCCTCAAATACCTTCTCTCGATTGCGCCAACTTCCTGACACTAAACCCTCTTCGAATTTTTTAAAAACAGGTTTAACACAATTATATTGTGAAAAAATCTCTGCCGAAACGGTCAGACGACCCTTATGTAAATAAGGATATAAATTGAAATAAAAACTCCTCGTAGTGCGCGTCTGTTCAAATTCTGACGACAGCGAAAAATCCGACATGCCTTTGGCTACGCTCGCTTTTCCGGTGGCAATAAAGTCTGCTTGGTCAAATCCTTTCGGTACATCGCCCGTCATTTGGGTCAATTTGATGGGGGCAGTAACTGCGGTGCGTCCGTTTTTCCAAACCAAAATATTTTTCTTTGAGTTGGTGGCATTGTCTTGATGTGCAAGTCGTGCCGTGCGAACGAAGTTTTTGACCCGCGATGTTTTTTTATAGCGACCATAATAAAATGAGCGTCCTTCCGAATTTTGAAAAACGATGCTCGGCGTGTAAGTTACTTCCTTTGGTGCGCCTTCTGCAACATCCGACACTTTTAATTCTACTTCAATATCGTCCGCCAACTTTTTAAGGGCATCCAAATCATCCTCATTTAAAATGGGGATAGTAGAATTGATAAAAAGAATGAGTTGCTCCCGCGATGTTTCCAATTCGCGTTCCGCGCTTGTATGTGTATGCAAAACGGTTTGGTCGTTTTGTTCTACATTCAAAATTAAAAACAATATCGGGAAAATATATTTTAAAAACATTTATTTTTATTAAAAAAGTACAGGCGATTTTAATCGCCTTGTTAAAAAAAATACGACACATGGCGATTAAAATCGCCTGTACAAGATTACATTCTGATTTTATCCAAAAGTTCATTGAGCTTTTTGGCTTCTTGTTCGGTTAATTTGGAGGCTTTCGATTTAATGTTTTTTATCGGGGCATCTCCTATTTGATTGACAAGAATCAATCCTTTTTCGGAAATTACAATGTCCATAGCGCGACGATCACATTCACAAATCATTTTCCGTACCAATTTTTTCTTTTCCAATCGCACGATGATACGTCCAACATCCGAACCTCTGTCCAACATTCGTGAACGAATGTCTTTGATGGAAATGGGTTTGTCGTTTTGTCCGCGCAAAATTCGGAGGACATTATATTGATTGGTAGTCAAATTATATTGGGCAAAAAACTGCTTTTCCTGATACAACATCTCAAATACGGTATGCAATAGATTCAAATGCGCTTTTTGATATTCGCTTTTGAATCCCTGCATTTTGAGCTGTTGTTTTAAGTTCATGTCGCAAAACTATAAGTTTAAACTTATAAATGCAAGTTTGAACTTGTATTTTTTTTATCAATTAACATGCGAGTTGGGTTTTGGTTGTGGTATGGTGAGTATTTTTTTACAAAAAAAAGCGACAGATATTTCAAAAATATCTGTCGCTTGACTTTTTGTGGTGCTTTGATTGTTTTTCTAATCAGTCATCTTTTAATTCACTCTTTGTCCATCTTTATACGTCACCAAAAAAGCACTTTGGAAACCCCGACCGCGCCAATACATCAAACCTTTCATGGCAGCATTATAATCTGGATAGCCACTTGCATAGTGTTTGTAAGCGTTTCCAACTTGCTCTGTTTCAAGGTGATAGACCTCTCCCCAAAGTGGCGTACTTTCATTTACAGGTTCCATTGTCACGCCCAATTCTATTTTATAAGTCATCCTTCTGCTGAGTTGCATATCGGTTTCGGGGCTGTAATTGGCATCTATTGAAAGCTCATCACGCAGGGCATCCGTCACTTGTGTTTTGGGTACATCCGTGCGGGTGATGACGGTCTGTATCGGTCTCAATGTCGGGCGATAAATCACACGCGGCTGGTGTATCCGCGAGATGGATTCTACCTGAACATCATTTTCCATTTTATACTCCGCAAAGGCTTTTGAGATAGCTTCCGCTACTTGTTCCTGTCCGGTATTTGACAGTAAATAATCTTCCTCTTTGCTATTGGTCAAAAAACCGGATTCTATCAATACGCCCGGCATGTAGGTCATTCGCAAGACGACAAAAGGCTCTTCTTTGATGCCCAAAGTTTTGCGTCCCAATGCGCGAAATTGTCGCTGTACTTTTCTTGCCAAGTTCATGCTTTTCGCTTCGTAGCCTGTTGCCGAATGTTTGTACCCCCCGTATTTGCTCGTGTAATTTTCTTCCAAACGCACGGCATCATTTTCACATTGATTGAGTTGGGTGATTTTATCACTTGATGGAGATTTGCCCATCACATAGACCTCTGCACCATGTATTTTTTTCTGTCTCAAAGCATTGCAATGGATAGAAATAAAGACATCGCCTTTTGCCTGATTCGCCATTTCCGCTCTTTTGTCCAATGGAATAAATACATCCGACTCGCGCGTGTAAATGATGTTGACATCCGAAAAACGGCTTTTTATTTTCTGTCCGAGTTTTTTAGCAATGGAGAGTGTAATGTGTTTTTCCATAGAGTTTTTGCCCATGCAGCCTTCATCTTTTCCGCCATGCCCCGCATCAATAACGACATTTAAAATAGACGCTGGCGGGTCTTGATTCATCGAATAACCAAAGCTCACATTGGCATGTAAAAACATGAAAGAAAGAATGGCAAGGTGTAGGTTTTTGATAATAATAATTTTTTTCAAGTATTTATTTTTTTAGCAAATAGGCAATGTAAGTTCAAGTATCAAGTTCAATAACTCATTCGATTGCAGCGAATTGTGAAATGCGAATGTACTACTTAGCTTTACCTATTTAATTAATATGTAAAATGTAATTATTTATTTTCTTCTAATAGTTTTTCTAATCGAATACCGCGTGAGCCTTTTATTAAAAAATAGATTTTGGTAATTTTTTGTTCATCAAACCAATCTTTTAACGTCTGTACGTCTTTAAAATGTATGCCATTATCCGGCAAATTTACTTTTCCAAATTCTTGTCCGACGAGGAGTGCATATTTGAGTTGAGAGGTTTCCAATGTCGCCACGATTTTTTGATGTTCTGCTTCGCTGTCTTCGCCCAATTCGAGCATATCGCCGAGTACGACAATTTTATCTAAATCCGTTTGTAATTTTGAAAAATTATCTACCGCGATGTGCATACTCGTGGGATTGGCATTGTACGCGTCAAGGATATATTTGTTTGTATTTTTTTCCAAAAATTGAGAGCGATTATTGGTTGGTGTATAGGCTTCGATAGCAGTTTTCATCGCTTCATGCACTACATCAAAATAATGTCCTACCGTAATAGCCGTTAGAATATTATTAAAATTATACGCTCCAATTAAATGAGTCGAAATCGTGTGTGATTCACCGTTTTTCAATGTAATTTTCACAAAAGGATCGGCACTCACCATGTCTATTTCAAATTGTCCATTATTCCCTTTTTGATAAGGAACGACCTCTACTTCTCGCGGCAATAAATCTTGCAAATGCGCTTCGTCTCGATTAATAAAAATCTTACCCCATGTTTTAGATAGATAACGATAAAGTTCTGATTTTGTTTGTTTTACACCTTCAAAACTTCCAAAACCTTCCAAATGTGCTTTGCCGACATTCGTGATGAGTCCGTGTGTGGGTTCGGCAATTTGACATAAAAAATCTATCTCACCGATGTGATTTGCGCCCATCTCAATAATAGCAATTTCGGTATCGGAAGGCAGCGCAAGCAGCGTGAGTGGTACGCCGATATGATTATTGAAATTTCCTTTGGTAAAATGCGTTTTATACCGCGCAGAAAGAACAACGCTGACGAGTTCTTTTGTCGTCGTTTTTCCATTTGAGCCAGTGATAGCTACAAAAGGAATATCAAACTGCCGACGGTGGTGACGTGCTAATTTTTGTAGTGTGTCGAGCGTGTCTTCTACTTGAATGAGTTGGTCATTTTGCGACAATTGCTTATCACTTACAAGTGCATAAGCCGCACCTTTTTCGAGTGCATTGAGGGCATATTTGTTTCCGTCAAATCGCTCTCCTTTCAGTGCAACAAACAGGCAACCTTCGGGTATTCGGCGACTGTCGGTACTGACTCCCTTACAAGATTTAAAAATATGATATAACTGCTTGATATTCACAGCCCGAAATAACGAATTTTATCAGGACTTTTAATAAGATTGTAGAGAATATTTTTCATTTATAATTGAAATAAATTGAACCGCAAAAGACACAAAGAACACGAAAATCGAACAAACGCAGAGTACACAAAACATTTCTAAGCATTTCATAATGAATTTCTTATATAAGATTAGTTTACTTTTATGTTAATTTGGTCTTAGTGTTTTCGTGTACGTAGTACATTGTTTATCGTGCAATAAATTGCTCATAATACTGTACAATTCGCTCATCCAGCATCACATCTTTCGGGCGTATTTTTTGTTTTAATAAAATGCCTTCAAAAGTGCGACAACGGCTAAGTGCTACATAAGTCTGCCCATGTGCGAACGCGCCGCGCCCCAAATCAATGACGACTTTATCAAAGGTTTTGCCTTGACTTTTATGAATCGTTACAGCCCAAGCCAATCGAAGTGGATACTGTTTGAATGAGCCAACGACATCCGTGCCGAGTTCGTTTTTTCCGCCTTCACCAGTCATTTTATATTTGAGAATTTCCCATTCGGTCTGTTCTACTTCTATGATTTTTTCTTTGTCGCCATCTTCGAGTATCATCACTTTTATTTTGTCGGGTGTGAGTTCGTGAATCTTGCCGAGTGTGCCGTTGACAAATTGGCGTTCAGGGTCGTTTTTGACAAACATGACTTGTGCACCCTCTCGCAATTTCAAAACCATATCCGTCGGAAAAGTACGTTCACTAAAATTGCCTTCTACTTTACCAATGTAGGTCATCTCAAGCGTTTGTAATTCGCGCAAGCGGCGACTATTGATTTTATTTACAATAGAATTTACAGTAGAAAGTGTGATGTATGAATCGTCTGTTGTCACTTCTTCGGGCAGATGTCGTTCATTAATCGTGTTAATATCGTCCCAGTCAATGCGGTTGGTTCGCACGCGATCGAGGAGTTTGATAAAAGCAATGTTGTCTTGTCGATAGACCTTGCGAAGTTCAAAAGATTCTATTTTGAATTCTTGAAAAACCGTTGCAGAAAAGAAGTATGGACTCTCATAATAGAGGTTGAAATACATCTGCTCTTGGTTATTCACGATTGGAGGCAACTGAAATAAGTCGCCGAAAAATACGATTTGCTTTCCACCGAAAGGGGCAGGGTTTTCGCAATTGATTCGTAAGAAATAATCAATATTATCCATCATATCGGCACGTACCATCGAAATTTCATCAATGATAATCGTGTCGATTTTCTGATACATTTTTTTGTACCGACGTGGCTTAATATCATTTTTGGTAATGGGTTTGGCAGGAAAACCGAAGAAGGAATGAATGGTTTGTCCCTGTACGTTGAGCGCAGCAATGCCGGTGGGCGCAAGTACGACCACGCGCTTGTGTGTCGTATTGCGAAAAAGCTGAAGCAGCGTCGATTTGCCTGTTCCGGCTTTGCCTGTGATAAACATACTCGTATTGTACTTTTCGAGCAAGTCTAAAGCATATCGGAAGTCATCGCTGAGTTCTATAGGTGGTTTGTCGAGCATAGACCCAAAGGTAAAGATTAGCCTTTGGATATCGAATGGATTTGAAGTGTTTTTCTATTTAAGTACCAAGTCAGAATTATCTTTAATCAATTTTGGCTTCTTTTTCTCGCTAATTTCGTTAAAAATACTCGCCGTAGCTTAGGCTATGCCTACGTTTTTCGCCTCATTAGCAAAAAAAATAATTCCAAAATTTTGATTAAACCTAATTCTGACTTGGTACTTATAAGAAAAACGCTACAACAAAAAATATGATATTTGAGATATTTTATCAAAAAGATTGTAGTTTTACATTATTGTAAAGTTTAAACAAAGGCACTAAAGGTAAAGTATTAATTGGTTGATTATCTGATTGTTACGCTATTTTTTAATGTCCTTTATTTTAAATATCATTCAAAACAAAAATCACTACTGCGGGGTAGATCCAAATGAATACGCGAGGTTATCTATACGTCGAAATATGGATTAATGGCTTTTGGTCATTGGCAGAAACGCTTGTGAAAAACCCTGTGTTTCGTCATCGCAAATACCATAAAGAACATGAACCGGAGTTTACGCCGCAGTCTCGTTACTTGCCGGGAGAAGACCTTATTGTTGAGTCCATTCTTAATGCTAGTAAGCGAGGCTTGCCTGTTGATATTTCACCAGAGTTGTTGGAATATTTTAACTTTCGTTGGAAAAAGGAAGATATTTTTGGAAAAGGTTGGATGACTTTGGAAGAAATCACAGAACATGCCGATGAGCATCAAGGCTTCTATCTTGAGCCGGAATGGTTTGTGCAATATGGTGAGCCGGACAAAGTTCGTGTCGTTTTTTGGTTTGTTCATTTTACGAAAACGTAGCACAGCAAACTTGTCGATACAAGAATGTGCGCTACGTTTCAGGTCGTTTTTTGACTATTTTTTCTTACCCTTTCGGAACAATCGTTTTCTTTTCTTTTTCTTCTTCTTTTTAGTCGGTTGACTAATGACTTTCACTTCTTCCTTTGTTTTGTTTTCTTCTGCTTTTTTAGCTTCGGCTTTCAATTTTTCTTGCTCGGCTCTCTTGGCTTCGATTGCCGGAAGTTGCTGCTTGTAGGCTTCTACATCCCAGACTACATCGAAGCGGTTGGCATATTCTGCAAGTAGTCCTAAGCCAACTTCGGCGCGACGTTTATCTACATTATCCGGATCGTCGAGGGGAAGTACATAATGTTCTCCGGTATCAGGGTCCGTACCAATTTGACTACCGTAAATTTGTCGTTTTCCCTGACGCAAAGAAGTCCTGTCTTCGAGCAGTGCAAGGCTACTCGCACGTGCATTGCCCTTCGCAACGGCTTCGCGCATCATAGGCAAATATTTGAGCTGAACATCAAGGTCAGAATGTTGAATAACAAGAAATAAGGCACTATTGCCTTGTTTACCGATTACGTCTGATCCGAGCCATCCGTGTTCGTCAATGATATTGGTGACCTTTTCGAGATTAATCGCATCTTTTTCCTTAATAACTTCCCAAAGCGCTTTGACTTCTTCTGAATCTCGCCCGTATTTTTTATACGCTGCTTGGGATTCTCTACGATACTTTTGGTCTTCTTCATAGACGACTTTCAGTTCGTTGACCAAATCCCAATTGTAGTTTTCTTCAAGTTTTTCCTTATTGGCTTTGACCATAGCGGTCAATTTTCCCCAACGCTCGTCGTCATGCAGAAAATTGAGGTCGGTGTCTTTCATCAAATGATCGTAGCCACTTTCGCCATGCTCGGCAATACGAAATAATTGTTCAAAAGCAGGGTCGGCTTCTCCTGCTAATGCCCAACAACAAGCAGCATTGTAACGGTGAAAAGACGGTACTTTTTCATGAAGTGTAAAGCCTTCGGCGAAAGCTTCCGCACAGGCTTTAAACTCTTTTTTGCCATAGCTGTCATCAGCGTTTTTGACAAATGCAGTATATTCTTTTGAGAGTTGGGCAAAGGCAGCCCCTGAGATAAGCAGTACCTGCATAATAAGAAGCAGGTGTTTTAGTTTTTTCATAATTAAGATGTATTAATGTTCAATAAAATAATATACATAGATAAGATCTAAAATGATGTTATCCGAAAAATAGACTTACATTAATACTTTTTTAACCATAAAAGTAACTTATAATACTTTTTTTAACATTTAAACGTGCCATAAATCAATTTTTGAAAAAAAATAGACAACTGAAATATGGCACGAAAAAAGTCAACATTCGACTGATTTTCATTCCGTTATTTTCTTAAGATTTGCCAAGCCTTTTTCAAAATCTCCGCCGACCATACCGTCCATCATCAAGCCGAAGTATTTGCCCACGATTGGTGGTTTGCTCATGTCTGCTTCCATGCCCCAAGTTACTTTGGTTTGACCGCCCTTCGGTTCAAATTTCCAACTGCCGAGGCTTGTTCCCATGTCCCCAAAATCAATTTCTGTTTGGATAGATGAGTTGGCTACACTTTCTGCGATTTTCATACATCCATTGCCTTGCTCTTCACTTTTCCAACAGTAGCCTGCGCCTTTTCCGGCAGTTGTGGCATCATAAGTAAACTTCATGGTCGGGTCTTTTTCTGACCAAGGCATCCATTTGTGCCAATTTTTAAAGTCATTGACTTCGGCAAATATGCGGTCTGCCGGCGCATTAATCGTTGCAGAGCGCGTGACATTGACTTTTGAAGGTAAGAAAAAAGAAACAATAACTAATAACAACAACAAACCCAATAGGCTAAATAAAATTCCACGTAAGATTCTCATAATAAATGATTTAATTAGAAAATAATATTTAATTGAGTGATTAACAACATTTAAAATTAAAACAATTTGATTTAAAAAACAAATAAATTTGATTGCTTGTTTTTTAATATCGTCTAAATTTAATTGTCTTTTTCGTAATATTGTGTAGAGTATATATTTCGTACTAATTACATTTTTGTTTTTTAAATATTCTTTTCAAAAAAATCATATTCCATGAAACACGATATTCAAAAAATACGCGACTTAATCGGCAAGGCAAAAACCAGACAGGCGATAGAAGAACTACTCTCTATAAAAACGGAATACAATAATGAAATTATAAATTCACAAACCCGCCTCAGTACGCTTAAAAGAAGAGAATTGACGGGTATCGTCAGCAATTCTGATGCAAATACCGAACGCAATTCGATTAATTATTCTTTATTGGAAATCGTGTCGATGATAGAAGATGAGGCAGAAACGGGAGCTTCTAAAGTTAATACAAAACCGGAAATTCCTATCAAAGGAACTGACCAAGAAGGACTCGAAAAGGTCATCGGCAGAAATGGTTTGCAAAGCATCAGTTGGTTGAGGCGAGGAGCCGAAAAGGCTAAAAGCGTCTGCAAAGTACATACCGCAGACGGCTATGTCGGAACAGGTTTTTTGATAGAAGGTGGCTATCTGCTCACCAATAATCACAACATTCCTTCGAATACATCAGCACAATACTCACGTATCGAATTTGGCTTTGATGGAGAGAATGTTCCTTCAACTTATGCTTTAGACCACCGTGATTTTATCACTTCCAAAGCATTGGATTATTCAAGAATCAAAATTAAAGATGATTCCAAAAAGCCGATCGGCGAATGGGGATTTCTGGACATCAACCCGATTCCACCTCAAGCCAATGATGCACTTGTTATCATTCAACATCCCGATGGCAGACCGCAAGAAATTGCTTTTAGCAACGGTAATAAAATATGGGATCATCGCCTTCAATATGATGTAAGCACCGAACCCGGTTCGAGTGGTTCGCCTGTTTTTGATATTAATTGGCAGGTTGTGGCGATACATCATGCTGGTGGCAAACTCGCCATAAATCAAGCCGGTGACAGAGCCGATACGAATGAGGGCATACTGATGGAAGATATCCTCAAAGATATTGACAAACAGATTGCAAACGCCAAAAGCACCGACCAAGAAAGAACTATCGGAGAGCCAATAAAAATTGACAAACCCATCAAAACGCTGCTCGTTTATCATTCGGAAGATAGCGAGTATGCCGACGGAATCACCAGTCATTTATTTAGTCATATCAGACGTGGAAATATCGAATTATTTGATTTGCAAGACGACATTCCGCCGGGTGATAATGTAGAAGATGTCCGTCAAAAAGAACTGACTGATGCCTTGCTCATACTCGTACTTATCAGCAGCAATTTGTATAAAAAAGGTACGATGAAAATCGCTTTGTCAGTAGAAGAAAGTATTGGTGAGAAAAAGGTTATCCCAATCCGAATTGCTCCTTTTGATTTGAATGGTACGCCATTTGAAAAATTACAAGGACTACCCGTCGGAGGCAAATCCATTATTAATTATGGTAATATTGATACCGCTTTATACGAAACCGTACAATCCATTAGTACGGTTATTGATAAAATTTTGAAATAACAACATTTGCCTAAAACAAACTCACATACCCAAAATGAATTTTCCCTGCTCGAAAATCTATCGGATTATTGAGTTGTCTGCCCAGTGCATAGCTAATGCCAAAAATACCCGCCCGTGTCTCAAAAGTCATTCCTGCACCAAAGCCAAAAGGTTGGTCAAAAATAGCTGCATTTGTACTTTTATTTTCGAGTAGAGCATAATCACCGAAGGCGTAGAGATAAGAATTTTGACCAATCAGATAGCGATATTCGGCAGTAAAAACAGCATAAAGCGAAGCAAAAACAGCTTCTTCATCAAAGCCTCGCAGCAGTTTATTTCCACCAATGCGAAACAACTCGTTTTGATACAATTGATTTTCAGATAATAACCACGCGGCACTTGCCGAGGTTTTTATTGTACTGCGTCCGCTGACTTGCCAATATCGCGCAATATCGGTTTTGAATGTGTATTGAAAACTTCTTAATTGGAGCGTATCGTAGAGACTGCTGTAATCAAAAGTCAGGTCATTGGGGTCTCTGAGTTGAGTGATTTTTTGATTTTTTTCAATGCGTTTGATGCCTGCCCCTGCGCTCACCATCAGGTCAAAGCCTTTGCGCGGATTGTAGCGATAATCCAGTTTTTCTAAGCGATATTCTAAGCCGAAAGTCGAATTACTAATGTCGATATTAGTCGGTAATTGACGGGTTTGAATGACTTGATTGTCGTTGACTTCGAGCAAGTTTGTCGTGCTATTATTCCAAAAGGCTTTGAGGTAATTACCACCTTCAAGATGATACTGTACGCCGACATCCCGCACAATATCCAGATAGCTCGAATCGCGCTTGTACAAATCAAAACTCAAGTCAAAACCAAAAGGCAAACCCAGAAAATAAGGATACAAAAATTCCGACTCCAGACGCTGCGTTCCTGCACGAAGTTGCTCCCATTCCAAGCGAATTTCTTTGCCTGTACCAAAAGGGTTTTTGAGGTCAATTTCCGCATTACCGGTGAGTAGTAACCTGCCGGTCTCACTATTATTGGGCAGGAAGCCGACGAGGAAATCAAAGCGGCTGGCTTTTTTATTTTTTAAAAATAAATTTACAGTCGCTTTGTCTTTTACGAAAGTGATACTCGGCGGTCGTGTTTCCGACAGAAATGCCAATTCGCGTAAGCGACCACTAATTTTTTTGACCTGTTCTTCATCATACAAATCGCCGGATTTGATGCCGAGATAACCTTCCAGATAATTTTCGGAAATTTTCGTTTTGGTCTCTACATTTACACCGTCATAAACAATCGGTTTTCCCTTTTGCATGTATAGGCGAGCGGTGATTTTATTGCTGTCGATTTGAATATCATCCAACCATACTCGCGCAAAAGGAAAACCATTTTTTTCGGAGTATGTGAGTAGTTTTTCTTGTAAATTTTTGACCTCGCGATAATGAAAGGCTTTGTCGGAATACATCCGTTCTTTAAAACCAATTTTATCCAAAAATACATCTTGGATATTCCCGTTTTTGAGGCTTGCCCATTCGTACTGATCACCTGCATGAAGATAGGCTATTCGGGTGGTATCGTGAGATACGAAACTGTCGATTGAAGCGGCGAGGTAGCCTTTATCATGGAGTTGTAGCAGGACTTGATTCAGATTTTGAGCCAGACTCGCTTCGTTGTGTTTTTCCTTTTTATAATTAATATTTTTTTTAATAAAAATATCGTCTTTATCTAAAGCAATAACATTCAGCCGAAGGCTGTCTTGTGCAGATAATTTAAAAATAAAAAGACATAATATGACGGTAATTAATCGACTCAAATTGGATACAGATATTTTGAGGTTTTTTTTGTAAAAAATAAAACCAGACAAAATTTTGAAAAGTAACGTCTTTCTGAATTTATTTCAGAATCTCCTGAACTACGAAGCACGATTTTGGTCAGTAGCTCCTGTTTAAAATTGATTTTCACTGTATGGGAGTCCCGACAGCTGTACGGGAGAAACGAGTTCAGCAAGACGTTTTTGTTGGGATTTTTATTTCAATAAATCCCTCTATGTTTATAAGAAAATGAATGAATTACTTTATCAATTAACTCAAAAACATACTTGTGTAGTATTGTATATTGAAATAATTTTTTGACAAACCTCGTAGTGAGAAAGTTGTGAATTTTAAAATTTTTCACAAAAAATGCTCTTTTTAGGATTGATAATCAGTCACTTGTGAATGACCCCTATAAATACATAGTTCCTACTGTTCATAAAAATCACTTTCCACTATTTGCGATTTCGCGTTTCACGATTTCGCGTTTTTTTGATTTCGCATAAAGGAATAATACAGAGGATAGCGCAATGGCAAGAAATAGCATCAGCAATAACAAGGATAAAGAGCCGATATGTTGTAATTGGTAAGCCAAAAAGATGAAGAGTAAGTTGACGACCACCAACACCGAAGTTCCTTGCATGTGTGTCAAGCCAATGTCGAGTAGCAAGTGGTGAATGTGATTGCGGTCGGGACTGAAAGGTGATTTGCCTTTCAATGCTCGTATGGTAAACACGCGAAGGGTGTCAAATAAAGGAATAATCATCACGCTAATGGCTACGGCAGGAACAGATTGAATCGCCATTGGGTGATTGAAACCTTTGTTCATTTCGATAAATTTGACGGCTAATATCGAACATATCAAGCCAATCAACAAAGCTCCGGTGTCGCCCATAAATATTTTGGCGGGTGTGATATTGTATTTCAAAAAAGCCACTAATGCCCCTGCGAGTGCGAAGGCAATAATCGCCAATTCGACTGCATGAACACTATAAAACCACCAACCGAAAGACGCAGCGATAACAATCCCGATACTACCTGACAAGCCGTTGATACCATCAATCAAATTGATGGCATTGATAATCACGATAATCGTAAAAATAGACAAGGTGAGGCTTGCCCATATCGGCAAATCATAGACACCAAACAAGCCGTAAAAACTCGTCAATTTGACATCTGCCCGAAAAACGAGGATAGTCGCGGCGATGATTTCGCCCATGAATTTTTTGGCGGGAGAGAGTGGAACAATATCGTCTTTTGCTCCGACAAGGAAAATAATAATGAAGGCACAAAGAATATACTGAAGTTCGCTAAAAACCGTAAAAGGAGTCCAAAAAGTAATTGAAAAAATAACGCCTGCAAAAATACCGATACCACCGAGCGTAGGGATACTCGTCGAGTGAGATCGACGTTCTCCCGGCTCGTCCGTCAAACCCTTGATACGCGCCACCGTAATGATCGCCGGAATCGCTATATAGGTAATCAGAAAAGCGGTCAGAAAACTCAGTATAACATCGTACATCGTGGAATAAATGCTTCTTGTGTACTGCAAATATAGTCAAAAATAGTGTTAATCCAAGTTGCGATTTGTCGCAACTTAGTCCGTAGTCGACAGTCCGTAGTCCATAGAGTTTACTTTTATTTTGTATTTTTCTACGGACTATTGACTATCGACCATCGACTGCGTTAGCATTAACAGACCCTATTCTGTATCTTTGATCCTCGATGGAGTATGTCATTTTCATAATACTTACTGCCTTATTGACTTGGGGCATCTTTCGATTCAAGAGACTTCATGTCGCGGGATTGAGTGGTCATAGACTTGCTTTTGCTTTTCTTGCTAAGGTGAGCATGGGCTTGGTGTATATATTTATCCAGCAACAATTTTATAAAGGAGGAGATGCCTACAAATACTTCAAAGGCGGCAAAGTCATCTGCAATTCGCTCTGGGAAAATCCCTACTATTATCTGCGCTTGGTCTTCGGAAAAAACGGTGGTTTTGTCGATACGCCGATTTACAAATATGCCTATCATACTGAGTGTTGGGATCATCTCGGTTCTTATGCTTTTTGTCGGTTCAATGCGCTGCTACACCTCGTTTCGGGTGGATATTATAGCGTCCACGCCTTATTTATGGCATTGCTGATGCTGCTCGCCGGAATGAATTTTTATCGCCTCCTCCAACCCCTTCGTCTCATGCCCGACTATCTTCTTTACGCAATTATATTTCTCACACCTTCACTCTTGTTTTGGACCAGTGGAATCTATAAAGAAGGGATGGTTTATCTGGGTTTAAGTTGCTGTTTGTTGGCAGTTTATCAAATCGCCAAAAATAATTTTTCTGTAAAGTATATTTTATTGTTAATGATTGGATTAGGGCTGATACTCCTTTTTAGGAATTATATTATCATTCTTCTTTTGCCCGCTTTATCGCTCCTTTTTTATACTCTAAAATATCCGAAATATGCTGTGTGGAAATTCGCGGGAGCATACACACTTGGTGTACTCGCGATAGTCGTCCTTGCGCCTTATTTGCCCATCAATATTTATGAAATACTCGCCCAACGTCAGTGGTTGTTTTTGGCAGAAAACGGTGGTTCGGACTTCGGGGCAGTGCCACTTGAACCTACATTTACAGCCATAGCAACCGCCTTGCCCGGTGGTTTTGCCAATGCTGCTTTTCGTCCTTTTTTATGGAATGTTTCCGGTGCTTTACAAACTATTTCGGCGGTGAGTATTCTGTCTGTGTGGTTATTTGCAGGTCTAGTTTTTATTTTTCGTAAAAAAAGGTTGAGTTGGCATCCGGTACAATTGTTTTTGCTGTTTTATGCCTTGAGCAACCTTGCATTAATTGGTATTCTTGTCTCCAATTCCGGTACGATGATGCGCTATCGCGTCATTGCCATCCATTTTATATTGCTCCTCTTCGCCTCCTTTTTAAATGTAAAAATGGGGCGCGGTGAGCGTGTTTGAGTTTTGCAAACACGCTGTCCAGCTTACCAGTCACGAATCACCAGTCACCAAATTACGCATCTTCCGTCGCTTCCGTATCGCCGTTTTTTGCAGCATTATCTATCTCATCCAATTTGGACGCATCATACGTACCAAACCAAGTCGTCAATTTGGTACGCGCTTGTTCGACCACATCGGTATCAATGTATGCCGTCACGACCATCATCGCCACACTCAAAACAATAATATCATCCGTAAAACCAATAATCGGAATCAGCGGGTCAGGAATAATATCGAAGGGAATCAAAAAGTAGCCTAAAGCACCGGTAATGACCTTCTTAGCCCAACCCGGTGTATCTTTTCTTTTAAACGCATAAAACAACAACAGCACCGGATAAATGACTCCGATACCAATAGATTTAGCGTTATTTTTGAGCCTTTTCCATAGCCAATTTTCAGAAAAATCCTTAGAATATTGCTCGTAGTTATTTTTAAAATGCTCTTTTATGTTCATCTCAATAAGTTTTAAAATAAAACAGTGTAATGCCACTTTCGTTCATACAATATACGAAATTCGGTGTACTTATGTTGTTATCAAACCAAAAACTGCACCGATTCTACACCTCTGTCATTCTGTCAATTCAAATCACATCCGCAAATCACTATTTAAATTCCAAACATTAACTTACTTTTGCTTTCTATAATGCGTTAGTGCCATCATGTATCAATACTGAAATTTTCACGTCAACATTACCACATTACATTATCTCATTATAGTATTTAATCTGTATAGCATCGTTCTTCAATGAAAATATTAAACATCGTAGGCGCACGACCCAATTTTATGAAAATCGCCCCCCTACATCGTGCCTTTCAACAACACTCGCACGTTGAATCCAAAATCGTACACACCGGTCAGCACTACGATGAAAAAATGAGCGACA
>Ga0209187_1002065_pt1 | contig 20381 bp, 31 predicted proteins | sample BantaG_FD_187430 | JGI IMG/M metagenome (GOLD analysis project Ga0209187, IMG submission 187430) | Marine algal microbial communities from Bantry Bay, Ireland - BantryBay_4 metaG (SPAdes) (version 2) | ecosystem: Host-associated > Algae > Red algae > Unclassified | place: Bantry Bay, Ireland...
CCCTGCCGGGACTTGCGCCCGTCTCTCCGTACTTCGAATTGCGGCCTGTGCGACGGCTGTCCCTCCCTGAGTAGCCCCCCTATTCGGGCCAGGGGTTACTCTTTCGTCTCTCCTTTTCGTCAGTTTTCGTCTTGTTATTACGGCGCCGGCCTTTCCCCGCGCCGCCCCGTCTTGCTGGCCATCTAAATCTTTGCGTCCCTCTCGAGTCCTAGCCTTTGAGCGCCTTTGCGCGGTCTAGGTCCTCTCGGTAGGTTGACCCTTTAGGTCCTTCTCTTTTGTACTGTCAGTGTGGTCCTAGGGTATTTGTTCACGCCTTCTTTGTTGCCACATACAGCATAGTGGCGTTGGGGTGGACAAGATGCAAAGGACGGGACACCACGCCGTGCAATCACGGCGCTGGGCCTTGGAGAACGAGAGTGTGCCAAGACCGGTGCCGAAGCATGACCAGGCAGCGAAAAAATGGATCTCTGTCTCTTAATTGCAGAGGATTGATGCCCGTTGACATAAATTAAAATTCAGACTTGGAATTGTTATTCTTATCTCTGCAGGCCGTGGCGTGCACTTTGTTTCTTGCTGACCAGATCAGAAATTGTTTCTCTTGGATATGTGTGTATCTGAGGCGTTTTCCCAGGTATGAAACTCCCGTTGGAACGACTCTGGTGCAGCTGACGTGTCGCATTCATGTTCTTGACAGATGGCGGTCGCAGGCGAAATTGGGCCTGGACGACGCCTAGTCAACACTGAGTGCTCGTGCTCTTCTAGGGTCACAAGGGCACTGATGCACGTGGCTGGCTCCTCGTCCCAAATACGATAGCTCATTGTTTACCTCCCAATTTTTCAGCTCTTGGGGCCATCCTTTGCATCAGGCGCCAGATTTACGTGGCGGAATACAGCGTGGCCAAGCCCACCCGCTCTGATCAACGCGTTGCCACCAGTCGGCCAGCGTTTGTTTCGAGTTGATCTGACTAAAACAATGCGAGGCCGAGCCTCTTCCGGACGTCCCGCAACACTGCGCAACGCATCGTACGACGGTTTCAATACAATCGCCACTGTCCCGTGCAAGCGACTCTTAACGCCACGGACGTGCTCAGAACCCATTGCTGACGGCAGCGTATGACGCAGCGTCCCCTGAGTACCCATGTATATAAAGAGGAATCTTCTGCAACTGTGACCTGCGTGGCCCATGCTTCACGACACTCAGACTGTCACCGGATGCAAGTGTTCACGGGTTGGGAAATGCGACTATCTCTGGCTGTAATTATCTCATGGCAGGGGTCAATTGCTCGTTAGATACGTCTCGACGAGAAGAACGCTGCTGCGCGCACGAAGTAACATGAAAATATCGCAGAAAACAGAAAGTATGTCTTTTTCATGTCACTGCCACTTCTCTTTGTTAGTGACTCTCAGAGCTGGGGACGTGCTCAGAACCACTTTTCGACGGCCAATTCTGACTCAGGGTTCCGTCAGCACCCATGTTCATATAGATGTGACTTCTGCAACTGCGGCCTGCGTGGCACGTGGTGCACGACACTCAGACTGTCACAGGATGGAAGTGGTCACGGGGTAGGAAATACGACTATCTCTGGCTGTGATTATTCCATGGCGGGGTTCTACAGCTTGTTTGATAAGTCTTGGCGAGAAAAGCGCTGCTTTGCAGACAAATCAACATGAAGATGTCGCAGAAAAATGATAGTGCGTCGTTTTCATGTCCCTGCCACTTCACCTTGTGAGCGTCTCTCGAATCCGCAGACGGTCTAAAATCTTGTGGCATACTGATCGTGTTTAATATGTCCTGACCGTCATATGGCGCGCTGTATGTGCGAGCCAACTGTTGAAACCGCTTCCTTGGTGATCCCCGCTGCCCACATCTTGCACTTCTTTTCGGCTTTTCGGCTCTCTGCCCCACAGATTCGGAGCTGCGCCTTGTTCTCCCGTCGCCATATTTCACCGACCTGCCGTGCAATGAGGGCTTTCGGTACAGCAGTCTTTCATCTCGGCGCGTAGCGGGCAAGTATATCAACCCCTGCCTCTCGTACGAGTGCCATAGTACCCGGAAATGCCGCCGCACGCTCCATCTGCGTCGCACCCAGACTCTTAACAGCACTCTAGCCGTAGCAGCCGTGCCACGCCTCTAAGCCCTGCTCCCCATACAGGCCGATACTGCCAAAGGACTCCATAAAATCCCGAGCATCGCACATCAGGATGTGCACGTTCGGTCAGATGAAGACTCAAGGAAAGCATTTTTCCAGAAAGCGCACCACTGCAATGGTGTCCGCCGTCAAGAGCGCAAACTCAGCGTGGGGTGTGGCATATCATCACCCGTAATTGGGAAATGGCCACCGGTAGCCCCCTTGAGTGGCCGTTGCCCACGTACTGTGCGAATTGGCCTGTGGCATGCCATTCGGGGGGTTACTTCTGCATTGTTCATTTTCTATTGTTTGTTTGCTTGCCTGTTTCATCTGTCTGGCGCCACTCATTATGATTGCTTGTGATCGGACGGTCGATCGACCAGTGCCCTTTTTTGTACTAAATCACCATGGGTCCGCGGTCGCTATCGTGGGCACCACCCGGCTCCCGAGCGGATGTCTTTGATCAATAGGTCTTTCTTTCTTGCCGCGACAGCGATAGAACTCGCTTTTCTGCTTGGCTACGGTCCGTCTCAATACAGAGGTATTTAATCCAACTTTATTAATTCCAAATTTGGCGGAGCAGCCGGTAACACCCTCGCCTTCATCGTGCCTCGCGGCGCGGTGTTCCCGAGAGCTTTTTCGCTTACTCGTGGCATTGTGACGGCGTCGATGCGGTTGCTTAGCGTGCGGGGCGTTTGAAATCGACTTGTGGGCGTCGTGCCGGGGTCAACACGGTAATGATCTGTGACTTTGGCGCGCGCGGCGTTTGTCAAGTCGGAACATTTTTTTCAGGTGCCAGTATATCAACAGGGGGAATCGGCGCCATCGGCGAGCCAGAGACTGCAAGCTGCCAGCTGGCTACCGGCCGCCGGGAGGGGGACAAGTCAATCCTATCGCCTCCGACGCCCCGACGGACGGTGTTTCTCGTCCTCCCATCCCTGCTGATCGAGCCGTCTCCGGGCAAACGCAGGTGCTAAAGAACTTTTAAGCGGCCTTTATAGCAATACAATAACTACTGCAGACCTAAGAACAGACTACCGAGTCTCTGGCGCGAGCCAATGACACGTTGGTCGACGACGTCGAGGCCCTGCGCAAGGTCGACCCCCACGAGGAGGAACCTCGGGTGGCGAAGTCTTGCCGTCAGCCGGGCAACAAGACGAAGATCATCTATGAGACAAGCGAGGTGACGAGAGGCAAGTCCGTCGGCAAAGACGATCTGGGTAACGCCGTGCGTTAATCATCTTCCGATTATTCTGCCACTGTGTCAAGGCCGACGTCGTCGGTGGACGACATCCCCAACGCGACGGAAACGTCGACTTTGGACAATTATCACGGGCCGCCAGGCCCGCCATCGCACTCAAGTGGGTCCTCGCCCAGCGAAAGCTCAAGCGAGTCGGACGCCACAGCGCGCAATAACTCAGCGACCCCCACCAGTTTGAAGGAGGGACTTGAAAAAGCCGACAGGATAAAGGTGATCCGCCCGGCTAAAAGCCGCTTCAAGACCCCCCTGGACTACAGGACGTACGTCTTCTTCCGATGTTAACGGACGTACACGCCTGAACGGGCACAACGGTCGCTCCGTCACAACAAGAGCTTGGATGAAGCGTTCAACGGGCAACAGCCGTTCACGGAAGCCCTGCCTCGGGCATCTTCTCGTTCTTGAAATCATTTTGCCTCGCGTACGTCGCGGCAGGGTTGACTCACGGCCAAGCCCTTCCGCTCATGGTACTCCGACTAGCCGGCAACGCCCAGATGGCCTCTTCCGGCGCGCTTAACAGCAATCTAGGACGTACGCGTCACGCCATCCGTACGTACGGAGATACAGTCACCTGGCTCATTTCGAAGTACGCGACACACGCAACTACGGCTCACACTTACCAAGACATTATTACCATGAAGCAACAAGACTACAAGGCGCCCACGGCCTTTGGCCACGGAGTGAAACGTAATGCGATCTTCTGAACGGTTGGCCGTCTGCATCACGGGTTTTTTCGGACCTTGTGCAAGCGCAAGAACGGGTCTTGAATGACCAATTACCGGACCGAAATCTATTAGAGACTGGGGCTACCACCCAGATGTACCAGGACGGCACCAGCAAACCGCGCCTGCAGCTCAAGATGACTCGCCTGTGACAACACGCTCAGCACACCCCACCCAGTAACGAGGGAGCGTCGGGCTCGGCCCCGCCGCTCAGCGGTCCTGGGCGTAGAGCCTCTCAACATCGTAACTAGCTGTCGGGTAGCTTCAGACCGAACGACCTCGGCCACTGCGTCTCGTCACTCGAAACCCTGGCCATCCCTGGCACCCCGTGAGCCTGGGGAAGCACGACTAGAGCTCCCGCCTGCAAGCTCCCGTGCCGATCCTGGCATCGCCCCCCCCTTTCAAGCACCGAGAGGGGATCTCCCACCCGGCCCGTGGGCCGGGGGACCGATAACGTGGGCTCGGGTGCTGTGCTCAAGCGCCGGGGCACCCTGGGCATTCCGTGAACCTGGTGGAGCACACCTGGAGCTCTCACCCGCAGGTTCCTTTGCCGGTGGTGGCGCAGACATACCACCCCACGTGGTAACGTCGGGCAGCTGTCCTACGCCGAAATGAGCGCCAGCACCCGACACGGCCGCCTCGGGGTCAGTACTACCCGAGGGGGCGCCTTCCGGGGAGCGAGTCCCAGTCGGATTGAGGCCCAGGGGCAAGGGCTGGAACAAAGTCCGCGGACCGCGGGCACCCGCATCCGTGGTGCCTGCCTTGATGTGGCGATTTTCAACCGACGATCCGCCTTCGGGGGGGGAAGTCTCATCCGCCCCGGCACCAGGCACCTCGACACCAGGGGGGTCTGAATCTCCCCCCCTATCGGCCATCGACCCGGCCGGACTCAGCCAAGCCTGGCGTTGCGGGGCGCCGCCCGCAGCGCTACGCACCAAGGGGGCGAGGACCAACCAGGTTTCCCCCGAGGCGGGTTGGCGCGCCGCCACCACCCCGCGGAAGGTTAGGTTGCCTTTCTCCCCTGCTGCTCCACCAAATGTGACAACACGCCCGGCCCACCCCACCAAGTTGGGGGGAGGGCAAGCCAGACCGTGCCGCCGGGTAGTCCTGTCGGGTAATACCGGCCCCAGAAGGAAACCCCAAAGAGCACACACGCATGGCGTCGACCGGGGGAAGGCGCCCCCAGCGACAAACACGAGTTGTGTGACCGGAATTTTACTTTCCCGCGTCGAATTCCTCGAAGTAACACTCACGCCTCGCCCTCTCATCCCGTCCTTTCCCCTCGGACCCTCCAAAACCCCTCCTCAGACACCCTCAAAGGACCCTCGGAAGACCTCCTCAGACACCCTCAAAGGACCCTCGGAAAACCCAATTCAGACACCCTCAAAGGACCCTGGGAAAACCCTTCCCTCCGGGCCCACGGGGCCAGTTTCAGCATAGGACGGCCGAAGCTTCGAATACCGCCTTGAGTAGAGGCGGGGAAAGGGTGCTACGTGACACCCTCGTGGCGCCCTCGGGGTCAGGGGCGCGGAGTGAAATAAGTCGACAGTCCCAGTCGGGTTGAAGCAAAATTAGGCCCTTCAGTAGGGGCCCGTCCGGCGGGGTTACGAATCCCAGGGAAGTATTGGGATTGCGGCTGTGGTTGGTGAGCCACGAGATGATTACAAGTGGGTCGCCAACGGAAAATATTGAAACCTGGGGTAGTTGGGCATTTTTCCTGGGAATCTGGTTCCCCGAGTGTGGGGGCCATGTGACGGACCGTCACACATGAAGACGTGGCCGTGCCCCTTGATGGGCACCTTGTCGCCGTTGGCTAAGGTGACCTCGGCCCCGCTTCCCGCCCTCCGGATGGTGCAGCCCTTATCCCCGGTGGCCATGAGGTTGGTTGCGCCAGAGTCAAGCACCCAGGTTGATCACCCGCGTGTGCTCCCGTGAGTCTTGCTGCTCCCGGCATTGCAGGTGGAAGCAGTGTAGGCCAGAGCGGCACCCGCGTGGGGCCCGCCGCCGTGGCCGCCTTCACGACCACCACAACCGGGCTTGCCCTTGCCCTTGGCCCCGTCCGCATTCTTCTTGTAGCAGTCGCGCTGCATGTGCCCTTTCTTGTTGCAGTAGAAACACACGACCGACCTCTTTTCAAACGACTTCTTGTGCGCCGCAGTCGCACAAGCTTGTGACTTGACACTGCCAGAAGGCTTGGACGCGGCGACAGTAGTGCTGCTCTGCTCCATTTGCAGCAGCTCAGCCGTCACGTCCGACATGACGAGCTTGGTGTCCTTGTTCTCCAACACCATCCTAAGCATCCCGTACTCTGACGGGTGCCCCGACAAGACACGCAGTGCGAGCGTGCTGTCGTCCACCGGGTTGCCGAGCATGGCAAGCTCGTCCCGGATCATCTTTGTGCGCGACGCAAAATTGATGATGTTCTCGTCGGCGCCCTTGTTTAGGCTGCTCAGCTCGTCCATAAGCCGTAGCAGCTGCGCGTTGTCACGTGCCTCGAACATGACCTTGAGCGCGTCCCACGCCTCTTTTGCCGTGTCAAACGACGTGACCGTGTTGAGATGCACGGGCTTGATCGACATCTGGATCGTCGCCAGCGCCGCCTCGTTCATGGCGTCTCACGCTTCGACCACAGGGTTGGACTTCTTGTCGTCCGAACCAGAAGCAGGGCGGTGCGACACGGCGGCCGTCCACAGCTTCTCTTTCTTGAGCTGCGCACGCTGGTACGCCGCCCAAACCTTGTAATCGTCGTCCAACTGGGACCTTGTAATCGTCGTCCAGCTGGGCGAACCGCGGGCCGCTAAAGCGGCCGTAGTCCGACATGTTGACGACAGCGGCGCGAAAAAGCGCCGCACTGACGACTTCGATGGCGGTATCCACCCGCGCGACGCCGGAACACACCGCTACCCGAGCAACGTCGTCCGACCAGCGACTGCAGGGAAGACGACGGTGACCGCCAGCGACAGCTGGGCCCATAACCTGTGAAGCGGGAGGTGGATAGGTGAATGCGTTGGTCTACTTGGATGGCGGTCTTGGGCCCACCAGGACCGCCTGATATACCCCAGGCGACTCCTCTGCCAGTCGCTGGGAAAACTCCCTCTCGGTGCTTCCCCACGCACTTCCACTCTGCGCATGTGCAGGGCCTGCGGCGCACCTCCCAAAGCGGAGCGTGCGCCTCCCCTGTGCTAAGCCGCCCACCGCCGCACAATCCAGTCACCACGCCACGCACAATCTCCCCCGACCTCTCCACAAGAAGAGGGGAGCTCACCAAGAGATACGGAAATCAAGTTCAAAGAAGTACAAACACGTACAAGTCATACAACAATGAAAATCCAACGAGTACACGAGCTTGAGTCACCAAGAGCCCGCCTGTAGGTAAAGCTGCAATAAAACTCCCAAGCGCTGCTCAACAGCATGCAGTCGACGCATTGACATGCCCACACTGTGCCTTTGTACGCAACGCCACTGTCTGCTGCGGTTGCCCTCTTCACAGTGTAGCTTCAAGATGCAGCAAAAAGGACAGGTGGCACGCTGACAAGCAAGAAATTGAAGCCATGTACAGGAGGAAAAGGTGAGCGTACGTTCCTTCTGCATGCTCAACGCGTCCGTCTTGCGCCCGTTCAGCCCAGTATGAATGTATCGAACCGCGCCAGCCCCGTTGACCCTCCGTTGGTGTGCTTGCGCTGTGATCAAGAGAGAACGTTACACAACAACAGAACTCACGTCCGACCGTCATATTTGTCCATCATTTTGAGAACCACTGCAGGAATACGGCAACGGCACAGGGAGTACGAAGGGGCTTCTAAATAACCTGCAGGCGCAAGGCGCAGCAGCGCGCGGGCAAGATTTGATCCGGCCGATCAAGTCACACGCCGTCCCCGGCTCTTCCTCTGTTACAGATCCCTCTCAGATAGGCCGGAGAGCCCGGTTTGGGTCGCGTCCCCTGTTCCGGCGACCCCTCTCACAGACGCCGTAGAGGCACAATTGGCGACGCTCCGCCAATTCTTCTCTGACGGCCTCTGCGAGAGGGATCACGCCCTCTCGACCATTGAGATTTTTGCACGTTGAAGAAAATATTTTCGAACGTCTCGTGTACAGCTCAGACCTAGAAGAGCAGGACATACTGGGCGTGGGACGCAGGCGCCTGCACCGGCAGGCTGCCGCCGCCCCGGCTTCCGACAAGCCACTCGACCACTGCTGTGCCGGCAGCGCCGTCGGTTCCGCGCCCGCCACTGCACAGGCCGCTGGTCGTCGCCGCTGCGTTTCGGCGACGGCCTGCCGTTACACCCGCCGCGGTCTTTGCAGCCTTCGCGCCGGCCTGCCGCCACGTCAGCACCCTTGCAACCCCCACCTTCCCGCAACTTCTTGACCCCGATCGGCCATCCTGCGGCTGAAGTCTCCGCGGCGCGGTCGCCGTCGCCACCGGCTCCGCGCTGATCGCGGCGGCCACCCGTTGCCGCCACCAGGGCGCTGCCGACCTCGCCGCCGCTGAGCCTACACGCTACGGTAGCGCCCCGCCCGCCTTGCTATCCAGCTCCCGCCTCTGCGCGAGCCCCGGTCGTGTGGGCGGGATCGGATGGCCTGGACACGGCTCCGCCAGTCGACGTGGCCACCAACCCCGCCTTGGCTCCGCTGCCGCCGCTGCCGCCGTCGGCCGCCGCCATCCCGCCCCCGCTGCCGGCCCCGGCCGCCGCCCATCGCGCCGACCTGCTGGCGCTTGTCGTCCCCGTCGCCGCCCACGCCGTCGTCTCCAAGTCACGCGCGGTAGAAGCCTCGCGTCGCTTTGCCGATCGCCGCGCCGGCCCCCCTGCTGCTGCCGCCCTTCACCGCGCCGATCCCTCCTCACCCGCCTCCACCGTTGCTGCGGCCGCACACAAAAACCCGGCCGCTCGCCAACATAGTGAGGCGCCGCCCACACTTGCGGCCTGGCGCGCGCTGCGAGCAGAAGGGGAAGAGGGTTCACAGTGCGCGTTGTCGCCCACCCCTTTTTCCATCGTGCCTCCGCTGTGGCCTCTTCCCGTAACTGCGTGTAGTTCCGTTTCTCTCCCGTCTATTTCATAGTGTTTCCCGTCTTCGTGGCCTCTGCCTGCCCCGCCTGGACAGCTGCCCTGACCACTGTCTTCGGAGCGGTCGACCCCCCCACCAACTCGTGGAACAGAGGGCTAACCTTTCCTTCGGCTTCTTCCCGGCCGAGACGAAGCTCAGAGAAAGCGGCCCCACACGCCCCTCACCGTGTGCTGTGCGATGGGCCCACGAAAAAACAATTGGGAAAAGCTCACGCCGCGCCGATTCCACCCACCAAGCAGCTGCTGGGAGACGGCGTGCCCGATCCGCGGCCCAGTATAAGAGATGCATAGTGCGCGGCTGTCGAAAACGCGACAGAACTCACGTGCCGACGTCGGCAGGTCGCGCTACCCACTCCCGACGACCTTTGATAGAGAATGCCTCCTCCCTGCACGCGCTGCGAGATTTTTCCTTGGACGCTGCGGCGCACGCTTGACGCAAACCCCCACCCTCTGCATTGGTCTGGCGCAACAGCAACCCTTGCACAGGGACTAACTGCATTGACATGGTCAAGGCAAAAGTGAATGGACCACGTCACAAATGCTTCGTGGTACCATGTTGTCATTCAAGACTTTCAACACGAACCACCCCCGCGGTTGCCGAGCGTCGGCGATAATTTCCACCACAGTAGAAATCGCCCCGGTCAAATATCAAGAAAAGATGGTCCCCCATTTCACAAAGTATCCTCGCATGAAGATTATATATGATGAGCGGGTATCAAGTACCCACACACTTTGATATTTCATATACCCACACGCGCGTCGCGATTCGGAAAATGCGAAAATACCCAGTCTCAAGATAATCGGTGGGAAAGTATTCACGACCATAATCAATACCCATGGTAGGGCCCGGCCGCAATGGCTGACTCGTTTCCCGAGCGGGAGATGTCTGAGGTTGACGACGACGACGAGTCGTCGCGACGGCGCCGACGGGAAGAGTGTCGGGCTCTGTCCCGGCTCTCAGCGGGCCTGGGCGTAGAGACCCTGTAGATTGCAACTAGCGATTGGGTAACTCCAGAGCGAATGACCTTGGCCACGGCGTTTCGCCATTTGAGACCCTGGCCATCCCTGGCACCCCGTGAGCCTGAGATTGCACGAATATAGTTTTAACCAGCTGGTTCCCGTGCCGAAACTGGCATCGCACCCCCCTCCCGATCACCAAGAGGGGATCTCCCACCGAGCCCGAGGGCCGGGGGGCCGATACCGTGGGCTTTGGCGCAGTGCTCGTGCAGCGAGGCACCCATGGCACACCGCGAACCTTGGGGAGAACGACTAGAGCTCCCACCCACAGGTTCCCGTGCCGATGGTGACAGAGACCCACCACCCCGCGTGGTAATGTCAGGCGACCCTCCCACGCATAAATGAGTGCCAGAACAAAACAGGGATGTCTCGGGGTGATGACTACCCGAGAAAGCCTCCTCCGGAAGGCGGCTTCCAGTCGGATTGAGGCCCAGGGGCAAGGGCTGGAACAAGGTCCGCTGCCCGCGGGCATACGCATCCGTCGTGCCCGCACTGGTGTGGCCATTGTCCACCGACGATCCGCCTCCGGGCGGGGAAACCCGTGCCCGCTCGACACCAGGCACCTCGACACCAGAACTGGCTTCATCCAACCCACCATCGGCTATCGAACAGGCCGGACTCAGTATAACCTGGCGATGCGGGGCCGCGCCCGCAGCGCTCGGCACCAAGAAGGGAAGGACCAACTAGGTACCCCCGAGGCGGGCTGGCGCACCGCCACCACCTCGAGGAAGGTTGGGTCGCCTGCCTGCCCTGCTGCCCCACCAAATGTGACAATACGCCCAGCCAACCCCACCCAGTCGGGGCGGCGGCGGGCCAGACCTTGTCGCCGGGTAGTCCTGTTGGGGAATACCCACCTCAGGAGGCAACCCCAAAGAGCACACACGCACGGCGTCGACCGGGGGAAGACGCCTGGAGCGACGAACACGGTTTCTATGACCGGAAGTTGACTTGTCCGCGTCAAATGCCTCAAGGCAACACGCACGCCTCGCCCTCTTATCCCGCCCGTCCCCCTCAGACCCTCCGAAAATCCCCCTCAGACACCCTCAAAGGACCCTGAGAGAACCCTCCCCTCCTGGCCTATGGGGCCAGTCTCAGCGGAGGACGGCCGAAGCTTCGCAAACCGCCTTGCGTAGAGGCGGAGGAGGGGTGCTACGTGACACGCTCCCGGCGCCCCGGGGTCAGGAGCGCCGTGAAATGCTGGCCAAGAGTCAAAGTCGGGTATACACAAAATTAGGCCCTTAACCAGGGGCCTGCCTGGGAAGTGACTTGTCCTAGGGAAGGCTCTAGATCGTCGTTATGTTTGATAAGCCTCGGGGTGACTGCAAGTGGATTGCCAACGGAACGATTCGAAACATGTGTCAGTGGGACATATGTTCTTTGTGAGAGCCAGCTGCTTTTTCGGACGGACCGAATCCGAACACGCTTGACGCGAACCCACGTGTCATCTCGTGACTGGGAGGGATCTGGTTTTTCGAAAGTGAGCGCCATTTTTCCGGCCGTCACAAACGAGTGCCTGCGGATGCGTGTGCCACTGCGCCGTGTGGCGTTTCCTGGAGGAGAGGTTGCTCACACGGCGGACCACCTGCTGATGAACGTGTCTTTGCTGCATTCAGCACAACCACAAGCAGCAGCTCACCTGCTACGTCGTGACAATGGGCCCTAATGGCAGAAGGCCCATGCCTTTCGGCGCTTGCGTGGCCTTTAACGACGCATCATGGACGCCCACCGACCCGCTGGAGAGAATTTTCTTGAGCAGGAGCCCTGCGAGGAGCTGTTGAACGGCTCAGACCTCTCGGAGGGCGAGGCCGTCGGCGGCGAAGCGGTGCTTCATGACTTGACAGATGACGAAGACGGTTTCGGTGACAACAGTGTGCATTACGGAAGTCGCTAGGGCGACAGCAGTGGAGGAATGAAAAGCAGATACGATGGTGAGAGGGTCGGCGATGGAGGTGATGGTATCGAGAATCGCAACGGACGAGGCCAAGCTGACAGCGTCGAACACGGGTGTCGGAATGATGCGCATCTCATGCTCGGAGGTTACCCTGAGGGGCGTTCGAGAAACGTCCATCGTGCGGGCATCGGCGACTCACGGGGTCCTGGTAGCGGTAATGCTACGACGCACGCTCTGAGAAGCGCTGTGGTGCGTGTGCACGACCATGATCGACGCAACCATGGTGAATACAGGCGCCACAGGGAAGAGAAGGCACCGCTTGGCTGTGCAGGCGTTGATTCCCGCGCTCGTGCTGCTGCGGATGGTGTGGTTGCTCAAGATGGACGCGACAATGGCGGCGGTGATGCAGGTGAGGCACAGAGCCTCGTCGGTGCAGACGTTGATGCCCGCGCTCGTGTCGGCGCTGGAGCTGGTGTAGCTTCACGAGAGGGACGCTACTATGGTGGCAATGGTGCACCGGCACTACGCGGACCTGGAGGTGCACGCGTCGCTGCACGCGCTCGTCCTGATGCTCTCGTTGGTGTGGCTGCTCCAGATGGACCCAGGGATGCTGGCAATGGAGCAGCGGCGTCTCTCGGACTTGGAGGTGCACGCAGTGATGCGCGCGCTCGTGCAGGTGCTATTGTTGGTGTGGTGGCTCAAGATGGACGCGACGATGGTGGTAGTGGTGCAGCGGTCGTACGCGGACTCGGAGGTGCACGAGTTGATGCAAGCGCGCGTGCTGGGGCTCCAGTTGGTGTGGTTGCTCCAGATGGATCCGACGATGGTGGCGATGGTGCAGCGGCGGTTTGCAGACCTGGAGGTGTAGCCATTCATACAGGTGCTCGCGCTGGTGTCGCGGTTGGTCTTGGTGCCTCAGATGAACACGACGATGGTGATGGTGGTGGAGTGGTGGTACGCGAACTTTTAAGCGCACACATCGATGCACGCGCTCGAGGGTCGTGGTGCTGATGATATGGTTGCTGAAGATAGACGCAACTATGGTGGCGATGACGCAGCGGCAGTACGCGGACTTGGTGGTGCACGGGTTGATGCACGCGCTCGTGCTGGTGCTCCCGTTGGTGTTGTCGCTCAAGATGATTTCGAAGATGGTGGCGATGCTGCAGCGGTGCTACGCGTACTGGGAGGAGCACGCATTCATGCACGCTCTTGCTCGAGTGCTGTCATTGGTGTGGCTGCTCAAGATGGACGCGACGATGGTGGTAAGGGTGGAGTGGCGGTACGTGCACTTTGTGATGCACAAATTGATGCACTCGCTCGTGGTCGCATTGCCGATGATGTTGCTGCTCCAGACAGCCGCGACGATGGTGGCAATGGTGCAGTGGCGGTACTAGGGCCTGGAGGTGCATCCATTGAAACAGGTGCTCACGTTCGTGTTGATGTTGGTCTTTCGTCACCAGATTGACCCGATCATGGTGGTGGTCATGCAGTGGATGAACCCAGACTTCAAGGTGCAGCCCTTCATGCACGGGCTCGTGCCGGTGCACCAGTTGGTGTGGTTGCTCAAGATGATTGTGGAAATCGGGGACGTGAGACACTGGATGCACGGAGACGTGGTGGTGCAAGCTTTGATGAACGTGCTCGTGCTAAAGTTGCCGATAGTTTGGTTGCCCAAACTATTCACAACAAGAATGGTATTTGCGCAGCGGAGGTACCCGAACTGGATCACGCAGCCATTGATGCACCCGCTCTCGTGGTGGCGTTGCGCTTGGTGTTATCGCTCAAGAGGGACCCTAACATGGTGGCGGTGGTGAAGTGGAGGCCCAGGGAGTCTTTGGTCACCTGACAACAAGGATGGGTGCAGTAGGAGTCGCGGTGACACTGCGTGTGCTGCTTCTGCCGATGCGTACCCGCCTCGTCGGCGATTTGAGAACCCACGCACATTGAATCACCACACTTTGCTCGCCGCAGCGTCCACGTTAGAAGGTATGAACTCGAGCTTGCTGTTCGCTGGGTCCCGGGGCCCTCAATTTTGCTGGCACGTTGAGGACAGCCTGTTTCAACCTTGTTGTTACTTGCAGGCCACAGCGAGCAATGTTTGGTGGTTTTTTTTGGTGTCGGAATGCCCTCTCGCGAGCGCGTGATGCAAGAGCTGAGAGCGTTCCCACCAATGTCGGGCCAACGCCATATTGGGGACACGTTGCAGTAACGTGTCTGAAATTCGCCGTTGGCCAGTTCTCGGAGCGGGTAACAATGTCAAACGTGCACGCGGCGTTGCCAACGGAGGTCAACCGAGTTATTGCTGTCTTCCCAATTTTGGCCGAACTGGTCGAAGTCAAGACAGGGTCTCGGTCAACTGCCCATTGGTCGAACGACTTTATCCAGCTGAATGGATGGCTGAGAAACTGTTTCGCACAGTTGATCACCCCTCTTGACATCGACGGCATCGGCCAAAATTGGGAAGACAGCAATAAAAAGCAAATGTACTTGCGTCCGATTCGGGGTCGGAGCCGTTGGCCTCGGGGCCAACGAGTTGCCGACGGAGCCTTCTTTGGCAGTTCGTTGGCACTGGGGCCAACGGGTCTTGTGCTCAGATTGGTCCATCGCAGTTTCACGGGGTTAAATGAGTGACATGTCGCACTTCATATTGTCCTCAGATTACCGGATTTATCATATTTTTGTTTCTACAGTTACTCACGGATGGAATATGGTACCTCTCAGAACTGGACGCACTTTGTGTTGGTATGAAGTGCCAGCTTCTTTCTCGTAAAAAGTATTCGAATATGAATAAGGAAGCAATTTTTGACCTGGATGGGGTACTGTTCGCAGGAAAATCTTGGAGAAAGGTTTTGACATATCTTTGATGTTTTTCTTTCTCGTCGTGGAAAGAAAGTTTCGGAGACAGGACCTGAAATTATCCTGGTCAGACTCTTGGACCATCCTGATCCTTCTTCCAGGATCGTCCTGGGAACCGTCCTGGAACGGTCCCCACGATAGTTGGTGAGATAGAGTCCTGAAACATCCACCAGTTCATTTGCAGGACTGCACCTCCGAAAAGGTGCGCGGACTGGCGTCAACTGGTGGACAAGACTACAGTAGCGTTGCTCCATGAAACTTTTGGGGACATTGTAGCGAAAGAAACCAGCGTCCTGATTTCATCCCTATTTGGGAGCTGCACGGGGAACGATGCAAGAAGAAGCTCGCATGCGCATCCGGAGGATAGTTTTCTGAAGAGCACGTCGTATTTTGTGCAGGTCAAGCCCATACACAATCTTGTGTTCTTCCGCTACAGCTGCACATGCGGGATGCTCACGCGAACGTTCCTCTGCCTATTGCGCAACACTGTCTCCCGGTCTTTCACGGTCATGTTCCTCGCTATTTTTCGGCATGTGCGTCCGGAGGATAGTTATGCGAAGAGCACGCCGCCTTTTGTGCAAACCAGGCCCATAAACAATCTTGTGCGCTTTCGTTGCAGCTGCACATGCTTGATGTCACCGGCCTTTCAGGTCTTTGAGCTCGTCGCGCATGCATCGGACGACGCTCTTGCGTGCCTCAGCGCACTCCGGGCGTAAGAACTTGGGATACTCCGCATCATCGACATACTTCTTCAAGCAAGCCGCGGCGACTTCACGAACGGAGGTCCACACCTCGCTCGGGTTCCACAAAAGGAGCTTTCCTACGATGGACGCGGCTGCTCCATTCAAGTCCAGAGGTCGCTCCAATTCCTGGTCACCGTCCTGAGGTTTCAGGCAGTACCCAATGCTGCTTGCGCTACCGAGATCCGCCGGCACGGCTGCTTGAGCAGTGTAATTCACACTGCCGGCGAGAACAACACATTCCAATGTGGCCTCTTTAACATCAGCGTCCAAATAAACCCCCAGGATACGAAAGGCCAACAGTCTTGCTGATGCGCGTCGTCGATTGCATCGAGTACGTAGGACCTTCCTCAACGCAGCTTTCACTTAATGCCGTTTCTGGGACGATCCACTCGCTCCGTAATCAATATTTCCGACACAATTCTCAGCCGCCTTGTTCACAACAGCACGGAGGGGGCTAGTGCAGTCTTGATTTGGGCCTTCCAGCTGCCCAGTGGGCGCCAACCATGACAGGCAGTCATGTTCAGGCGAGTCCGCTGCGCTGCCATTCGTACCAGGGTTCACGGATCCATTGCGTATCTTCTTGAGAATGGCTTGGCCATACCTGGAAAACAGGCTGCTCACTCCATCCTGCAGGAAGTGATATCCATTTGTTAAAACAAGCGTACACGGGGCGGGGCGGACGTACGGAGATACGCACGAGCGGCCATCGTCAAGCATTGATGTTGGGTCGTGTGTGGGCGTAGAACTATAAGAGGTAGAAAAAGGCCGCACCAGAGCAGAGTACACACGAACACCACGCTCGTTTTCAACATCACAGTAGCACGTACCCCGTGAGCGCTCCACACACGTATAAACAGGGCGGCGTCGACGGCAGGCGAGTTCGGACCCTGTGAGCCCTGCGGGGCGCCGTTTTGGTCTTCAGCGTCACTTTAAGCCATCGCAGCGCCTGCACCCAAGAAGATGACTGCGATCTGACATCAGTCGAAAGCAGGCACAGGTGACAGACTCAGCCAGGCTGATCGTTCTTCAGACCGACTGCAATTTTGGCCATCATCAACACGGCCACGACGAAGCGGGACACCGTCTTAACGACGTTGCCCGCCGCGTGCACCACGACGCCTACCATTCGCACCTCCACCTTGACCGCCACGGCCGCCATCACGGCCATCACGATACCTACCAAAACGACCGTGTGCTTGCTCATCTTAACCTCCACTCTGACCACCGCGAACACTGCCACCACCAGGCGGGTCTTCGTCTCGAGGGTATCGACCGCCGCGTGAACCACGACGCCCGCCACCTGCATCTCCAGCTTGACCGACACGACCACGATCGTCGCCAACATCAGACCTACGGCGACCACCTGGTGCGTGTCCTGGTGACCGCCACCCTGCCCACCGCCGACACCTCCACCACCACAAGCGTCTTGTTTTTGAATTGCTTGAACACCTCCTGCACCACGACGCCCACCACCTGCACCTCTTCCTCGACCGACACGGCCACCATCTCAGCCAGCGTCAGACCGACCTCGATCACCGCGTCCTTGTTCGTCATGACTGCCACTCTGCTCATCGCCAATACGGCCACCAGCGGGCGCGTCTTCGTCTTGAGCACCTTTACGGGCGCGTGCACCACGACGCCCACCACCCGAACTTCAACCTTGACCGTTACGGCCGCCATCGCGGCCATCACGATACCTGCCACCACGACCGTGTGCTTGTTCGTCTTGACCTCGATTCTGACCACCGCCAAAACTGCCACAACCTGGCGGGTCTTCGTCTTGAGGACCTCGACCGCCGCGTGAACCACGACGCCCGCCACCTGCAACTCCAGCTTGACCGACACGACCACAATCGTCGTCAACGCCAGACCTACGGCGACCACCGGGTGCGTGTCCATGTTGACCGGCACCCTGCCCACCAGCGACACTTCCATCACCACAAGCGTGTTCTTTTTGATTTGCTTGAATACCGCCTGCACCACGACGCCGACGACCTGCACCACCCCGTGGGCCAACACGGACACAATCGAAGCCAGCGTCAGACCGACCTCGATCATCGCGTCCTCGTTCGACATGACCGCCACTCTGCTCATCGCCAATACGGCACCACCAGGCCTGGCTTCGTCTTGAGCACCTTGAACACCGCGTGCACCACGACGCCCACCACCCGCGCCGTCTGTGCGGCTGCTAGCGGCTCTCGCGGCACTGCCGCCACTCGAACGGCTACGGCCACGGCTCCCAGAGCTGTCGGATCAACTGCTTGTCTTTGCGGCACGCGCCGTTCTTGGTCCTTGGTCGTCGTCGTCTTCGCTGTCACCGCGGTCGCTCATTTGCTGGTCGCTACCAATGCTTTCACCACAGTCGGCACTGCTGCCTGCATCCACGCCAGATCCGTTCATAAGCGCTTCTGCTTCCTGCTCTTCCTTGAGCTCTTTATGTGAGAAGTGGTGCGCCACGAGCAGGCGCTGCAATAGGTGGCAAAGCTTGTCCGGGAAACAGCTTTCCGCCAGTCCGAGGAGTTGGCGTCCAGCAGCGCCCTTTAGGCGGCGTCATCGGGCGCCCAAACCAGAGCAGCTACGAAAGCGAGGAGGTTGTCGGCAGTCTCGTACGAAAACGTTCCGCCTGGGTGCCACGACACTGACTGGCAGAATCATCTTCAAGTTGTTCTCGATGTGACCAAGCTCGTTCTTCTTGATAGAGTACGTGTCCGCTACAGTGGAGGCAAGCATCTTGAACAGGCCATTCAGCACGCGGTCGTTCCAGCCGCCGTCGCCCTTACCGACACCCGATGTGTCAATGACGATCAAGTTTCCCTCGGACGACGCCGGCACACGCGGGGAGTCTGTCTCACACCTCATGTTCTTGACCTTTACCGGTAACACTTCGTGGAGGTCTCGAACGACCACACCCCAGCACACACGGCCAGTGCGCATCGGCATCACGGCCACACCACCGCTTAGTAGTATGCCGTCCTTGATCGTCTTGCCCCCGCGGCGGACTCCACACGACAGACCGGCCGCCGCGCCAACGAGGGCGTCTGCTGCCATTCAAGAGAACACTCGGATGCCTCCATGAGACCGGAAGGTGACCGACCGCGAGAGGAACCAGAAAAAGACTCCATCCACAATCCTCTGCGTCTAAGCACTCCTGCCCCTGATCGACTGCGCGTCACCACGGTACAGCTCCACCCGGCGCTCGGCATTGCGGAGAAAGAGCCAAGGCAGCTCACCGTACTCCGTTTTGGAGTTTTCGTGCGCGCCAGCGTCGGAATCTCTGGCTGCAGCACCCTCCGCGTCGACCGCGAGCCGTGTCCGGGGGTAGGTTGCCCCGCGTTGCCACTTTTTCGGCTGTCCCGAAGACAATGACCGCGAAGCGCCTCGTAGGTGGGGGCGGGGACGGCGAAATGGTGGCAGAGCGGGTCGCTCAGATGGCGTGTCCACCAGTCGAGACGACGGACGGTGCGCCTGGCGGCACGCTCTGTCGCACGCGTGCGACGAGAGGCCTCGGCGCAGAAATCGGGCCGCCTGCGTGAATGTGCCACCTCCTTGCAGAATGCTTACAGCTCCCAACATCGTCGAATCGAGGCCCGCCACGTTTCCACATCCCGATGAGCAGCCCCGCATAATCTCAAGGCGCTTAGTGTCAGGCAAGAAGCCCGGGCCAGCGAATTCAAGCGCAGCTAGCGCCATATTCAGCTGCCCAAATGACAGCCCGCCAACGAAGCCAATGAGCGTGCCGCGAGCCCCTTGGATGACGGACACAAACACAAAGTGAACCGCCGGTTCAACGGGGCCCGATCCAATAGCGTGCTGAGTCTGTGCCGACACCAGTTCCGACAGCAGTGGCCCAGGTTGCTAAGCGGGCCGCACACCCGCCGGCTGCCCGCCAGACGCCGAAACGGCTGCCATCTGCCCGCCAGACGCCGCGACGGCAGCAGGGGGACGTTGAAGATCGTTCGGGAGTGACCAACCGCCGTCCGAGCCGCGCCGCAATCACACGCGGGGCCCATAGTCGCCACGCCGATCCGGTTGCAGGGCTCCATCCAGCCGTGAGCCTCGCAAGGCGCCGGCCGCCGCTGCCGCGGCTTGGGCGATCCGCAGCGCCTCAGGCGCCAGTCGTGCCGCGTGAGCTTGGGCCCGACCGCAGCGGCGCCGCTGACCGCGCGCATAGTTCACACCACACCCCGAAACCTCGTCAGATCCGCTCATTGGGACGTCGTTGCCGTTGGGACTCGGCGGACTACCGCGCTTTGACATACCGGGAGCGCCCTCACCGTCTCCGCAAGCGATTTTATCACACGGCGGGCTGTGGCCGTCATGCTTGAGCGTCGATCGAGCAGGCAGTGCAAAGGGGTGGGCCGCGATCCAGCCGGCACCCCCTGAAGGTGGCCGACTCAGATTTGCACCGGGGGCGCCTGTCCAGAGGCGGCCCAAACAGTGTCCTGGGGCCACCTTACCAAAGAGGCGGCCCTCTCGCGCAGCCGGCGGGCGCCCTCATAATAGAGGTGCCCACGCCGACGGCGTGGATAGTCGGACCTGCCCAGCAAAGGGGCGGGCCGCGATCCAGCCGGCCTCCCCGAAGGTGGCCGACGTATGAGATAGGTCCGTACCGCACGGGGGGTAAGTGAATATCACGCGATGGAAAGCAGGGAAGCTTTCTTAAGTGTCAGCCTCTCTTTGTGGACGTGGTGGGGGGGGGGGC